>Ga0078972_1006596_pt1 | contig 27208 bp, 20 predicted proteins | sample YelNatPaOPGAMG01_FD_67568 | JGI IMG/M metagenome (GOLD analysis project Ga0078972, IMG submission 67568) | Hot spring thermophilic microbial communities from Obsidian Pool, Yellowstone National Park, USA - OP-RAMG-01 (SPADES assembly) (version 2) | ecosystem: Environmental > Aquatic > Thermal...
CGGCAAGTTGGGCAGGCCCGAGGTCGTGCGCATCACCAGCCGCGACCCGGCGCCGCCGCCGATAGAGTACATCAAGGTGTCGGGCGGCATCTTCCTCGACATGACCATCCACGACTTCGACATGGCCCGCTACCTGATGGGGGACGAGGTCGAAGAGGTGTATGCCAGCGGCTCGGTCCTGGTTGACCCGGCCATCGGCGCGGCCGGTGACCTGGACACAGCCCTGGTGAGCCTGCGCTTTCGCAGCGGCGCCATCGGCGTCATAGACAACAGCCGCCGCGCCGTCTACGGCTACGATCAAAGGGTGGAGGTGTTCGGTTCGCTTGGCAGCGCCCAGGCCAACAACAATACGCCCACCAATACCGTAGTGAGCGACGCCAGCGGCGTGCACGCCGACAAGCCCCTCTACTTCTTCCTCGAGCGCTACCAGGCAGCTTACGTCGCCGAGATGCGCGCCTTCGTAGACTGCATCCTCAACGACACCACGCCGCCAGTCACAGGGCAGGACGCGCGTGCACCCGTGGTCATGGGCCTGGCCGCCTGGCGCTCTTGCAGAGAGCACCGGCCCGTCAGCCTGAAAGAGGTCGAGCCAGGATGAGCATGTGAGAGGGATGACCGCTCACATGCTTCCTTCATGGGCGCACTAAGGGCCGCAGGTGCTCCATGGCCCGAGCCGCGCCCGTGAGCGCATCCGGCCTGGGCATGAACTCGCCCGACACCCAACCGTCGTAGCCCGTAGCGCGCAGAGCGGAGAGGATGCTGCCGAAGTCCAGGTGGCCGGCGCCAGGGTACCAGCGGTTACTGTCGGCCACATGGAAGTGGAAGATATGCGGGCCCGCCTCGCCGATGCTCCGCTCGATGTCCGGTTCCTCGATGTTCATGTGGAAGGTGTCGAGCAGCAGGCCCAGGTTAGCTGCACCCACCTGCTCGATCAGGTCCAGGCCTTGCTGGACCGTGTTCACCAGGTTTGTCTCATAGCGGTTGATCGGCTCTAGCGCCAAGCGAACGCCGTGCTCCTCGGCTGACCGGCAACATTCCCCCAGCGCCCGCACCAGCCAGGCCTCGGCCTCGGCGCGATCCTGGCTCGGCCTCACGGTGCCCCGCAGCAGGCCGATGATGATCACTGCCCCCCAGTGCTCGGCCAACGGCAGATGCAGCAGCACCCGCTCGACCGCCGCCTGCCGCACTTCCGGCTCCGGGTCGGTGAACGAGAGGCCCTCTTCGCCCCAGGCCTGCCCGGTGCCGATGGCAGGGACGGCAAGGCCGTGGCTTTGCAGGGCAGCCTCGAGCGCCTTTTCATCCACCAGGCGCGGGTCGCGGATGGCCAGTTCCACGCCCTGGTAGCCCATGGCAGCGATGCGAGCGACGTTAGCCTCGAAATCGCCCTTGAAGGCTACCGCCTCGAACCTGGCCGCCTGCGTGGAGAGCACGATGCTCAGCTTCATCCAGTCCTCCGGGACGCAGTGAACAGGCAAACAAGCGCTGTAACCGGCAGGTCAGTCCGGGTTCGCGCCCCTCACCTCTGGCCAGCAAATGCCCTGTGGCCGGGTGAGGGGACGCAAGCGAAGGCGGATAGCCACGGATGCACGCAGGCTAACGCCGTTAGCTAGAGACAGAGCCGTTCCTGAGCGGCGTTCTGCCCTGCCTATCCGTGGCTATCCTTGTTCCCTTACCTCTAGCGCATGCCGATGGCGGGAAGCGAATAGACCGACTTCCAGCCCGGGCTCATTGGCTCGAGGAGATACGGCGCCATCTCCTCGGCCGAGCGCAGCGTCACTTCCTCTGTGGGCGGGACGGTGCCGGGCGGGAAGGCGGTCAGCACATCATCTATGAACAGCGTCAGATAGCGCAGAATGGCCGCCAATGGCTTCTTAGCCTTGTATGCGGCGGCATCGGCGGCGTGGCCGACGACCCCCTCCGGCGTGGCCTTGATCTCGATCGGCGACTGGCCCTCGCCCTGGCTCCAGTTGCTCGGCCGGCCGAACGGGTCAACCGACTTGTCGAAATGGCCGTCCGGCAGGTAGCTGCGCCCCTGGGTATTGACGGCGTAGCGCATGTCCACCATGTCGGGGAACAGGTAGAGGCCCAACGAGGTCTCGGCCTCGTCCGCATGGACGAAGTCCGTGCCCCACTCGCCGCCGCGGTCCTTCGTGCGGAAGAACTCGCGCACGGCACGGTGCCAGTCAATGACGCGGAAAATGCCCGGCAACTGGTAGCGCTTCTCGAACTCCTGCAGCGCCGATTCCAGCATCCACAGCTGACCATGGTTGTTCACGATGATCTGCTTACGGAAGCCGTCATTCCACAGGCCGAGCATGACGTCAATGAGCAACTCCCGCACCGTCTCCTCGCGCAGGACGACGGTGCCAGGCATGCCCAGGTGGTGGTAGGGATGGCCACCGTAGTTGAGCGGCGGCAGAGCCAGGGCGACGGGCCGCCCCTGCTTCTTGGTGTACCGGCGCACACCCTCACAGATCATGCTGACGAAAAGCGTGTCCGTCGCGCTCACCAGGTGCATGCCGTGGTTCTCGGTGCAGCCCACGGGGATCAGCACGATGTCGTTCTTGCGCCGCTCCTCAACCAGTTCATGGCGGATGGTGGTCTGAATGTACGACCCTGGCTTGCCCCACTCCACGCCGTCGGGCGGCATGCCGTATTCAGCCAGGATAGCCTCAACCGCCTTCTCATCGGCCTCATAGATCTCCTTCTTCATGCGGCCGACAGCATTGTTCTCGAAGAAAAGGTCGGGTTGGCTGGTGGACAGCCAGTTGCTCGTTTTGGCCATAGTTACGCTCCTGTTGCTGGATGATAGCCCTGGCGGGCTCCGACTTAGTGATGCTCTACAGCGCGGCCCCTGCCCGGTTTCGGGCTCCTGAAAGGCAACGCTCTGCCCGCTACTGCATCTTGATCAGAATCTTGCCGTCCTCGCGCTTGGTCGCCTGCTGGATGGCCTCGACGCCGCGTTCGAGCGGGAACCTCGAGGTGATGATCGGCGAAAGGTCGAGCCTGCCTGAGGCAACCATGCGGATGACGTTGGGGAAGTTGCCGTAGCCAGAATGGCCCTGAGCGCCGAACACTTTGGCTTTGCGCACCTGCAAACGCTCCAGGTACATCGGCACGCGCGTGGCGGCGCGGCCGATCTGCACTACGCGCGCGCCGATGGCGAGGGCTTTCTCGACCTCCGGGATGACGAACTGGGGCGCCCCCGCCGCCTCAACGAAGAAATCGAAACCCTGGCCCTGTGAGAGCTCGAGCAACACTTCCCCGGCCTTCACCTGGCGTGGGTCGTAGGACTCATCGGCACCGACCCTCTTCGCCAGTTCGCGGCGCAGGGGCGAGACCTCGAAGCTGATCACTTTTCCCGCACCAGCGGCGCGCGCCAGGCCGATCGAGGCAAGGCCGATGGGGCCAGCGCCGAATACGGCCACATAATGGCCCGGGCGGAAGCCGCCGGCGCACTCGAAAATGCCGTTGTAGGCCACGCAGGTCGGCTCGGTGAGGGCGCCTACCTCGTAAGCCTTCTCCTCACTCCCGACCTTCTCGGCGATGGCGTCTATCTTCCAGCAATACTTGGCGCCGATGGCGATATACTGGGCAGCCGAGCCGTTGATGGTGAAACCGATCTCCTCCAGGTTGAGACACTGGTTGGGGTAGCCATCCCGGCAGGGACGGCAGTGCCCGCACCAGATCATCTCCTCCGCTGTCACCATGTCGCCCACTTCCAGGTCATCAACAGCGGCGCCCTTGTCCACAATGACGCCTGAGAACTCGTGGCCAATCGCGGCCGGGAACTTGGTGAGGCCAGGGTAGAGCATATAGCCATCCTGGTCGGTCTCGTAGAAGTGGATGTCCGAGCCGCACACGCCGTTGGCCTTCACCTGGATGAGCACCTGGTCCGGTGCCAGGGCGGGCGTGGCGACCTCCTCCACTTGCAGGCGCGGATGCCGCCAGACACTGTTCCCCGTGACCGCTTTCCCGGTCTCCTTCTCCCAGGCGCTCAGTTCGTAGCCAGGGCGCGGATCCCAATCCGCGTGTAACACCAGTGCTTTCATTTTGACCCTCCTCTGCTGCAGACGAGCATCGGTTAATTCCGGACGAGAGATGGACGGCCTGTCGAGACTGCGGTAAGGTTAACCAGGCACCGTCGTGGCCGCCGATGATACGGGTCCGGCTGCGACCGTTCCTGCCGTCCTGAGCGCGCGAAAAGGCCGGGCTCGTGGGCGGGAGTTAGCCTTTCAGCGCGCTCAGGGCCGCAGGAACACCGAGACATCACTCAACCCTGGTGCGGGGCGGTGCCGTAGAGCCGCCGATCACCAGCCTGGGCTGGAACAGTTGGTCGTGAACTGGCTGCCCATCGAGCAGCTTCAGTAGCATGGTCATGGCTTCGCGGCCCATCTCGTAGCGTGGCTGGCGCAGCGTGGTCAGGCTCGGCTGGACCAGTTCCGCCTCGCGGATGCCGTCGAACCCGAGCAGCGACACATCAGCGGGCACCTCGATTCCCTGGCGTTGCGCCTCCCGCAGGGCACCGATGGCCGTCATGTCGTTGTAGCAGAAGACAGCGGTGGGCCTCTCTGCCAGCGATAGCAGATGGCGCATGCCCAGCATGCCCCGCTCGACATCATCGGCGATCGAGGCGTCCTCTAGCAGCCAGCCAGGGTTAGCAGGCAACCCCTCCTTGGCCAGGGCCTCCAGGTAGCCCTGGCGCCGCCGCATGTGTGAACTGGGCCGCAAGGGGCAACCGATGAAGGCGATGCGCCTGTGCCCAATATGCAGCAAATGCTCCACTCCAATGCGTGCACCGGCGACATCGTCCACGCTGACCGAATACAGGTACTCGCCTTCCTCTTGGTTGTTCACCAGGACCACAGGCACCTGCATCGTCGCCAACATGCCGGCGTACAGCGCCCCGACCCGCGAGGCGGTGATGATGATGCCGTCCACCCGGCGCTCCTGAAGCAAACGCACCACCGATAGTTCGCGCTCCGGCTCTGAGCGCGACGTGGCCAGGATCGTGGTGTAGCCCGCCTCCAGGGCCGTGTGCTCCACACCATCAATGACGGCAGGCACGAAGGGATCGGCGATGCTGGTTACCACCAGGCCCACGGTGCGGGTACGGCGTGTCACCAGGCTGCGGGCGACGGCGCTGGGCGTGTACCCCATCTCGGCCGCCAGTTGGCGGATGCGCTGCGCAGTGGCGCTGCTGATGCGCCGGTCGCCGCGCAAGGCGCGCGACACGGTGGAGTGCGTGACGCCAGCCGCTCGCGCTATGTCCTTGATTGACACTCCGGACGCCATTTCACCCTTTCATGCACACGTGTGCATATGCCACGGGAGTTTGCACCATCCTTGGCCGATTGTCAAATGCGGCCGAGGCAAGATCATCTGGCGGGCGGGCAGTACTCACCGGTGAGGATAAGGGAACGCGGATAACCGCTCATGCACTCAGGTTCACGCCGAAATGAGGGCGAATACTGGTTTCCCGATCCGCGTTCATCGGCGCATATCGGCGTTCCTCCGTGTTCTCTTGCCTACCCCATTGGCCGCTCCTCGGGCCGCTGCCTACAATGGGAGCAGCGCAAGCGCTAGCCGCGCGTCGTTTCCGCGCGAATCATGGCCGGCGCGGCCAGCCCATGAGCGTTCGGGGGTAGGCTCCATGGCGATGGCAGGTGACGTTCATCTGGTGGAAGAAGAGTCGGCCAGGGCTCGGCCCGGCCAGAAAGGACCGGCCGCTTCCCAGGATGCCTGGGATGTCCTGCATGCTAGCCTCACCCTGCTTGCGGCCGTGGCGCTCGTGGGCGGTTACCTTGCTTGCATCGGCCTGATAGTCGCCTACCAGAACCAACCGCGCTGGGCCTGGTATGCCCCACCGGCCCTGCTCTTCGCCGGCGGCCTTGGCACTCTGATCCTGCGTGGCACCTATCGCCTGCGCGCCGCTACGCTGATGACGGTGGCTTTTGCCTCGGCGGTCATGGCCAACTGGCTATATGCCTGGCAACCGGGCCCGTTTCTCTACTGCCTTGTCTGCCTGACGACAGGGGTCCTCCTCGGCCCGCTGGCGGCCATGTTACCTGCAGCGTTGGGCAGCACTGCGCTCCTGCTGCTGCCAGGGCCGGCTTCGCCAGGGCCGTACATCATCATGCTTTGGCTAACGGCTACGATCACGGCGGCGGCGATGCACACCCTCTACCAGGTCGTGCGCCGCTCCCAGAGCAGCGAGGAACGCGCCTGGCGCTATGCCGAAGAGGCCAGGCAGCGCCGCGGCCAGATCGCCAGCGCCAAGAAGGCGCTCAGCGATATGTACGAGCGGCTGCAGCGCACCAACCATGAACTGGCGTTGGCGCGCCAAGAGGCCGAGGAGTCGCGCCAAGTCAAAGCCCAGTTCGCGGCAAACATCAGTCACGAGTTGCGTACGCCGCTCAACCTCATAATCGGCTTCAGCGAGATGATGTACCGCTCCCCCGAAGTATACGGCAACGTCCATTGGACCCCGGCCCTGAGGGCCGACATCCGCGAGATCTACCGCAGCAGCCAGCACCTCCTTGGCATGATTGACGACATACTCGACCTTTCCCGTCTGCAGGCACAGCACCTGCCTCTCCGCCTCGAGCCGACCGACCTGGGGGCGCTGCTTCGGGAAGCAGCCATCGCCGCCCAGGGGCTGGTGCGCGGCAAAGATGTCGCCCTCACGGTCAACCTGCCGCAATCCTTGCCGGAGATGATGCTCGACCGCACGCGCATTCGCCAGGTCGTCCTCAACCTGCTCAACAATGCCGCCCGTTTCACCGATCAGGGCCAGATCGAACTGAGCGCTCATATCGGCGAAGGCGAAGTCACCGTCGCTGTCGCCGACACCGGTGTAGGCATTCCGCCCGAGGACATGCAGACCATCTTCGAGGAGTTCGGTCAGGCCCGGGATTCGGTCACCAGCGGGCGTGGTGGGGCGGGCCTGGGCCTTGCCATCTGCCGCCAGTTCGTCAACCTTCACGGCGGCATCATCGAAGCCGAGAGCGAAGTCGGTGTCGGCAGCACCTTTCGCTTCCGCCTGCCTCTGCCGCATTCTGGCCGGGCCATCTCGCGCTTGTCCTACTATGCGCCAGAAGGCTGGGCACCGCCGGTACCGTCCAATCCGCTCGGCAAAGCGGTCTTGGTCATCGGCCCAGACGGCGGCCAGGTGGCCAGGCTGGCGCGAGACATCCAGGGTTACCGGGCGGTGCCGATCCAACAGCTGGACGACCTGGCCGATAGGGTGGCGGCCGAGCACCCAGCCGGCATCGTCCTCCTGCGCGACCAGGTCTCTGAGGCCGGCCCGCAGCCGACGCAGGTCTGGCAGACGGCCGGCCGCAGCGACCTGCCGATCATCGTCTGTGAGACCTTCGGTCCCAAGGCGAGTGGCTCGCGGTCGCGGGCGGCCAGCTACCTCGTCAAACCGGTCACGCGCCAGGCTCTGCTTGAGGCGATCGCCCGCCATAACCCCAGCCCTGCCAGCATCCTCGTCGTTGATGACGACCACGGCTTCGTTGCCCTGATCGCCCGCATCCTTGGTGCCGACCTGCCGGGAACCGCTCTGGCCAGAGCCTATAGCGCCGGCGAGGCGCTGGCGGCGCTGGCTGAGCGCCGCTTTGACCTGGTGCTCCTGGATTTGGTGCTGCCGGATAGGAGCGGCTGGGAGGTCCTTGACTGCATCCGAGCCAACCCCGAGCTATCCGATGTGACAGTGATCCTCACGACAGCCTCGAGCTACGGAGACGGCATCGAACAGGCATCCCTCAGGCGAATAGAGCTGCTGCGCCAGGACGGAATGGAGACGGTCACCGCTGGCCGCTACGTTAAGGCCCTGCTCGACGTCCAGCCACCGGACTATTCGGCCTGATCGCCAGCCAGCGCTGCCCTCACAGCAGCCAGCATATCCTGCTGCCGCACCGGCTTCTTCAACACTTGCTGCGCCCCCAGGGCCCTTGCCAGGTCCGGTTCGTCAAGCACAGAGCAGACCACCACCGGCACATGCTGCAGCGCCGGATCGGCGCGCAGCCGCTGCAGGAGTTGCCAGCCGTCCACGCCCCGCATCATGACATCCAGGACGATGATCTGCGGCCGCTCGACCCCAATCGCCCTGAGCGCCGCCTCGCCGCCGCTCGCGCAGGTGACTGCGTAACCCTCGGCGCTCAGGTAGCGCTCGAATAGCTGCAACACCTGCTCGTTGTCGTCCACCAAGAGCACGCGCGCGCCGTACGGCTGAGGGAAGAGAAGCTGTAGTTCCTGAACCTTTCCCGCCGACTCGACCACCTGCAGCGAACCGCCTTGAGCCCGCATCAACTCAGCCGTGGTCGCCAGCAGCTGCCGGCGCTCAGCTGACATGGCCTGCGGGACGTCGCTCAGCGTCGGGCCTGAAGCCAGCTTGATCGTCGCCTGGCGCTGGTCTGAGCTGCAGCTCACCGTGATCCAGTCGGGATGGCCAGCGACCAACCAGCTGAGGGCCGCCAGGACCGCCTGCCTGGCCAGCATCGCATCGGCCTGGGCCCATACCGCGGTCTGCCTCTCACTGATCCGGACCTCTACGCCACGCGCCCGCGCTAGAGCGGTGGCGACTTCGGCGATCTCGCCAAGCAGCGCGGTGAGCTCCAACCGTGCTGGCAGCACCCCTAGGCGCTGCACCTCCTGGCGTAACCCTTGGCCATCAGCGCCCGCTGCCGCGCCCCCTGGCGACGCCACGCCCTCACCCGCCTCCAGGCCACTCGCCTGCCAGCGCTGCCAAAGCATGTTTGCTACGGCCAGCAAGCCCTTACGGTGCTCGCGCTGGAACTGGCGCAGGCTGATGTGCAGTTCCTGCATGATATCGTCAATGTCGAAGCCATCCACGTACCGCCGGGTGAGGATGGCATATGGCCGCCACTCCTTATCATTGGGAGAGACATTCGCACCCGGGTGCAACTGCTCGATCGTATCCAGCAAGAGATCCCGCAGAGCCTTGGCGCTTCCGCCCCCCGACCTTGCGGCAACGGCGGCTAGACGGGCCAATGGGTGGCGCTGCAAATGGGCATAGTCGTACAGGTGCAAGAGAGCATCGCGCACCTGGCCCGCAAAACCATCGGGGACGCCGCCCGCTAGCTCGAGCTCCGAATCAGCCGGGCCGTCTACACCCATATGCCCCCTCAACTAGCGCCCCGGTCTGAGAGACCGAGCTCCCGTAATCGCCACTCCACCTGGCAAAGGCGCTGCCGTCGTGTTCAAACTGGCGGCAAACCGGCACTGTAGCCCCTCCCAAAGCAGTTCCAAGACAACGATGGCGCATTGTTGGCGCCAATTTGGCGGATTTCATCTGGCAATCCGCTTACGCGTTTCATTATACTGGCATCATAAACCGTCTGGCCATGCTGGTCGCCAGCGCGACGGCCGAGAGGAGTAGCCATGCCCAAACCGATGACTTCGCGTGAACGAATGCTGCGCGCGATAGATCACCAGGCGCCCGATCACGTGCCCTGCGCCTTCATGAGCTTCTCTGCCATGCGCGGTCGCTGCCAGGACGCCTACGAGGTCTGCGAGCGCGAGTTGGAGTTGGGCCTGGACAGCTGGCTCTTCATCCCCTCGGCCTGGCGCAACCAGCGCCCCAACCACCCTGACCTGCGCGGCCTACCTGTGCACATCCCGCCATTCGTCAGAACCGAGCTATGGTTGGAGCACCTGCCAGGGGAGCAGTTCCCCGTCCTGCATAAGGAATACCACACGCCAGCGGGAACCCTCACTACGTTGGTGCGCAAGACCGACGATTGGCCGCACGGCAACTTCGTCCCTTTCTTCGACGACTATCAGATTCCGCGCGCCATCAAGCCGCTCGTCACCAGCCGGGCCGACCTCGACGTGCTGAAGACGATGCTGCTGCCGCCCAGCCAGGAGGACATCGCCGCTTTCCAGCGCGAGGTAGACAAGGCCAAGGCCTTCTGCAGCCACTACGGCCTGATGTTGGCCGGGGGCTGGGGCGTCGGCGGCGATATGGCCGGCTGGCTGTGTGGGCTGCAGAACCTGATGCTGCTGGCCGTGGATCAGCCAGACCTGGTCGAAGAGTTGCTCAGCACTATCAGCGCCTGGACCCAGACGCGCATGCGCGTCGTGCTCGAGGCTGGCGTTGATCTGTACGTCCGCCGCGGTTGGTACGAGACAGCTGACTTCTGGTCGCCCACGCTCTACAGGCGCTTCCTTCTCCCCCATATTCAGCGCGAGGCCGCGCTGGCCCACGAGTACGGCGTCCGTTTTGGCTACAACCTCACCACCGGCGCCGTGCCTATGCTGGACAACATCCTGGAGAGCGGCGTGGACGTCCTCATCGGTTGCGACCCCCTCCAGCATGGGCTGGACCCGCTCGAGACGATGCGCAACAAACTCGCCGGCAAGGTCGCCATGTGGGGCGGCGTGAATGGAGCGATCACCGTTGAGGAAGGCAGTGAGGCGGATGTGCGGCAAGCGGTGAGCCAGGCTCTGACGACCATGAAGGGCGTCAATGGCTTCATCCTTTCCCCCGTTGACAACATCACCGAGATCACGCCTAAGGCCTGGCACAACGTCTCAGTGCTTATCAAGGCCTGGCAGGACAGGCGCTGAAAGGGGCTTGCGGGCACTCGATGGCAGCCGATTTCGATGTCATAACTATCGGCGATATGTGCGTTGACCTGATCGTTGACATGGGTGAGACCATGCCGCGGTTCGGCCAGGTCGAGCAATGGGTGCCCGATTACTTCCTCGAAATGGGCGGATCGTGCTGCATCTTTGCCTGCCAGGCGGCAAAGCTTGGGCTGCGAACAGCCATCCTCGGCCGCGTCGGTGACGACGTCTACGGCCAGCTGGTCATGCGCCGGCTGCAAGAGAGTGGCGTGGACACGCGCTACGTCTCCGTTGACGGCTCGCTCAAGACTGGCCTGGGCATCGCCCTGGCCCGGCCCAATGGCGACCGCGCTATTCTCACCTACGGCGGCAGCCTCAACGCGGTCTACCCATCGGACGTCACGGACCAGTTCCTGTCCAGCGGCCGCCACCTCCACTATGGCAGCTACTACCTGCAGACCAACTTGCATCCCGTGGCCGCGAGCCTGATCAGGAGAGCGAAAGCGCTTGGCCTCTCCGTCTCTCTCGACAGCAATTGGGACCCAGGCGGCGGTTGGGATGGCGGCCTGCATGAGTGCCTCAGGCAGGTGGACATCTTCCTGCCAAATGAGCAGGAGGCCTGCGCCATCTCAGGGCAGAACGACATCGAACAGGCTGTCGCCGCCTTGCTTCAGGAGGTACCTGTCGTCGCTGTCAAGCGGGGCGAGAACGGCGCGCTGGTCGCTTCGGGCCTGGAGCGCCACCCGGTACCGGCGCAACCCGTTGCTCACATTGTGGACACCATCGGCGCCGGGGACAGCTTCGACGCCGGCTTCCTCGCCGGCTGGCTGCGCGGCCTGCCGCTGCGGCGCTGCGCTGAGATCGGCAATGCCTGTGGTCGGGCAAGCACCCAGGCGCGCGGCGGCATCATCGGCCAGCCGCGCTTGGCGGACCTGGCGGAGTTGTTCAGTTCAGTACCAGAGTGAATCGGTCGCGCTCGCATAGACTCAGTCAGGAGGTTGTGTAGATGGCAGACAGGAAGCGGATCGTTCTCATCGGCGCTGGCAGCGCCATGTTCACCCAGGGCCTTGTGGCTGACATCATCCTCGCCCGCAAGAGCTGGGACCTGCGCCTGGTTGACGTTGATCCCCGGGCCCTGGCGGTGGCCGAGGGCCTGGCCCGGCGTATGGTGCAGGCCAAGGAAGCCGACATCACGATCACATCGTCTACCGATCGCAGGGACCTCCTGCCCGGTGCCGACGTAGTGGTGAGCACCATCGGCGTCGGCGGAAGGCGGGCTTGGGAGGCAGATGTCGTAATCCCGCGCAAGTACGGCATCTTCCAACCGGTCGGCGACACGATCATGGCCGGGGGCATCTCCCGCGCCATGCGCATGGTGCCGGCAATGGTGGACATCGCCAACGATGTCGCCAGGCTCTGCCCGGACGCCCTCTTCTTCAACTACGCCAACCCGATGACGGTGAACTGCTGGGCGGTGCGCAAGGCGACGAAGGCCAAGGTCATCGGCCTTTGCATCGGCACTGTCCACGTCGTCTCGGAGTTGGCCACTTTCGCGGGCCTGCCACCAAATGAGGTGAGCGCCCTGGCCGCCGGCGTCAACCATTTCACCTGGATCTACGACCTGCGCTGGAAGGGCCAGGACGTCTGGCCGATCGTGCGGCAGAAGCTGGCTGAGGAGCGCGCCAAAGGTGGCCTCGGGTTGGAGAAGGACATTGCCCCTGGTGGCGACAGCACGATGGCCGACCCGGGCTACCGGCACGTTGCTTACAACCAGTTCTCCTGGTCCCTGTTCGATGACTTCGGTGCCTATCCGGCTGTAAACGACCGCCATGTGGTCGAGTTCTTCCCCGAGCGCTTCCCCCAGGGGAAGTACCACGGCAAGACGATGGGCGTTGACATCATGGTCATCGAGGACGTGATCAAGTGGGGCGACCAGATCTATGCCGACATGGCAGCGCAGGCCGATGGCAGCAAGCCGCTTGACGAGCGCGTCTTCGAGCGGGCAGCGGGCGAGCACTCGCAGTTGGTCGAGATCATTGACGGCATCGCCACGGATAACCGGGCCAACTTCTACGCCAACCTGCCCAACAACGGCGCCATCCCGAACCTGCCCGACGACGCCATCCTGGAGATGACCGCTGTCGCCACCGCCCGTGGTCTGCTACCCATTCAGGATCCGACTTACCCCGACATGCTGGCAGCGGTACAGGCGCGCAAGATCGCCGGGGAGCGTATCACCATGGAAGCGGCGCTCACTGGCGATCGCCGGCTGTTCGTCGAGGCATTGCTTGCCGATGGCTGCATTAGCGACCGCGACGCCGCCAGCAAGTTAGCCGATGAGTTGATCGCGGCCCAGAAGCAGTACCTGCCGCAATTCGCATGAATCGGCCGGGCGGGCACAAGGCTCGCCCATATTCTTTCGGCTGACCGGCCGAGGCATCCGGCGCAAAGGAGGATGTGAAGTGTCTAGCAAGCAGATCGAAAGAGCGATCACCCGCCGTACTCTTCTGAAGGGATTCGCCAGCGGGCTGGCCATGGCCACGCTTGCCGCCTGTGGTGGCACACCGGTTCCCGCCACAACCGCCCCTCAACCAGCGGCACCCACTGCCACCAGCGCTCCGGCGGCCACCCAGGCCGCGCCGGAGCCTACCGCCGCAACCCAGGCGCCGACGGCGGCCGAGCCTACCGCCACAACCCAGGCCGAGGCACCGGCAGCGACCGTCGCCCAGGCAGTGAATCTTGAGTTCTGGTGCGCCTGGAACTTGGGCGAGGATGTTGACCGCGTGCAGAAGATGCTTGACCTGTTCAAGCAGGTGCAACCCAACATCAACGTCAAGCTAATTGGCGGCGGGCCCGGCGGTGGCGACTACAACGAACTCTTGCTCTCACGCATCGCCGCAGGCACAGCGCCAGACGCGGCTACCTTGTTCACGCCGCCGGTCGGCTTTGCAGCGCGTGGCTCGCTGGACGTGATTGACGACCTGATGGACGCGGCCCAATACGCCAGGCACGACAAGTTCTGGCCCACGGTTCTGGCCACCTGCCAGTTCCGTGGTAAGACTTTCGGCCTGCCCTTCTCAGCGTCAAGCTACGCAATCTTCTACAACGCCGACTGGATGAAGGAGGCCGGCCTTCCTACTGATCGCGAGAGCTTCCCGAAGACGTTCGACGACATGAAGGCGCTCTCAGCGAAGTTCGTCAAGTGGGAAGGCAGCAACCTGAAGACCGCGGGCTTCCAGCCTTGGTCTGAAAACTGGATCTACCCCGTGTGGAGCGCTCTCAACGGCTCTCAGTTCTTCAGCGCCAAAGCCGAGAAGTACACCATCAACAGCAGCGAAAACGTGGCCCTCCTCGACTCGTGGGTGCAGTGGCTCGACGATCAGTACAACGGCGACATTGAGTACATCAACAGCCTGGGCACCTGGGACGTTGGCGATTCCGGGAACTGGTACAAGAAGATGACCCCGTTCGGCCAGGGTGGCGCCTGGAACACCAGCTATAGCTTCATGAAACTGGACAAGATCGGCTTCACCTGGGATGTGGCCAAGTTCCCCGTCGGCCCCAACGGGAAAAAGAGCGTCACTGGTTTCTGGCCTAACTGGTTTGTGCAGCCGGCCGGTGGAAAGCATCGCAAAGAAGCATTCCTGCTCAACGAGTACATGTGCACCGTCGGCATGGCCACCTGGTACAAGAACGTGTTTGACACGCCCGCTTGGCTGGACTTCCCTACCAACGTGATCACCCAGAACCTGATTGACAACGTCGGCCAGGAAAAGGCACAGGACCTGCACAACTTCTTCCGCAACTACCTGGAGGACACGGCCGAAGTCTGGACCTCGCCGATCGAGGACTTCGGCACGGATCAGATCAACCGCGCCTTCGATCAGGCTTTGCACAAGACCAAGAAGCCGCAAGAGGCTCTGGACGAGGCACAGAAGATCACTCAGGCAAAGCTCGAGGAAACCCTGAAGAGCGCTTAGTGTTCTGTCTCGGCCTTGGCAGGGTGCTCCATGCCGACAAAGCTCGGGGCACCCTGCCTCAACCTGAGACGCGCCACAGGCACTGCCACCCATCAGGAGCCGCGCATGGCCATTGCTTCGAGACAGGTCAACACGACGAGCAGGCGGCAACGAGATCTCGGCCATCTGCTCAGTCAGAATCTCAAGGGCTACGCCTTCATCTCGCCCTGGCTCTTGGGCTTGCTTGTCTTCAACGCCTATCCCCTGATCGCCTCATTCTACTTCTCGTTCACGAAGTACAACGTGCTCAAGCCGCCAGTGTGGATAGGCCTGGCCAACTACGTGAACATGTTCACCGCCGATCCGGTGTACTGGAAATCGGTCAGCAACACCCTGTACTATGCCCTCATCTCAGTTCCTCTTGGGCTGGCCTTTTCCCTTTTTCTGGCAATCCTGCTCGAGCGAGCCGTGGTCGGCATCGGGTTCTACCGCACTGTCTACTACCTGCCCTCGATCGTGCCGCCCGTGGCCAGCGCCCTCGTATGGATGCTGCTGCTTGACCCCGGCAATGGCCTGGTCAATAGCGCGCTCCGCAGCCTGGGCATGAGCCGGCCGCCGGGCTGGTTCCGCGACGCGACCTGGTCCAAGCCGGCCCTGATCATCATGTCGCTCTGGGGTGCCGGGGGCGGCATGCTCATCTTCCTCGCCGGCCTGAAAGACATCCCTCGCGTGTTCTACGAAGCTGCTGAGATTGATGGCGCCAATTACTGGTACCGGCTACTGCGCATCACCCTGCCGCTGCTCTCGCCCGTCATCTTCTTCAACCTGATCATGGGCATCATCGGCTCCTTTGGGGTATTCACCTCCGCCTACGTGGCCGGCGGTTCCAGCAGCGGCGGCGGTTACGGGCCGGGAGGGACGGCCGGAGGGCCGCTCGACTCAATGCTGATGTACATGCTTCTGCTGTACCGCTACGCCTTCCGCTACTTCGAGATGGGCTATGCGTCCGCCATGGCAGTTGCGATGTTCATCGTCATCCTCGTGCTCACCTTGGCTCTGATCCGCACCTCAGGTCGCTGGGTCTATTACGAAGCTGGTTCTCGAGTCTAGTGAGGTAGGAGAAAGCATGACCGCCGTCGCCACCCGCGTTGTCTCGGCCGGCAGACGCCAGCGCAGCAGTCGCAGGCTTCTGGTCGAACTGGCGCGCTATACGGTCCTCACGGCTGTGGCTCTACTGTGGCTGATACCGTTTCTCTGGATCATCATCACCTCCCTCAAGCCGCTGGAGCAGGTATTTGCACGGCCACCGAAGTGGATTCCTGAGCCCATCCTGTGGCGGAATTACATTGATGCGCTCACCAACCCCGGGTTCAATTTCCCGCGCCTGCTATGGAACAGCGTCTTCTACTCCGGCCTCTCAACCATCGGCATCGCCGCTTCGTGCGCTCTAGTCGCCTACGGCTTTGCCCGCATGCGTTTCTGGGGCCGCGATTTCTGGTTTCTGGTGATGCTGGCAACCATGATGCTCCCCGGTGTGGTCACGATGATACCGACCTACGTGCTCTTCCGCGTGATCGGCTGGGTGGGGGGCTATGCCCCTCTCATCGTGCCATCATTCTTCGGCTATGCCTTCTACATTTTCCTCTTGCGCCAGTTCTTCCTTAACCTGCCCTGGGAACTGACCGAATCTGCCAAGGTTGATGGCGCTGGTGATCTGCGCATCTTCCTGAGCATCATGTTGCCTCTCGTCCGGCCGGCACTGATGGTGACGGTTGTGTTCAACTTCCTCGGTTGCTGGAATGATTTCATGGGCCCGCTCATCTACCTGTCGGACAGTTCGAAGTTTCCGCTATCCCTCGGGTTGTATGCCTTCCAGACCAAGTACCAGCGGGCCTGGAACCTGATGATGGCAGCTTCGTTAGTAGTGACCATACCGATGATGATCCTTTTCTTCGCCGCTCAGCGTCAGTTCATCGAGGGGATCACCATCACAGGGCTGAAAGGATAGGCGGTCCGCCACCAGGCGGCCGAACTACCTCAGCCGCCAAGACAGAGCCAGTTCCAAGGGGAAACTTGTGAGACTCAGCGCCGGCAGCACTCAGGTCCTGACTCAGGCCGAGATGGATCGTATCCACGCGGCCACCCTGCGCATCCTGGCTGAAATGGGCATGTGGATCGAGAACGACCGCTTGCTCCAGCATCTGGAGGGTTTCGGTTGCGAGGTTGACTATGCCCGCCAGCGCGCCCACTTCCCGGCGCCCCTGGTCGAGCGCTTCATCGCTGACAGTGACAAAGTTGATTGGGAGGACCGTGAGGCGAGCATATCCGCGTCCTCCGGCGTCTACCGCACCCTCTACCATGACCCCGAAGGCGGCAACCTGGTAGAGTGGACCGAGGAGCGACTGGTCCGCTATTTCGCGCTTGCGCGGTCCCTCAGCAATATCGGCCGTGCCTCCATGCTCGGCTGCCCGCTGCCAGGCGTTCCTGCGCGTTTGGAGCCGCTTTACGAGCGCCTGTACTGCTGGAAGTATGGCGCCGATGATTCAGGGACGATTCACCTGGACGAGCTCTGCCCGTATATCTACGAGTTGCACCAGGTCCGGGCTGAGCATCAGCGCAAGCGAGTGAAAGACGTCTTCCGGGGGACGGCCTACCTGGTCCCGCCGCTGAAGCTGGGCCGCCATGAGGCCTACCAGTACATGTACTTCTATGAGCGCGGCCTGCAGGTGCACCTCGGCGACATGTACGCGATGGGCGCCACCGCGCCGGTGACGGCGGCTGGAGCTGTAGCGCTCAACCTGGCAGAATGCTTTGCTGTGGGCATCCTGCAGCGGGCGTTTTTCGGCGGCACGAGCTTCGCCCTGCACACTTCGCTTTCGCCGCTGGATATGCGCACCCTCATCTACCCCTATGGCCGCCCGGAACTGGCGCTCACCAGCCTGGCGACTGCCTGCATGGCCCGCTACTATGGCCTGCCCGGAAGCGGCCATGCCGGCCTCAGCGACGCCAAGCTTCCCTCCGTTGAGGCCGGCTACCAGAAGGCGCTCACGGCGATCCCCACGCTCCTTGCCTGGGGCAGCGTGCACATGGACACAGGACTGCTCTCCATAGACGAGGTCTGCTCACCGCTGCAGATGATCCTCGATAATGAGTTCCTGGGCGCCCTCAAGCACCTGGCCGCGGGCATGCAGGTTGACGAGGAGACGCTGGCGCTGGATTCGATCCTGCAGGCGGGGCCGGGCGGCAATTACATGGCCCTGGAGCACACGGCGCGGCACTTCCGCACTGCACTCTGGGAGCCCAGCGTCTGGTCACGGCTCATGCTCAGTAGCTGGTTCGAGCAAGGCCGCAAGCTGGACGTGGACTACGCCCGCGATCTCTACCGCGCCATGTCACCCGACCTCGACATCGAGCCGCGCATCTCGCGCGAGGAAGAGGCCGATGTCCGGGCCCTTATCCAGCGAGCGCGCTCAGAGCTTGGGGCTTGGGCTGAGGGCTAAGCTTCCTCATTCACCCGAGCCCTGCCAGCCCTACGCTTGACGGGCCTGGGCTTCGGCCGTCATCATGCTCGCCGGACATACCATGGCGCTACCCCCGAACCAAGGAGCCCGGCTATGATTGAGTACCGCGAGTACCAACCAGGCGATGCCGAGGGTTACCTCCGCATCCACGATCAGGCCTTCCCGCCGATCAGCCTCGACTATTGGCAGGAGTGGTCCAAGGGCCCAGCCACCGCCGCTGTCGCTGTGGAGGACGGCCGCGTCGTCGGCGCCGTGCCCTTTCACCTGCGGGATTTCCGCCTGCGCGCGGACGTGACCGTGCCCGTGGCCTTCGAGTACTCCGTCTGCGTAGACGAAAGTCTGCGCGATAGGGGCGTCGGCTCGGGCATGATGGCGGCAGCCAAGCGCTTCCTCCGCGGTCGCTGCCTGGCAATGATGGTGTTCCGCGGCGGTGAGCAGTCGCTCGGCTACAGGTACTATGCTCGCAATGGTCACCACGACTTGCTCTACATCCGCCCCTGGGTGTTGCGCATTAGGCCACCAGTCTCCGCCCAAGCGGTGTTGCGCTGCAGTTGGGAGGATTTCCTGGGCTGGGAGGCCGAAGCAGTTGAGGTATTCCGCAGCGCCTATGCCGCTTATGGAGGCCACCCTCAGCGCCGTCCGGGTTTCTATGCCCCGGCCTTGACGACGCCCCAGTTCCTGGAAGTGCCGCTGGACCTGAGCGTCCTCTACCTGCGCCAGAACGGCACAAGTGGGCCCTTGCTGGGCTACGCCATCCTCGGCCAGGAGCGGAATGAGCCCACCCTGCGCTTGCTGGAAGTGGCCACGCTCGGCGGCAACCAGGCCTATGCCTTGCCGCTGCTCGCCAACTACGCCAACATGGCAGCTGACCGGCGCCTTGACGCCTGCGTTGACATGCCGGATTCGGCACCCTACGCCGGCCTGCTCGCCCCGCTTGGCTTTGAGAGCACGCCGCGTTCCCAGTCCTCGCAGATGATCATGTGCCATGCGCTCGATCCGGAGGGCCTGGCCGCGGCCTGCTGGCGGGAAAGCCCGGCCACAGCCGGCCTCGAAGTCCTGGCCTGGACGCCAGAGCGGCAGGTGACGCTGCATCGAGCCATCGCCACACCGCGGCACAAGGTGATCCTGGAGATGAAAGAAGAGACGCTCACCAGGCTCGTCTGCGCTCGCCTGGATCTTGTTGCCGCCTGGAGAGAGGAGCGAGTTACCGCCGTAGGCGCAAGCTCTGCGGACATCGAGGCCATCGCCGAGGCGCTGCCCTTCCAGGCCTGGACGGCAGACTACCTCGAGTACATCTAGAAAGAGCCGCGGTTCAGCCGCCCTCAGGCTTGGTGGGGCGACTGTGGCGCAGGCGCTCGTAAACGTCCAGCCCCACGCACTCGCTCGCCTTGGGGCACCAGTCAAGGCAGGATGCACCTATCTCGTGGCTGACCCAGTAGCCGCAGGAAGGGCAGCGAGCCAGGGGCTCGTCGCTCCAGATCTCGACCTCAGCCTGGCAATTGGGGCAGATAGTGTATTCAGGCGTTGGCTCGCGGAAGCGGGCTGCCCCAGGGCAGTGGTGATTGGACAGGCTCATCTGGCCCTCCTGGCCCGGCTGCCCCAGGCCGTGGGTTCCAACATGCCCACGGCCTGACGGGTACCAGCCGGTGCGCTAACTGAAAGTGTACTACCATAGTATACAATAGCCAGCGCACCGGCGCCAGCGCTGAGCTCGGCCCGAGCGCTGCTCGCGCAGCCAGCCTCGGCTGCACGGTTCCCCCTGCTCATGCTAGAGTACCGGTCGGATTATCATGCACCGGAACTCAATGTGCAGACTAGCCCGTGGAGCCGCGACCTTCGGTGCACCGCGGTACACACGACGCGCCATCCAGCGTGATACGACGTAGTATAGGGGTTTATCCCCGTCGTCGTTCTCGGTCCTGACGACGCCCACAAGGGGCTATACTACACCGTAGTCGGGGCCGTCGACGCCGTCGACGCCGGATCGAGTCCGCGACGATAAGCCGCTGTGGACGGTTACACCACTCGATCGATGTTCTAGCCAGGGACCATGGGGCGCACGCCCTAGTCCAGAGGCACCTGCACCGGCCTGCCCGTGAGGGCGGATTCGTTTGCCGCCAGAGTCACAGCCAGAGTCCTGACAGCGTCGGCGTAGCTGCTCAGCAGTATGGACTGATCGTGTAGCAGGATGGCCTCGATGAAAGCCCGGTCAATGTCGCCATCATCGTGGTGCTTGCCGTCCAGTTCCGGGATGGCCTCAGGGAAGGTGCGCAGAGTCTCGCCGTCCCACTGCACGCGGAGGCCATCGAAGATGAAGTCCATGGTGTTGGCACCGCCATCCTTGTGCAGCAGGCACGTCGAGGTCAGGCTGAAAGGTGTGCCGTCAGCCAGCTTCATCGCCACCGAGTACACCTCGGGGATGTCGAAGTCCTCGTGGCCGCGCAGACAGCCAGAGCCGTAGTCGGCGTAGACACTCGTTATCTCCTGTCCCGTGAGGTAGCGCACCAGGTCCACCTGGTGGGTCGTCTGCTCGACCAACTGGCCGCCGGAGCGCGACATGACGCCCCACCAGGGAGCACCGGGGATGCCACCCCAGCGCGCGGCGACGATCATGCCGGCGCGCTGCTCAGCCAGGAAGCGGCGCAAGCGCTGGCTCGACCCCAGGTAGCGCAGGCTGTAGCCGCTGGTGCTGATCACGCCGGCGCGTTGGATGGCGTCGCGCACCTCACGCGCCTTCGTCAGTGTCAGGGCCACGGGCTTCTCGACGAAGAGGTGAATGCCCTTGCTTGCCGCGATCAGTTCGGCGTCGCTATGGGCGAAAGGCGGCACGACAACATAGAGCGCGTCCAGATGCTCCTTCTCCAGCATGTCGTGATGGTCGAAGTAGGCACGCGCCCTGTACTGGTGGGCCATGGCTTCGGCCAACTCGCGGTTAGTGTCACACACGGCCACGATCTCGGTCGTCTCCATCGCCTTCACCATCTTCAGGTGGTGCTGGCCCATGCCGCCGGTGCCGATGAAACCAATCTGCAGCTTCTCCATATTATCCTCCGCCCTTCAGCGACGCTTTCGCTCGCAACGGGCTCGCTCATTGTACTGGCTGGACCGGAGACAGGCCAGGGCTCATCTGTTGCCTCAACACCGGCCCCGTTTTAGACTGGGCTGCGCCTGGCGATTCGCCGGCGGCATCCATTTCCTGGCGGGAGGAGCCATGCGTCTGGAAGGGAAGGTGGCCCTGGTGACGGGCGCGTCGCGCGGCATTGGTAAAGGCATCGCCCTGCGCCTGGCAAGGGAAGGGGCCCGGGTCGCCGTCATCTATCGCTCCAGCCGGCCAGAGGCCGAAGCCGTCGTCCAGGAGATCGCGGCTGCCGGCGGCGAGGCCATAGCCCAGGAGGCGGACGTCAGCGTCAAGGCAAGCGTCGAAACGATGGTCAGCGCCGTGCTGGCTGCCTGGGGCAAGGTTGACATTCTGGTCAACAACGCCGGCGGCAAGATTCAGGCAGCGCCCTTCCTCGAGCTAAGCGAGCAACTGTGGGATAGCTGCCTGGACCTGAACCTGAAGGGGACCTTCCTCTGCTCCCAGGCGGTGGCGCGGGTGATGGCCGGCCAGGGGGGCGGGCGCATCGTCAACATCGCCTCGATATCGTCCTACCAGGCCCAGTTCGGGCGCGTACACTATTGCACCGCCAAGGGCGGGTTGATCCAGCTCACGCGCACGATGGCTCTGGAACTTGCACCCTACCGCATCACGGTGAACGCTGTCGGGCCGTGCACTGTCGTCACCGACGCCACACGGGACCGGCTGGCCACCCCCGAAGCCGTCCAGGCCGAGCTCGACAGCATTCCCCTGGGCCGCCTGGCCACTGCCGAGGACGTTGCCAGCGGCGTCCTCTTCTTCTGCCTGCCGGAGACGGAGTTCTACACCGGCCAAATCCTGCTCGCTGAGGGCGGGAACACGCTCGTGCGCTGAGGGCGGCACCCGTGCCTGCGGGCACACGGACGCAGGCGGAGGGGGCCTCATCCGGCCCGCCTTCCGCGCCAGTCCGTGTGCCCGCGTTGCTTGCCGCTTCTTCCTTCCTCGCGCCAGCTTACCAGCGGTAGAGCACGGTGTAAGTGAGGCTGGCCTCGCCGTCAGCCGGGATGTCCAGGCGCCACTCTACCGTCTGCGCGTCGAGCTTGGTGTGCTCGGCGCTCTCTTCGGTGATCGTCCAGTCGCTCCAGCGATAGAGCCGCTCCGTCACCCGCACTTGCACTGCCTCTGCCTTGTGGTTGCGCAGGGTGATCTTGTAGCTCTCTTGGACGGCCGTGTCGCCGATCTGCTTGAAGTCCGTCTGCACGCGCTCGCCGACAATGTCGAAGGCGTCGCCGATGTACAGGCGTACCTGCTCACCCTTGGGGGTGTGGTCTATGCTGTCCTCGCCCAGGAGCAGCGCCGAGCCGTCTGTGTCCTGCTGGTACACACGCACTGTACCCTTGGGCAATTGCGCGTTGGCACCGTCGGGGCCGGTGCTGAAAGCGAGCATGGTGCGCACGGTCTTGATGCCGGTGTCGGCACCGTAGCCCCGGTCCAGCTGAGGCGAGCCATAGAAGCCATAGCCCTCAGCGCCGTCATAGACATAGAACTTCTCCGCCGGCACTGCCGGGGAATGGACGAACTCGATCTGCTTCGTCTGCTTGTCCTGTACCGTGACGGGGTTCTGAATCTCGTAGAGGTGGTACTCGAAGAAGTTGCGCTGCTGCACATTGTCGAGGGCGGGGGCGGCACCGCCAACCCCTTCCTTCTCGGCGGCGCGGGCGAGCATCGGCTGGACCTGGTTGATGTTGCCGGCCACGAGCTTGAGTTTGGCGTCCTTGTAGGTCGCGCCACTCTGGTTATCCAGCGTCACCCAGCCGTCCAGGTCTACGCTCTTGCCGTCCTTCGCCAGGAGCAGCACATAGTTGGCCGCCCAGCTCAGGCCACCGGTCAGGTAGGTCAACTCCACGTCCTGGCTGCCGTCCTTAGCCGCCTGGACGAGCCAGACGAGCGACGGCCGCGTGATCAGGCCCTCAGGCAGCTTGGGGAAACTGAAGTCCCGCACCTCAGCGCCGCTGACGACCACGATCTGGCCCTTCTCGTCTCGCAGGGTGATATCGCCGGCGCTGCTGAGCAGCGTGCCAGCGTACTTGCTGCCATCCTTGGTGACTACCTGGATCGGCTGGTCCACGTACTTGCTGAGAAGGCGCTCGGCGCCGACCAGGTCGTACTCGAAGTTCTGCTCGATGACGCTCAGGCCACTGGGGTCGGTGAGAGACCGGATCTGCACACTGCTCGGGTCAATCTGGGCGGCTACGTCCTTGATGACGACCGATTGGGCGCCGGCCTTCAGGGGCAGTGTGCGCGTCTCCTTAACCAGGGCTACACCCTGGTTGTAGACGGCCAGTTCCGGCCCGGCCGCCTGAGCCACCGAGGGCTGGCTCGCCGGGCGGAAGGCAAGCACGCCGGCCAGCGCCAGCGCTGCCAGCGACAGGGGGATGATCGCCGTTCTTCCATTCATCTTGGCCTCTCCTCTACGGGTTTGCTGGTTGGTCACAACATGGAGACGTTCGCCCTCGTCCGGAAGTTCCGCATGGGCCCGCTACTTCCCAGTTGCGCCGCTCCCCGCCCCAACGACTCGGTCCAGAGTAGCAGTCGAGTGTTGGGCACGGGAACCCGATCCGCCGACCAGTCCCTGCAGCCACGACCATAGGCGCACCGCCGTCGCCGCGGCACGGTGCCCACCGCAAGACTATGCGGCACAGGGCCTGCGTCGTCGAAGCTGACACGTCCCCGTCGCTGCCCCGCCAGACGACGCCCACAACACCAACCCACTCTGCGGCGGCGACATAGCCTGACCCAGGTTCCAACGTGCCGCCTCGCAGGGGCAGTTTGTGCTTGCAGAGCCCTGGCCAGGCCTGTATAATGTAATTGCAATAAGGAACCTCGTTAGGCGAGGCGTCTGCGCAAGACACAGGCCGCTGCCCCGAAACGTCCAGAGACGCCAAGGGGTAGACCAGGCAGGGCCGGCCTAAGGCTCTGTTCAAAGTGGCTGGGGCACGTTCCCTACGCTGCGCAGTGCCAAAGCTCGACCAGTGGGGGTAGCCACACGGCTCGGTGATACTCTACTCGGCAAGGCGCGGACGCGCTTAGCCGAGGGGCGCGCCGCAGGCAACAGCGGGCCTGGGTCCGCGCAGAGAGCGACAGCCGTGGCCTCGCGGGACGGTAGTCCCATGGGCATCCGGCATCGGCGCTGAACGACAGGCGCCGACGGCAAAGCAAGCCCCGAGGCACAAGATGGCGTACAAAGCCTCCCTGGCTAGGACGGGGAGGCTTTCTTGTTGCCACCGCGTCAAAGTCAGCGTAGCTGACGCGCGCAGCGACTGCACTGCCAGGGCTCTCCGGTGAGCCGGGGCGGGCGGCAGCTGGGCAATAACCCGAGACGCGGCTGTAGGAAAGGGGGTGATCTCCTGGACGCTGGTCACAGTACCCATAACCGCTGGCCAAGGCGGCGGCTCGCCTGGGGCCGTGCCGGATGTCCGAGAGACGCCCGGCGTCCATCCCCAGGCCTGGCCTTCGGGCAGGCCAAGGCTTCGCTCTGAGTATCAGCTAGCCACCTTCCCTCCCCGAGTGCCACCGCACAAAAGGCGCCCGCGTGCCGTGACGCGGCAGCCTCCTCCCTGGCCGGCAACCGTACTAGCTTGCCATTCGCGTACACCAAGCTGGGAGGACCGGTAGTTGAGCACTCGCGAGCAGATCGTTATGGCGCCCGCGGCAGCGGCCGCACAGGGAGACGCCCTGGTGCGGACCAGGGCTGTGCGCTCGCCCATTTTGCGTCATATCCTGCAATACCTCATGGTCTTCGGCCCCGGGCTCATCGTCATGGTGGCCGATAACGACGCCGGCGCCGTATCCACCTACACCCAGGCGGGGGCCCAGTACGGCATGAAGCTCATGTGGCTTATGCTGCTGCTCTTGCCGGTCACCTACTTTTGCCAGGAGATGGTCGTCCGCCTTGGCATCGCCACCGGCAAAGGCCATGCCGCCATGATCTACCGGCGCTTCGGTAAGTGGTGGGGCCGCTTCTCGCTGGTGGACCTGGAGTTGGTGAACTTCCTCACCCTGGTGACCGAGTTCGCCGCCGTCTCCCTGGCTTTCAGCAAGATCGGCGTCTCGCCCTACATATCGGTGACCATCGCCGCCGCCGGCCTGATCACCATGGTGGTCACCGGCAGCTACCTGCGCTGGGAGCGGGTCACTGTCTTCCTCTGCCTGCTCGACGCCGGCTGGCTGATCTTCGCCCTCAACACTCACCCTTCGGCCATCGAGGTCGCGCGCAATGTGCTCGTGCCCTCGCTGCCTGAAGAGGGCATAACCTCGAACCTGATCTTCGTCGTCATCGCCATCGTCGGTACGACAGTGGCGCCCTGGCAGCTTTTCTTCCAGCAGAGTTGTGTGGCCGATAAGCGCCTGCGCTTCGCCGACCTGAACAAGGAGCGGCTGGACACCTTCCTCGCCGCCTGCTTCACCGTCGCCGCCGCCGGCTCGATGATGCTCCTCGGGAACGTCCTGCACACCCGCGGCATCCGCTACACAGACCCGGCGCAAATGGCCACTGTCCTCGGCCCGATCTACGGGCCACTCGTCAAGTACGGTGTGCTTCTGCTCATGGCGAACGCGGCGGTGCTGGGGGCGACGGCGATCTCGCTCGCCTCGTCCTGGGCCTACAGCGAAGTGATGGGCTGGACGCACAGCCTCTCGAGGAAGTTCAGCGAGGCGCCGGGGTTCTATAGCGTCTACATCGCCGCCATCATGGCCGCGGCAGCCATCGTGCTCATCCCGCGAGCGCCACTGCAGTTGATCATCATGGGCGTGCAGGTGCTGGCCGGGCTGATGCTGCCATCGGCCATCATCTTCCTGCAATTGCTGCTCAACGACAGGGAGTTGCTCGGCAAGTATGCCAACAAGCGGTGGAACAACGTGATCAACTGGACCGTGATCGTCGTCCTCTTCGTTCTGTCCTTGATCCTGGCAGCGCAGGTGATGCTGCCCAACTTGTTCCCGGCAAGCCAGTATTAGAACGATCGCAGAGAACCGGAGGCAGCGACATGACCACAATGACCCGAGATCGCGAAGAGCGCACCTACTACGTGGTCCATCCGCTGTTCGATGAACCAGAAGAGAAAGTTGACCCCGACAAACTGGGGCCCATGCACCTCTCCCTGGGCGGCAAGATTTCGCTCACCTGCCTGCGCTTCTACCTGATCCTGATGATCGCGCTCGCCTTTTACCGCGTCGCCGTCCTGGCCGGCGTCATCCACTGAGGGCCGGCCCGCGTCGGGCGCCGTGGGCGCCGCCGCCGAAGCGGGCGGCAGGCGGAAACGGCGGCGCGCCCTCGGTGAGCAGGTCCTCGCCGTTGTCGCCCATGGCGAGCAGGCCGCGGCGCTGCCTCAGCCGCCAACCAGGTGCGGGGGCACTGAGCGAGGAATACTCGCCAACCAGGTGCGGGGGACGCTCCCGAAAGCGGATGCACGCTGACGAGAGGAGGAAACCTCAGCTTCTGATCGGCGTCCATCGGCGCCAATCAGCGTTCATCTGTGGTCCATGTGCCGGCGGCGGGCTCGCGCTCCTGCCGGCGAGGTTTCGCAACCAGGCTTCCTGGGCGAAAGCCCTCAGCGCCGCCTCAGGCAGTCGGATGGGGACGAAGCACTCCGCCGGATAGAAGTAGTCCTCCCCCGACTCGTCAACCACGCGCAGCAGATGGCGCCCACCGGCGTGCCGGTCAGGAATGACAGGGTAGAAAATGCCATGCAGGCAAGTAAAACAAAGGAGTCCGTATTACTTATTATACTCTGAAGTAACTTTATCAATCTCTGTTTCATATTTCTTTATAAGAAGTATATTCTTGAGCCGCATCTTATCAGCATCTATTTCTCTCATCTGTTTGTTATATTCTTTTTCGTTAATCTTTTTCTCACTAAAATCATTTTTTACTCTGTTTTCATTACTTAATATTATTGAAATCAGGTTTGAGGTATCTTTTTCAAAATCCTGTAATTCTACTTTTATACTCATATAACCCAGAACAACATTTTTATAAACAGTAATCAGTTCATCAATAG
>Ga0078972_1004576_pt2 | contig 27205 bp, 25 predicted proteins | sample YelNatPaOPGAMG01_FD_67568 | JGI IMG/M metagenome (GOLD analysis project Ga0078972, IMG submission 67568) | Hot spring thermophilic microbial communities from Obsidian Pool, Yellowstone National Park, USA - OP-RAMG-01 (SPADES assembly) (version 2) | ecosystem: Environmental > Aquatic > Thermal...
CAAACTCGCCGAGTGGCCCCAGAAGGTCCGGCAATTCTCCGGTCCGCTGCATCAGACCTTCAGTCTCGGCGCTGGCGTGGACTTGTGCGCCCAGACGCCGCATCGCTTCCGTAACGCCTGCCAGCTGGCGCTTCTCGGCTGGGTCATTGGTGCTTACCAGCGTGATACGCGGCGGGACTACCTGATTGGCACGATGGACGCGCCCCAGCGCCTGTACCGCTGAAATCGCCTTCCATCCCAGTTCCATCATGTACAGCGACCGCTGCTTCGTATTCGGCCATCGCGGGTCCGCGTGATAACTCTCGCCGATACCGCCGGCTTCCAGCGTGAATATGAGCACGTCGGCCTTGCCTTCACGAAAGCGCCGCAATTCGGCGGGATTGGCTCGTCCTGGATTGCGCTGTTCGTACCGTGGCACGCCGGTACTGGAGAATAGATGTCGGCCGGTTCGGCCGCTGATTTCCGCGAAGCTGATTCCTGCTGCTTCCAGCTCTCTTTCCAGTTGCGTAAGCGGCGTGGCTGCGGATTCGGCCATGTCGCTTTGCGTCAGGGCAGCCTCAATCCGTAACTCTCTGAGGACTTGCGCGAGGGTCGCCTCTGATGCAGGGTCGGGTCTTTCTACAGTTGGTTCCCCGTATCTGCCTGGGATCGTCTCTGTGGAAACCCACATGTTGTTGATGGCCCGCATGATACGCGGATACAACGACAAGTCCACCTCTTCTGGGGATACGCCTTGTTTGATTTGCTCCTGTTGCCATGCTTCATGCGTACTGGCAATGGCAATGATAGGAGCGCGGCCAGCCGCTATGTCGGCCTTGATGCGCTCGACTATGCGCCTGATCTTGATTCCCGTCAGATATGCGCCGGTAATCGCTTGGCATAGCTGCACGAACTCTGAACGGATGGTGCCCAGTTTCTTGCGGTTTTCTCCCATCTGAAACCAGCGCCGGAGCATTGCCTCCCGTATGTCGCGCAATAGATCGCCGATACGGTCGAACGTCGCCTTCTCTTCATCAGTCAACGCAACCGTATCTGCTATAACCTGCACGTCCTTTGCGCCCAGCTGATACGCGTCCATGCGTCCGTCGCCGGCAATGCTCTGCGTCAAGCGCTCTATTCCTGGCGTTCCTACGCCTTCCATCGCTTCCGCCAGGCCTGCTGGGGTTGACAGCGGCATGCTAGGCCCAATAAGCCCCAGGCGTCGCATGGCATAACCCAGTTCACCGACCTCAGTACTGGGAGTGGCGCTCAGGAACAAAGTCCCAGCATTGGGGAATATCTCTTGCAGGCGCAATGTATTCTCGCCTGCTTTCGTATCGCGTCCGCCCTTCGCCTTGTGCGCTTCATCAAAAATCAGCGTCGTGTTGATTCGCTGGAAAACAGCGGCTATCTCGGCCACTTCATGGGGAGCGCCTTTCGCTAATCCCGCCAGCAGCACGTTCACTTGGTGGTAATCTACCTGCCCGCCGGACATCCATTCGAGTATCTGTGCGAGGCGAGTGTTCAGAAGGTGATACGAGCACACCAGAATACCGTTACGATTCGGAATTGTCTCGTTACGGCGTGCTTCATTGACGAGGATAATATCTGCCACATTGCCGCCGATTTCCGTGAAGTCGCGCTGGATATCCGGTGCCGCCCGCATGTTGTACGTCACATACAACTGTCGCGGGCAATGCGGCTGACGCTCCAGCAGTACGGCCAGCGCCATGCGCAGTTTGCCCGTACCGGTGCCTGCGGCCAGCAGGAACCCATGTGGCGGATGGTCCATCGCGTCCAGAACGCGCAGGACAGTTTCCAGCTGATAATCGTACAGCCCTTGAGTACGGAGTTTGTCCAGACGGCGCAATGGCACGGTCGCCTTGCGCGATGCGGCCATAATCTGGCTTTGCACAATGGGCTGAGGCGCCTTTGTAGCCCCATACGTTCTGGCAACGTCGGGATTGACGGGGAGCGGTACCAGGTCGGATGCACTGCGGCCTTGACGCTGTACCGGCGTGGCACTTACGGACGATACCACACCGGTATCATGCGCCACGCCCATTCCTCCAGGTTCTGCCACACTGACTTGTCCGGCTCCAGGCCCGCTTGCTGGAGGAGATTCTCCAGCTCCTGGTCGCTCGCCTCCCACGGGTCCAGGTGCAGTAGGGGTACTTCCTTCGCGTCCTCCTCCAGGTCTTCCATGCTCCACCGCCCAGGATACTCCAGACTCACCAGCAGGGCTTCCAGGCTGGCCAGGTACACTGGGTCGTTCGGCTGGACCTTGATGCTCGCTTCCCGCAGGAAGTTGTACGTCGGAGGGGGGATAAGACGTTCCCACTCCTCCGGTGATATCCCCCCCACCGGTCCTGGGTCGTCCCCGTACTGGGCGAGGAGGGGATACAGGAGGAGTGCCTGTAGTAACGGGTCGGTTAGCTGTACCTCCCGTACCCAGTTGTCCCCCAGCGCCCTGCTGGCCTGGTGGGCTGCCCAGCGGTGCAGGGCGTTGCGCTGATTCTCCTCTGGCCAGCTTCTTTGCGTCAGTGCGTATTTGTTGGAGAACATTGTCATTGGCTAACCTCGCTACCTCAGTGGCCACATCGTACCAGCTCTTCAGAACGTGCTCCTGAAGCGCTCCAGATGGGGTCGCCCCTTTGGGTACGTATATCTGCAATCGTGTGCGGAATGGCGTTCCACGGCTTGCCGCCACGTCCGGCTCCAGCACCGCGTCGTAATACACATCCGCCAGCTCGCCGGTGTATCGCCCTATGGTGTTCTGGAAATGTTCGGTTCTGGGATCATAGCCTTCTGATACGAGGGCGAAGACGGGTATGATTCCGGCCTTATTGGCTACCAGCGCAGCGCGTATATGCCGCGCACCTTCGCTGAGCAATTTTCGCCCGCGTCCGACGCTGGCCGCCGCGCTGAACGGCGGATTCATGAGGACGACAGTCGGCGCTGGCAGATTGCTGCTGGCTATCTTGCCTGGCACATCCAGAGCGTCGCCCAGCATTGCATCGGGGAATATGGCCTTCAGCAGCGCATAACGCTGCGGGTCATATTCGTTGACCACCACGCGTGCGCCGCGGGCTTTGGCTACCGCTGCCAGAATGCCCGTGCCGGCGCTGGGTTCCAGCACCACGTCATCCGGTCCGATGCGTGCCATCTGCACCAGCGCCAGCGCAACCGCCGGATGTGTGCTGAATTGCCCATGCTCAATCTGGCGCTCGGAACGGAGCGTTCCTCGGGGGAACAGCTTCTGTTCCTCATGCGCCAGCACGCGATACCCGTGTTGCAGATTCGACACGGCGTCCGGCCCATCCGCATCTGTTTTGAGTATGGTGGACAGGCTCGGGTCATTGGCCAGCGTGTATGCCAAGGCCGCTTCTCTAACGTCCGCCAGGTGCGACGGATTACTCCATGCGCCTGTAAACTCCAGCCCGACTTTGCGGCCGTGTTCGGCTATTTCGTTGTCTGTGAGCGGCCTTCCGGCCGCGATGGTTTTCCGCGCGATTGTGGGAAGCAATTCGGCGTATTTCGGGGCGCGGTCTTCGGCTTCTCGGCGCAGCACCGCCGCCTGGTCCTCTGCCTGTCCGGCCGCCGGTGGCGCTTGGGGCTGTTGTGCTGGCGGCTGCTCTTGCGGCGGGACCGGTGTTATGCCTTCCGCCGGTGTTTCTGGGCGTGGCTTTGCCGCTGGCGGTGGGGTCTCCAGCCGAGTTTCATCATGGTCCCGTACACGTACCGGTTCAGACGGTCGCCCTTGAGGCCCTTCTTGTGGGCTTCTCTCTTCAGGCGCTCTTCCAGTTCCTTCGGCATATTGACCTCCTGTAGGTGTTGGCGTTAGCGGAATTTCCGTGGTTGCAGTTTCTGTCGGCGTCGGCGTGATTTCCGGAATCGGTGCTGGTTCCGGCGTGGGCGTTGGAGCCGTCAGCGTTTCGGTCGGTGGCGGTGGCGTTGGCGCGGGTTCCGGCGTAGGCGGTTGCGGCGCTTGTGGTGTGGGCGTTTGTCGCAGCGCATCTGCCAGCAGTGCCACGGTTGCCGCACGCTTCAACGCTGGTGTGCTGCGCTCTTTGCGGAAGCCATCGCCGACCAAGACCTTGCCGATCTCGGCATAGCGGTTGAGCACGCTTTTGGCCAGGGCATCTGCCGCTGTGAGCGGGTAGGCCGCATATATGCGGTCCGTCTGTGGGTCTTTGACCTGCACTATCTGGCCTTCCGACGGTAACCAGTCGGCGGCGGCAGCAGGCACGGTCACATGCAGGAACGGTTCTTTCGTATCTGGCCAATAGGCGCGTTCAATCTGAAGGCGTCCGACAACGGCCATGCCGGTATCGGACTCGGCGGCCGTGGCAATCGCCTCAGTTACCCGTGTGGTCAGATTCTGCCATGCTTTCGGGGACACGCCTTTTGGAGGCGGCGTTTCCGTCGGCGGTGTCGGCGGCGTCGGTGGAGTTTCCGGCGGCGGCGGCGTGGGCGTTGATTGTGCTTGAATCTCCTGCTGTACCGGCTGTTGCGGAGTCGTCACTGCGGACGTCTGCCCAGGCGTGGTCGGCGGCGGCGTGGGCGGTCGCTGCGGCTGTACTGATTGTTCTGAAGTCGGCGCTCCGGACGGCTGCTGGGGCGTGGTCGGAGGTTTCGGCGGCGGTGTCGGCGGCGTGGGCGGTCGCCGTCGGTCCGGCAACAGTATATCTTCTTCCGGCTGTCTCTCCTGCTCCTCCTTCAGTGCTGCCCTCCAATACGCGTAGGCATCCGCGAATGTCTCGATCGCTGATTCTCCACCGCCAATAAATCCGCCGCCAATCGCACCATACAGGCCGCTCAGCAGAACACTCAGCACGCTCTCGTCGATTCTGTTGGCGGCTCCCCTCTCATAAAATAGCCGCGCCACTTCCTGCGTGGCCTGCTGTGCCGCTTCGGTTGTGCCTTCCTCGATGGCGGTTTCCGCCGCATGAGTGAGGATGTCTCGCAGGCCAATGCGTAGCGTTGAATCACGCAATACATCCGCCGCACCGCTGAAGCGCTCCAACCACGCATTAATAGCCCCGACGCCGCTACCGATCAACGCCGCGGCGTTGTTGGCCTTTCTAGGAGGCACACCGCGCTCTTCCAAGGCGCGTGCTGCATTAGTGGCCGCCTCCGCCGCCTCCTGGAAGAACACCGTGCCGATCAGGCCGCCCACATTGCCCAGGCGGCTGACTGTGCCTGCCAATGCGCCCGCTGGCAGCTGTCCGGCTACCTGCCCGATAGCTGAACCGGCACCAAACACCATGCCCAGACCGCCCTCGCGTGCGTACTCCGGCGGCGCAGCTTCTTCCCGCATTATTTCGCCGGCTGTGGCAAGGCGTTCGGCGGCAGTATGCAGCCCCTTCCATCCGGTAACGCCGTAACCGATGCGCGACAAGAACGACGCGGCATCGCTCGCTATCGTTGGCGGCACTATCAGCGCATTCTTGGCGACGGTCAACAGCCAATCCCTGATGCCGCCCAGCAGGCCCGCCGCTTCCTTCTGCTTCCGCTGCTGGACCACCTCTTCCAGCCGCCGATACATCTGCCGGACTTCTGGCGGCATCTGCGGTACCATCCGCAGAAAATCCCCCAGCTCTGTGACTTCCCTGGCCCATAGTTCCGCATTGTCCGTGCGATTCAGGCGCTCAAGCAGGTCGTCGATATATTGCAGCAGCACATCGGGCGTCATGCGGACGCCGCCATCAGGCAATGCTTCGACAGTAAAGTCGCGATCGTCGGCCTGGCCGGTTTGCCAGCGCTGGCTGGCGTACTGGATGCGGTCCAGCAGCGCACGCCAGGGGTCGCGTAGCCAATATTCATCGCGGCGCGGGTCTCCCAACGGCAGCTTATGCCAGTCCCGCCCAAGCGCAGTAAGCTCTCTAAGTTTCTGGATAGCCGCTGCCGGTACAGTGATGGTCGGCACGGACCGCATCAGATAATTCAGCCGCCGCTCTTCGTTGCGTTCCATCTGGGCGGATTCCAGCACGCGCTTTACGTACTGGTAGTATCGCTGGCGCGACACGTCCATCGGCGCAGGCGACCGCGGCGGTGCCGTCGAACGCTGCCCGCTTGCCCGTTCTATGCGCACGGCTCGCGGCAGCAGGTCCCGCAAAGACGCGCGTGCTGGCTGTTGTGTAACCGGCGGCGTCTGTGGCCAGGCCAGCGGCTCGGCTGCCGGAGGTTCCGGTGGCAGGGGCACCGGCGGAAGTTCGCCCTGCGGATATGGTTCATAGGTTTCCTCTTCGGTTTCCTGCGCCCGCTCGGGGAAAACCAGTGTCGCCCCAGGGCGCAGCAGGTCCGCCAGCGTCGCCTGTTGTCGTGTGGCCTGCTCATAGGCTTCCTGTCCGGTTTGATACGGATTAGGAAGACTCAATTCATCTTCTTCAAGGTCATAGGCGTACCTGGTCATCAATCCTCCAGAACGTAGCTCCAGGTCTCCGGTTCATAGCGCCACCACTCGCCGGTGTCCGTCTGTATGCGCTCTGGCCATGTGCTGGGGTCGTTCAAATCAATCCCTGTTTCAGCGGCGACGTTATCGGCCAGCGAATACGGTGTCTGAGACGTCGCCGGTGGCGGCACTGGCGCAGTTGTCGGCACGGTCGGCATCGCCGGTGGCCTCGGCGCAGGCGCTGGCGCAGGTGCCGGTGCGGGCTGCGTCGCCGGTGGCGGCGCTGGCGGTTGTACCAGCACAGGCGGCCGCGGGGTTTGCAGCGCTTCGGGCCACGGTGACTGCGGTAATGTGGCTGTGGATTGATTCACATGCCAGTAAATCTTCTGAAGCTGCTCGCGCACCTTGCGCTCACCATCGGCGACCGCGCGTTCAAGATTCGCTATCTGGTTCGGGTCGGCCAGCAACTGATTTCTGGCCTGCGCCAGGCTGCGTCGATTATTGTCCAGGTCGCGCTGGGCCTGGGCCAGTTCGGTGTACATTGCGCGCAACTGGTTCTTATTCTGATCGCGCATCTGCATCTGCTCGAAGCGCCGCGTCTGAAGTTCGTATTGCGCCGCCTTGTCCAGCGCCTGCATGTCTTTGCGGGCTTCAATCTGCGCGAATATCTGCGCAAAACGCGACTGCTGTTTGAATGCTTCTAACTGCATGCGCCAGGCTTGCTCTTCTTCGGGTGTCTGAATCAGGCCGAGGTCACGCTGTTTCTGGAGCTTATCCATCGCCACATCGAGATTCGCCTGCTGCACGGCGAATTGCTTGTTGTAGTAGTAATTCGGGTCGGCCTTCATCTCTTGCGCCTGGCGTTGCAGTTCTGCCTTCATGCGTGCCACGTCTTCCATGTTCATGTTGTGGCGCTGCATTTCGGCTGCTGCTGGAGATTGCCCAGCTCGCCTTGGCGCAGTTGCGCCTCGCGCTCGTATTCCGCCTTGGATACGCCGCCGATGAGTCCGGCCTGGCGCTGTCGCTGCTGTTCGAGGAACTGCATCTGGCGCGCCTCGTCGCCTCCGACTGTGGACAGCAGTTGTCCGTACTGCGAGCGTGCTTCTTCAGCCAGCGGACCGTATTGCTCCTGCAAGGTTGCCTGCTGTCGTGCCTGGGCCTCGCGTGCAGCGGCCTCACGGGCGGCCTGTGATTGTGCGATACTGCGCCGTGCGGCAGCGGTGCCGCCCTGGACGGTCTGGCGCATAGCATCCAGGCTGGCCTGTAAGCGTGCTGCCGCTTCGGTATCGCCGCTGGCAATGGCATCCGCCAGATTGCGTTCCAGCGACGCGACACGTGCTGCCGCCTGGTCTGACCATCCCTGAAGCAGGTTCAACGCTGCGCCATAGCCTTGCGCGGCGGTCTGCTGTTGTGCTTCGGCCTGCTGTCCCACCTGGGCGGCCAGCTGGTTGTACTGCGCGGCTAGCTGCTGACCGGTTTGCGCCGGTTGCTGGGCCAGGGCCATCTGCTGCTGCTGGGCCTGTTGCAGCGCCGCCTGGTATGCCGCCTGCTGCTGCTGCATCTGCTGCATTAGCTGCTGCTGGGCCTGCTGCATGGCCTGTTGCTGGGCCTGCGATTGCGAGGTGAGCATCTGCATCTGCTGCTCGTAATTGGCGCGCAGGGCGTCCAGCTGCTGCTGTCCCATCTGCTGATTCACCTGCTGCAACTGCTGGTAGCGCTGTTCATTGGCCGCATTGGTTTCGGCCAGCGCCTGCTGGGCGGAGCCGATGATATTCGCTGCTATCGGGCTTACAGGCACGTTAGTCTGCGGCGCTGTGACGGTTGAGCCTTGCGCTGCTGTGCCCTGCGACTGGCTGGTGCCCGATGTGCCTTGCTGACCGGTCAGGAGGCTGCCGTAGCCGCCGAGGGTAACTTGCGAAGGCTGCTGAGCGCCTGGCGGGGTCCAACCGCTTATTTCCGTCCAGGTATATTGCGCACCACCACCAGGCGAGGCGGCCGGCAGCTGTATTTGTTTCCATGCCTTTCCCGTGTTCGGATCATAGCGGAATACCCCTTGGTCTGTGTAATAGGTCTGCTGAGGCTGTGTCGGAGTGCGCAGATCAATCGTTTGTGTGCCTGGAATGCCCGTCCCGCCGTAAAGGCCTTGCATATATTGATCATATTGGCCTTTGCCCCCAACACGTATTGTCTCTGGCCGTGGCGGTGGCGCTGGCGCCGGTTGCTGCGGTCCGCTCCAGCCCGTTGGAGCCTGCGTAGGAATGTTCTGGGGCGAGCGCGGCGGGAGGACTTTTTCTGTCCATATGTCATCTGGCAGATTCGGCGCCCATCTATCAGGTGGCTTCGGCCACGGCTGCCAAGGGGCTATCGGAATAATGCCCTTCCGCCATCTCTCAAAGTGCTCATTTGCATCCATATCTGCCTCACAATCTGAACCATTGGCCGTAATTCACTGGTGACGATACCGCCCGTTGCGCTGGGGGCTGATATGGTGGAGCGCCAGGACGGAATATGCCTCCGTTCAGGCCAACGCTGCCCGCGGGCACGTACATCTGTAGTATTCTGTCCGCGTATCGCGGATTGGCCTGAATCTGTCTCAGCAGCAGACTGCCATAGGGTCCGGCGTTATTGAAATCCACGTAGAACCCCATCTGGCTATTTGGTACCTTGTAGATATTGTTATTCAGCCACGGCATACCTACTCCCGCAGAATCTGCTCGATGTCTTCCGGTCGGCGACTGCTGGCATCTGCCATATCACGCTCGCAATTGCAGCTGTACATCTGCCGCACTGGTATCCAGTGCAGGCAATTGGCGCAATGCTCGTCGCTCACTGGCGACGGAAACACGCCGCGCACGCATTCCGTGTCCCTGCGGTAGTGACATCGCGGTTGTTTCACTGGTCCGTTCATGTGAATACATCCGTCGGTTCACGCATTGTATAGTCTTCGCCGCGGTACGGCGAAAGACGCATTTGCAGACGGCTGGCCAGCGTTGTTATGTGCAGTTTCAGCTTGCCGCCGTCTGTGCCATCAACCCAGACATACAGCGCCGTCCCGTTGTATGAATATGAGCCGCCGGTCACGTTCCACGTGCCGGTCCAGTCCGGTCCCAGAACGAAGTTGCTGGAATGGAACGCCTGGTGCCATGCCGTAAGGCTTGCGCTGCTGGACCACGGAGCCAGCAGTGCCGCCTCGGGGCTGCCCCAGAACACCTGTGCGTGTATGTAGCAGCGCCGGCCTCGGAAATCATCCTCCGAGAGCGCCAGGTCCTTACCATTCAATGCGCCGGGGCTGGCGGGATTGAGGTCCAGCCACTTATTCCACATGCGCACAATGCCCCAGTCGTTGGGTCCGGCCATCTGCCGCCAGATGCGGCGGAAGTTAGAGCGTATCTCTTCCGCCATATCGGCCACGAACGGGTCATTGCCGCGATATCGTGGCGCGTTGGGGTCTGGCAGCGGCAATCGTGCGCATGGGGTACAGGTCATCGTCTGCGTCCTCCGGCCAGCGTTTCACACCATGCTTCTTCGAAGCTCCAGTAGCCGCCGCTGGTCTGGTCGTTGCCGATGCGCAACATGACCTGCGGTCCATACAATCGTACACCTGCGCGTTTCTGCGGCCCATCGGTTGACCACATTCCCGACGTCATTTCGCGCGGGTTTTCCAGCGCCCGATATTCCGTATCGCCGGTCTGTATCTGCCACTGGGCGTTCCATTCCTGCTCGCTCATGTCGGGAGGGCGTTCTCCGAGGGTAGCCCACAGGCCATTGAGTTTGACGTTCTGTTTTCCGTCCAGCGGTGCGTGCGGTCCCATCCAGCACCACGCATGGAACGGCGTATCGCCATCATCGTACACGGTTGCGGGGTCGAACCAGCGCAAGTGTCCATCATTGCCGCCGATGATGATGGTGCCGTCGTGTTCATCGACGGTCATGGCCAGCGGTCCCAGCTCTCCTGCCCACTGCTGCGGCCAGAATCCGCCGTTGGAGATATCGTAGAACACGGCCTCTACCGGCGTTTGCGCATCGGTCCATCGCGCGATCCATAGGCCATTACGGCGGCCGTCATACGCGACGAAGACCGTTTCGGCGTCTTCATCGATATCGTTGAAGAACTTTTCGTATCGTCCGCGGGATACGTTTTCAGGCGGACCGCCGTCAGTGCGCCACAATCCATTGCGTCCGGCTATCCACGCTATGCCGCGGCTGTCAACGCAGCAGGCATTTGGTCCGGCGATTCCTACCTGTTCGCCGATTTGAACTATCTGGCCGCCGGCAGCGGGGTCGCCGCGCATGAGGAAGGCGCGCTGATGGTGGAGCAGCAGCAGGTAATCATCGCTGAGCGGCACGATGGCCTTGAGAGGTTCGGATATTCCTCCGGCGACGCGGCTATTGGCGGCATTGCCCGCGACGGCTGCGGCGGCATCGAGAGCACCATAGTTCCAGTCGCCGTAGCAACCGGATCGCGACATATACCAGTTCTGATTCGGTCCAGCCAGCACAAGGCGTTCGCGCCATAGCGTGACCAGCGTTGTATCTTGCGGCGGGTCGTACTTGAAGCCGTACCAGCGTCGCAGGTAGAAGTTCGAACGGCTCGGCAGATGGATGTATGCCGGATATCCCGCCCCATCGACGAAGAACACATATCCGCCTGCTGCCGCCACGGCCTGTACTGGGTTGGCCGGATTGAGGCGCAGATAGACTTTTCCCTGGGTGGCTGGTCCGCTGGGCGTACTGTTGAGCGTCCAGTACACGTAATCGGCATCGCGGCTGGAAATCGTCCATGTGCCGTTATAGTCGGTGGGCACAGCGTCGAAGACCACGCACGTATCGCCGACGGCGAAGGTGCGGTAATAGTCTGCCAGTTTCGCGGTCGTGCCGCTGGCAGTCAATTCTCCCAGACCAAGCGTTCTATCGGCGGCGGTGCCATCGATGTACAGTCGGCCTCCGGCTATGACGCAGTATGCGGTCAGGATGTTGCTGCCGCTGGCGTAGCGGGTGAAGACTATGGACTGAATGCCACCTGCGTAGCTATCGGTGCCCCAGAGGTTCAGGCCAGGGCGGACGGCTCCACGTCGGCGGCCAAGGGCGTCCATCGGCAGCACGTTTTGCGCAGCAGGTGTGACGGATGGGTCACGCTGACTACGGGGCCAGACGTCCACCACTCCCTGATACGGCCACCGGAAAGACAGCGGGTTGCGAATCATGGCTTCAGCCGAAGATATGTTCGAGGTGTGTGCGCAGACCGCCGCCGCTGGTCATGGTGCCGATTATGGAGCCGTGGCGCGCGGTCACGCCGGAGCGGATATTTCTGGCCTCGGGATAATCGGCTTCCTCCAGTGCTACCGGCATGCCAGTGCTGTAGATGGTCAGCACATTCGGCTGCGACGGAGGGTTGTAATGCACGCCCGTGTCGCCTGCGACTTCCGAGTAGCAGATAACTCCGAGGATATGTACGTTGAGGCTCGCCTGTATGTACAGGCTGCCCGCCGTATCCATCCGATAGACGAGTGCTCCTCCCTGCGCTATGTATGCGCTGCCGGTGATGGTCAGACCGCCGTCAGTCTGGTATATCCCACACGTTCCCACGCCAACGGTAAGGTCCAGGATGATACTGCTGCTGTTGGGGCTTCTGTAGTCCAGGAAGCTGGTCATTGCGCCATCATCGATGGTGCCGCTGAGGGTCAAACTGCTCGCCGCTGCTGTACCGAAGATCATGATAACCGGATACATGTCGCTGGAGCCCACGGAGCACGCAATGGTCAGGTTACTGATAGTACCAGCGCCGACGTAGCAGAGATAATTGGTGCGAGTCCCTGAGTCGCCACGCGTGATCTGCCCGCTGACGGTACCGCCCAATTGATAGAGCACCTGATGATTAAGATTCAGGACGGTAGCGTTATTGAAGTTGAGCGTGCCGGAGTTCAGGTCGATACACTGCATACTGCAATTTTGCAGATCCAGCTGTCCGCCGATGCTTGCGGTGCCGCCGTACATTCTCAGAAGCGGTCCTGTACCGCCGCCGTTGATAACAGTCAGATTCCCGCCGCTCATTTCAATAGCAGGTGTGGAGCCGGCGCTATTCGATATCTGGCCGACGGTGAGGCTGCCGCCGGTGATGAGAACACGGGTGCCGGCGCTCGGCGATGTAGTCAGATCGGCGCAGACCACGGTTCCGCTGGCGATGGTCAGCGTGATATTATCGCCGACATCGATGATGTTGCTGACGGTGAGGGTTGGTCCGTCGATAGTAAGGCTTGCGCCGGCGGTGGAGCTGCTGATGCTGTTGACCGTGACATTGGCGCTATCGAGGGTCACGCTGTATCCGTTCAGGTCCGCGTCGTCTGCTGCGCCGGGGACCGTATCCCAGTTCTCGTCATGCCAGTTGCCGCTAGCGGTACGGTGACACGTCGCCATGCGTTACTCCTGCTGATCGATATCCCTGGCGTACTCGATGAGGGTTTCGATTGCCTGACGGACATTGGGCGGCAGGTCCCCCTTGGCGATTCCCGTGCTCTGGTGCACGAGAAGCCTTCCTGTCTGCCGGAAGCCCGTGATATGCAGGCGTTCGATCGCCGCGTCGTAATGGATGGTTCTGACTGTCATAGCAGTTTCCTCAGAATGCTGACGATATTTGGCGCATTAGCCAGCGCCCCCAGGCTGACGATGATTGCGCCATATATGAGCATTGCGCGGCCGACGAACTTTTCCAGCTGCGTCAGGCGTTTGTCGTGAACGCTGCATGGCTGGGTGTCCATTTTGAGTTCCAGCGACATGAGCCTGCCGACAAGCGCATTGTCAGGGTTGCCGTTGCCCATCAGCATATGGCGCATTTCACGCACGTCGCGCGCTATATTTTCGAGTACTGCTCTTGTTTCTGCGTCCACGGAACATCTCCACACACCACAAGACGCACCATTCGATCACGTCTATCACTGCCGACACGCCGACGGTCAGAGCGGCGGCGACGGTTTTCCACAGCCATTTGGCGGCGGTGCCGATTGCCGTGCCCACGGCGGCGACGCCAACGATGCGGGCGATAACGCCGATGACGAGGATTCCGACAAGCAGGCCGACGCTGCCGCGGATGAATCGCCAGACGCGCCACCACCAGTGATTGGCATACCAGTCCTTTTCCGCCCGCAGCTGCTGGACGTGCTGGCGAAGCATATCGAGTGTCGTTTCATGGGCACGGCTGGCTGTGACGAGTTTAGCCAGCAGCTCCTGCACGTATTCCCGCAGCGCCGCCCCCGAGGGCAGGACATGCGGCTTGAGCTGCACCACGCCCGCATGTGCAGCTTCGCATTGTGCAGTAATCGTTGTTCCCTGGACCTGGGCGGTTGCGACATACTGTTCCGGTCTGGCGGCACACGATGCTGCCAGGAGTACTGCTGTCAGGGCCAGTACTTTTACGAACCCCATATTACTGCTCCCTGGACAGTGCCACTAAGGGAGCGGATATGTACTGCGGGCTGCGGTCCATCGGGCAGCTGGAAAATCCGATACGTTCCCTGGAGGACGCGTCGTGAACCGGCGGCAGGCGCGTTGGTCTGTCCGCCATTGAGGGTTTCCACTACCAGCGTCCCGTTATCTGCGTACACCTCCACGAACCTGGCGTCTTCCGGTCCATTAAGCGCCGTTGAGGTTGTGGTGAAGTCGATGAGGTTATTACTATGGCGCGTCCACTTTTTTGCGACCAGTTGTTCCAGGTACCCGTACATGTATCACTCCATGCTGATCTTTTCGGGATACAGGTAATCGTCGGCGCTGGGGCTTACAGCGCCTTCGGCCGGTCCGATGATGGGCTGGACAGCGCCATCTTCGGCGACGAGGGTTGCGACCATCTGATTGAACAGTAACCAGTCCGGTCCCTGCTGTTCGTCTTCTTCCGCGACGGCCAGGGCGCGGCACAGGCGTTTAAGGGCTGGCATGAAGGCTGGGGGGATATCGGGCACGTCGTCATCTTGTGCAAGCGCCCTGGGCATCATCAGGTATTCGATGATGATACTGGTTCCGCTGGCCGGATACGGCCACATTTCCAGTTTCCAGTTGCCTGCGGCGTCGTGGCGGACGGCGTACCAGACGATGTAGGGGTCAGGCGGGAATTCCAGGTTATCGCGTCGTGCGCGGAGGATGGTTTCCAATGCGCACGGGCGGCATCGTGTAGGTGTCTGTTGTCGAACGACCGAAAGGAGACTGGAAAAGTCGTTCGGCAAGGCGAGGGCTAGAGGGGTGCACGTGCCGCCCGTGCTGGTGGCATTGGATTTATCCTGGTAGTACGTGAACGTGCTGCTGTCGGGGCTGGTGGCGACGACGAATCGTCCATTGAAGGACGAATCGTTCACGTCGGCGATTTCGACGTCATCGCCCGCCGAGACTCCGTGGCTGGGGCACGTCACGGTGACTACGGAGCTGGTGCGGCTGACGCTGGTGATGGATTTGGCGCTGGTGCGCAGTATGGCCGTGCGCTTGCGCCATTGCCACGGCCGCATGGCGGCCAGTGCAGCCAGCGCGTCATTGACGATATCCCCGCTGCTGGTGCGGCTGTCTGGCGTGCCGCCGAGGGCATGTTCGACAGCGTTTTTCAGCGCGGCGAAGGAATACTGATGCGCGCTCATAATCCGGTCAGCGTCAGCCGCCGCTATCAGGTTTCAGGCTCCGGTATCACGATACCCTGTTCGCGCCTGTTGGTGCAGACCAGGTTCCACCACGTATCTCTGTACTCCACGTTCGCGTGGGGCTGGGTGAACGTGCCCTCGAACGTCTTGGCGTACAGATACCGTTCGCGGTGGAAGCGAAGCTTGATGTGGTCGAAGTTGATGAAGTAGAAGCAGGGTTTGCCTTCTTCGAACACGCTATCAAGCTTCGATATGTAGTCAATCGGCATGCCGTTGAATGTCAGCACGCCGTTGGTATAGGACAGGTCCACCAGCGGCACTTTGGCATTACCGGCCTTCAGTTCGCGGTTGACGGCAAGGAGCATTTTCATGCCTTCCTTGTTGGTCATGATTCGCATTTTGCGGAGGTCGGTATCTTCCTGTCCGGAAGGGCCGCCATCGGCGGGCGGAGCCTGGAACTGCACGGCCATCCACATCTCATCGAGGGCGGGCGGCAGCGACGCGAGATAGTTGGTGGCGTTGTACGTGATCACCTGGTTCTTCCAGTTGGTGTAGGTGGTCGGGTTAATCTGTTCGACGGTGGTCCAGTCAACGTCTGCGCCGTCGTCGTCTTTTGTGGGAGCGCCGCCGGTTTTCGTGATGAAGGCGCGGATGGAGTACGGGATGCGTTTAGTTTCGGTGCCCGCCACCTTTTCCATTTGGCTGTTGGGTGCTGCCCACAGGCAATCTTCGACGTGATCCCAGAAATCCACCCACATTTTGCGGCGTTTGGCCATTGCCAGGTTGGCGAACTGCACCTGTTCGCCGCGGTTGAGCACGATTTCGTGGTCGTACCATACGGAATAGACCAGAGTGAATGCCCACGGGATATAGGCTTTCGTGAGCGACGTATCGCCGACGGGCGACTGGGTATCGCCAGGGTTATATTCCGCGGCATTCGGCGTGTACGACAACTGCAATGCCGCTTCGAGATGAGTTCCGCCCTGGAAGTAATCCTTCGCTTTTTCCTTAGCGAGGATTATTCTGGACACGTAGGTCCGGTGTTTGGTGAGCTGGGTGAATATTTCATTCGGGCCAGCGAGGGGGAGTCCTCGCGTAGCGATCATGAAATCCGTAAAGGCTTCAAGGGTTCCAGGTTGTGCCATAGTTCACTGCCTTCTGGCCTGTTGCGCCAGAGCAGTGAGCTCTTCCAGGGTAGCGCCCTTGCGCTGGGCCTCTTCTATCTTGCGATAGATGGTTTCGAGGTCTTCGTCTGGGGCTGTTGCCGCCGGACGTCCTGCTGTATCGGGGCCACCGCGAATCGCCCGCTGCTGCGACGCGGCCAGTTTTCGTTGTTCCGCGAGTTTGAGTTCTGCCACGAACGCCGTGCGCGCGGCCTGGGAGATAGCATCGCGGATGGTGTATTCCCAGGGTTCTGCCGGATCGTGATTGGCCTTGAAGAGTCGGCGGGCTTCTTCCAGAAGTTTTTTCTGGTTAGCCTCCTCATCGAGGTTTACGGTATCTCCGAGCAGTTTCCGCGCGTCGTCCAGCCCCTGTTCATAGTGGAGTTTTTCCAGCATTCTCACTGCCGCGTTGTACTGCTGGAGGTTTCCAGTTACGCCCTGGAGTCTGGCGTTTATGGCGGCCTCCAGCGCCGAGGCGAATTCAGGGCTGGAATACTCCTCTATGATTTTCCGGTAATCCCGTTCCTGCTGGGCTGGTGTAGCGGGAGCGGGTGCTGCGGGTGCCAGGGAGCTTTTGAGCTGCTGAAGTTCCTGATACAGCTGGTCCTGGACTTTTCGCTGTTCGCGCAGATGGCTCAGGAATTCTATCCGTTCTTCCTCGCTCATAGCCGCCACGACGGACGGCTTGATGTGGAATCGGGAAAGCAATTCCTGGTCTTTGCGGGACAGCTGGACCTGTGGCGTCTGCTGTGGCGTCTGCTGTAGCGGTTGCTCGACTTTTTCTTCTTTCGCCGGTTTATTGCGTGAGGACCATTTTTCGAAGGCCTCCTGATAGGCCTTTTCCTGCTGGTCCATCGTTACCGGCGTGTCGAGCTGCTCAGCGGGCTTCTGGTCCGCAGCTTCCGATGGCTGCGACTGAGAGGGTGCAGCGGTTTCGGCGCTTACAGCGGCAGGGGTTTCCTGTGCTGGTGCCGATGCTTCCTCACGGTCTTCTGCCATATCTACTCCTTACTATACATTGTATGATACAATCTGTTACGGTCAATGCAAGGGGCAATCGATGTTGAAGGTGACTGCTGACGATTTGTGGTCTGAGATTCATGATGCGGAAACCCTTCGTGATGATTATCTTGTAGCCTGGAAGGCGATACTGGTGCGGTGGTTGGGGCGGACGTATCGGGACAGTTTGAAGGGGCGTCCATCGCCGGAGAACTACATACACGGGTATCTGGCGTTCGTGTTGCCGCAGTTGGTATGGGAGTATCCGATAGTGCAGGTGGAGCCGGAGCGGAGCGCCGCTGACATTGAGCTGGCGCAGATGATGGAGTATGCGATCAACTACTGGATAAAGAAGGTCGATTATCGGACGCACCTGGCGCGTCTGGCGCGGGACATGATATTGGGGTTCGGGGTGTCATTCACGGGTTATTCATTGCGGGAGCATGTTGGTGCGCAGGTGGCGTTGCACAGTCAGGAGGCGATGGGCGCGATTCCTTTTGCGCGGCGGATAGAGCCTGGGGATTATCTATGCGATGCGCACGCACGGTGTTATGAGGAGCGGCGTTTCGAGGGGCGGATATTCGAGCGTGACTATGACGATTTGCTGGAGGACGATCGGTACGACACGGACGTATTGCGGAAGCTGGCGCCGAACACGCGGCAGCGGGAGCGTTCCGACGATCTTGGTGACAACAAGAAGGCGCGTAGCGAGCGGCGGACGTTGACGCTGTACGAGTTATGGATTCCCGAGCACAACTTGATAGTGACGTTGGCGGAGAGCGGGCGGTATGACGGTCCGATTGTGCGGAAGGCCGAGTATTACGGTCCGAGCACGGGGCCTTATCAGTTGTGGGGCGTGTACGACGTTCCTGGGCAGATTTATCCATTCAGTCCGATTGCGGGGATATATGACCAGTTCGAGGAATTGAACATGCACGCTCTGGCGGCGCAGCAGTGTGCGCGGCAGTATCGGAAGATCGGTGTATTTCGGCGGACGAACAGCGAGGATGGTCAGGCTGTGCAGAAGGCGAAGCACGGCGATTTTGTGGGTTTGAGCGATCCGGAGAGTGTGCGGGAGATGGAGATAGGGGGGATGACGCAATCGCAGGTGATGTTATTGGAGTTATTGCGGGATCGTCTGGATCGGACGATGGGCTACAGCGACGCCCAACGTGGTCAGGTGGCGAAGAACACGACGGCGACGGCGCACAGCATTGCCCAGAACAATGCGGCGTTGCGTGTGGACTGGATACGGCAGGCGCTGGTGTCGTGTGCGGAGCGGGAGTTGCGGCGGATCGGCTGGTGGTTCTGGAACGAGCGGACGATAGTGATGGACATTGTGATTGTGGATGGGGGTTTCGGGCGTGACGCGACGGTGCTTGGTGGCAAGCCGGAGGAGGAGGTGGTCAGTGCGCTATTGGCGGCGGGGATGTTATCGCAGCAGATGGCGCGGAGCATTATGGACAGTGACTGGGTGGATTACCGGTTGCGTATTTTGCCGGAGAGTCTGGTGAAGCAGGCCGATCCGGTTTCACAGAAGCGCTCGCAGGACGAGTGGGCGCTGGCGATGAACATGGCGCAGATCATCGGTCCGCAGAACATCAACTGGGTAGGTCTGCTGGATCGTGTTGGCAACGCTTACAACACGCGGAATCTATCGCGGATCATTCTGATGCCTGGGGCCATGCAGCAATTGCAAGTACAGGCGATGGCCGGTGCCGGCGGTCTGGGTGTACAGCAGTCCTCCGGCATGTCGGGACCTGGGCCGCAGGCATCTGCGCCGCAGGTACAGCAGGCGATGTCTGGTGCCCAGGAGTCGCAGGCTGTTTCGCCGCAGGCGATTGGCAATCAAGCGTTACAGGAGGCGCTTGCCGGCAGCACGCTTTAGGGGAAGCGTGCGCAGTAGGCTTCTGCGATAGCCTCGGCGTCGGGCCAGCTATCGCGTTCGACATTCAGCCAGTATTCGCCGTTAGCGAAGTTGATGTTGATGATGATGCCGTATTCAGCGAGTTGCTGGCGGATATTGGGTAGTGAGGTACTGCGCAGTCCGATTTCACGGAGGATAATGCCAGCCGGTTGCGGCATAGTGCTGAGATAGCTCAGTAGATCCAGAGATTTGCGAGGTCCGTCAAGCTGCTCGACATATCTGATGAGTTTGTCGATGCGGCGTGGTCGATGGTGGCCTCGTGGTCTAACAACGTTCCCAGTGATCCCGCAGCCCATGCTGTTCTCTCCTTTACCGAGTGAGTGGTATGCCACGCGCACAGTCCATATCTGAGCGCGTCGTACCAGTGGTCTATTTCGCAGTCGCGTACTTTTTCGGGGTCGATTTCATCTACTGGCAGGGTTGGGAGTGTTTCGATGAGTTTGCGGCAGTTTTTGAAGATTTTCAGGCGTGGGATGCGTTGGCCTTTGAGGTCGGTGCGTGTTTTGAGGTATTCGTGGACGATCATTGCGCCTGTGGTTCTATCGGTGACGGGTTTGAGTGGTGTTGGGAGTCCTGCCTGACGGAAGTAATCGACGACTTGTTTACCGGTGCTGGGGTCGGCGTGCCAGGCGTCAGCGCCGCACACCCAGAAGTCGATGTTCATATGGCGGATGGAGTCGGCGATGATGTTAGCCTGTTCCGATTCCGGCATATTCTGGAAGGTTCGTTCATTGAAGACATAGACGGTGCCGTCTTCATCGGCGGCGAAGAACAGCCACGGTGCTGGGGATGAGTAACCGAGGTCGTGGGCCATCCAGACGCGCCAGTGTTTAGGTATCTGGAACGGTTCGACGACATGGACTTCGGGGATGAAGTCTGGGAATGCCTGGCCGATATAGACGTCCCAGCGGCCTTCGAGCCAGGCGAGGCGCAGGTGTTCTGGGAGTGCTGACAATTCTTTAGCGTATGGGGCTTTATCGAGGAAGTAGCGGCGTTGTTGTTCTGGTGGCCAGGAGTAGTAGTCTGCTGGCGTGAGTCCATCTTTAGCGAGGGCGTCTTTAACCCAGACGACGTTATCCCAGGCGTAGGCCTGGATGAACAGGGGTTTCTGGGCGCGTTCTTCGTTAGTCCACTGTTGTTTGATGAAGACGCGCATGATGTATGAATGGCCGATACCGCCAGGGTTGAAGGTCAGGACCTTTTTAGGGAAGAAGCCTTCTGGGGGGTTACTGGTTCGGCAGCAGGAGTAGAGGACGTGGAGTTCTTCTTCGGACATATCGGTGGCTTCGTCGATGAAGATATCGCCGTACTCTTTGCCGCGGTAGGCGAGGATATCTTTGAGGCTTGTGCCGTAGCGGAAGAGGATGGTGGAGCCGTCTGGGAGGATGATGGACTTATGTTCTGCTGACCAGTAGCGGGCGTAGAGTTGGGGGTATTCGACGGCGAATCTGGTTATGTGTTGTTGCCAGAGCTGGTCATAGACGCGGCGGAAGATGAGGGCGCTTGTGCCAGGGTATTTGACGCGGCGGTAAACGGCGGCTGCGCGTATAGCGAAGGATTTAGCGCCGCCGCGTGCTCCTCCGTAGCCGATGAGGCTGGAGTCAGTTTCCATCGCCTGGATGAGTGCCAGTTGTTTGGGCTGGAGTTGAATCTGGATTGTCGGCTGTTGTTGAGTTGACAGGGCTGGCGGTGGTGTCGATGAGATTGGTCGGGCTTTGCGTGGCATTGGTGTTATCCTGTGTGACGGTTACTGGTACGAAGTTGATGGTTATATTCTGGGCGGTGGAGTCATAATCTCCGAGGATGCGTTGTACTCTGGCGAGGGTTTCGACGGCTCTCTGGCGGTCATAGGGTTCGATTTCGATTGATTGTTCTGGGCCTTCGCCGTTGATTTTAAGTTTGCGAATATATGCTAGTGCTCCTGTTTTTCGGGCTTTATCCAGGTCGATTTTCCAGGAGCCGTCTGGTTGTTTGGATATCATCTGGTCATAGGAGACGGTAGCGAAGGCGGCGAGTTCATTGCGGCACCAGTCGATATCGCCGGTGATAGCGGCGATGCGGTGCTGGATGATGTACTGCATGCGTGGGTCTTCGAGGGCATTGATGACGACGCGTAGTGGTATGCCGAGCATTTTGGCGCATTTAGCCTCATCGAAGTTGGCTTTTCCGACGAGGCAGCGGGCGATTCTGCCGTAGATGACTGGCACATGGCGTTCGCGGGAGATGCGTTCAAGGGCCTTACGTTCTCGTGGGGTTGGTTTTTCGATGTTACTCATTGGAAGATTTCCGCCAATTCCTGGTCAATGGTGTGGGAATCGATTCCGATGGACTGGAGGTCATTACGTGCTCGCATGGAGTATATGCGGCGGTATTCCTGGAGGTCATCGAGTGCGCGTTGAGTGTGTCCGGCTTCGCTCATTTGCTGGGCCATGCGTCTGGTGCGTTTCCAGAGAGCGCGATAGTACTGTTTTCTGACGTCGTGTTCAGTTGAATTCTCCGGCATGTTGAGTTGTCGGGCGATGGTTTGCCAGAGTTCCATATCTACCTCCTGGGTTTTATCGTCATCGTCATGCTTGTGGGTGACGAATCGTTCCAGTTGAGCGGCCAGCAGCGACAATGGATGCTTATGCTGTGCATAATATGGGTTTGTGCTGGCGAAGTAACTTTTGAGGGCTTGAAGTGACAGGTCAAGTGTACGGCAGACGGCGAGGATTTTGCGTGCTGAGGCGATTCCGTTCATGGGGACGATGTTGGTGCCGTACTTTTCCTGCCAGAGGCGGTGATATTCCGTCAAAAACCTCGAAACATCATGATTGGCATTGTTCGTATCATGCGTTTCGCATGTGAACAGTGTATTTTCCCTTGAAAAATCAGGCTTTTCTTCACTTGTGCCTTGAATTCCCGAGGGTTTCTCCAGAGGTAAACCAGAAAATCCTTCAAAACCCTTGAATTCCATCAGAGGTAAACCAAAATGCTCCACAGGTAAACCACTTTTTGGTTGACCTGTGGACGGCCCCTCCCCTTCTCCTCCCCCCCTTACCCCCTCTCTATAACCCCTCCTGTGTGTGTGATCCGTATCCATTGATCTTAAATAATAATTAACACACACACATAGGGGGGTTATTAAGGGGGGATTCGACTGGTTGACCTGTGGAAGACGAATACCACCCAAAACCCCTAACCGCCACTCCGTCACCCCAGGATACCCAATACGCCGACGCTCCACACCTAACCACCTACACGCCTTCCAAATCGCCTGCTTGCTAACCCGCCCACACTCCCTCTCCACAACCTCCACCACATCCCGCGCTCGCCGCCATTGACCATCAATCAACTCACGCTCTATCACACGCTCTAACCTTCCCATATCCCCATTCTCCAGCATTATCACCATCATCATATACCAGAACCAAAAGCCTATGTCAAGAAAAAAATCCCAAAACCCCGCCGAATATCCTAAAACCCCTAACGCCAAAAGAGAACCCCAGCGCCATTCCAAGACAAACCTCAAGGACGTCTCAGAACCCGTCCAAACCCCAAAAACGCGCCAATGAGCCTCTAATCGCAAAAGAAGCCCTATCGAGCAAATATAAAAAACGGGATATATTGCGAGGGAGGTATATATCATGGCACAGCGGGGCCAGGGGGGGGTCGTGCCGGTGCCCATTCGCCGTCGGTCCGTCCCTGTCGTCCGTCGTCCGACCTGGCCGTCCGTCCTGCCGTCCCCCTGCCGTCGTCGTCCTGGCCGTCCGTTCGCCGTTCGCCCCGCCCCGTCCTGCCCGTCCGACCTGGCCGTCCGTCCGTCCGTCAATCCGCACCTATTCGATTCTCGATGGCGAATCCGCACCTAGTCCGTCCTCGATGGCGATTGCGTACTGGCCGGATGCGAAATGCCGAAACCGTACCTAGCTGATGCTCGATGCCGGATGCTGCCGACCAATGCCGACCGCCGGCCATCCGCCCGAGCGCCCGGACGAGCGCTTGACCGCCCATCCGACGTTGAACGCCGATAGGATTTGTAGGAGTTGCATACATTTGCGGCGGATGCGATGGGCAGGATGCGCGGCATGAGCGTTGCTAACGCCGACGGCCGGACATTTTGTCGCGGTTTTGCAAAATTTGCACGGTGTCCAGTTTGACCAATTTGCCCAGATTGCCGGATTGTCGGCGATGGTCAGACGGAATGTCTTAGAAGTTTCAATTTTTTCTGAAAGTTCTGAAAATTCGGGGGCTTTGTTTTTTGGCCGCATCGTGACCATTTTCACGGACTATCATGCCCCCCTTGATTTTCGCGGCTTTTTCTTTCATTGACGGTAGCGAAATATTGGGAATCTGACGAAATTGAGACCAACCCTGTTGACGGCTCGCTAAAGTCGTGCTACCTATTATGTCGATGATGCACGTCACGCGTCGAGGTGGTCTCGGTCGTGGTGGCGTAAGTTTCAAGTTTCACGAAAGGAGTTAGCCCTATGCTTCGAAAGCGATTGCATCCTGTCTGGTGTTACGACTTGCGCGATAGGTCGTGGACGCCGGACACTGCGGCCGTAAGGCGAAACCTCCGTGTGCTCTTGTCGCGCTGGGGGACGGTCCCTGGCGCGACTGCCCGTTACATCGGGCGTTGCGACGTGACTGCCGTCACGAATGCGGTTACCGCGCCTGAAGAGGATTGGACGCCAATCCCGCCCGCGTACACGCAAGAACCGGATTGGCGCGACTGGATGAAGTCGCTGAACGAAACAGCCGCTTACTGGATGGGCTTGCGTCGCGAGGATGACGTCACGTGTGCCGCGGAGAAGGCGGCGGCAGTGTCTGTGGCGCTTGCCGTTGACATATATGATATGGCGCGCCCGACCTGGCGGCCAGCCGCCGTCCCGCAGAAGTTTGACGCATACTACGTCTGCGGCAATGGCAAGGACATCCTGGATTTCGCCGAACGGCTACTGCGTCACGCGTGGCGCGCCGACGTGCTGTCGTGGGCGGATGCGCTGTTCCGCGCTCGTCGGCGTGTGCCGAGTGTGTCGCAGTTGCGAACATTGCGTTGACAATTCGCGCCCGGAGCGCTGGGGCGTTCCCGGCGCTCCGGGCGTAGAGGAGGAACAAACATGGCAGGATACAACTTTCACAAATGGAAAAGCGTGAACGCTGTGGACGCGGAATCGCGCGGATTGATCACGGCGGGAGAACTTGCGCGCCGACTCGGCGTGAGCGCGGCGGCTGTGCGCGAGTGTGTGCGTCACGCCGAGCGCCATCACGTCTCGGCGCGCTGCAACCTCATTGAGTATTACGATCCCGCCCGCATCTCTCCACAAGAGATTGCGGCGGCCCGGCAGTACGAAGCAGACCGCGCGCCGGTCACGTGGCTAGAGTGTGTCGTTGAATGGCTTGAATGGCCGGCGCGCCGTCCTGGTGAACCGCGGCGCCCCCCCATTGAGCGCAGGCTGGAGCGTGTAGCCGTGACTCGCATCAGCCCCAGCACCGTGCTCATTCACGCACCGTGGGGCGCGATCACCAAACGCACTACGGCGCAAGGGCTGTGCGTCTGGCATGAGGGTAGGCGAGTGATCTGAGTAGAGGAGCGAGTATCCAGCGCCCGGAGCGCTGGCGCTGACCGGCGCTCCGGGCGCAACACGAAAGGGAATCATCATGCCTATCAATCGCGAGCATGCCTGCCATCACGTGTGGTATCAGCTGTGGTTCTTCGGATGTACCGACGGGCTCTGGACTATCGACCATTATCCGCAGCTGGCCGACGCCATTTGCAAGGCGCTCGAATCCGACGGCTCGTCTGTGCTCCCGGCGCCGGGGGCAGACGCTGACGACTGGGCTAGCTGGTTGGTGGACAAATGGACGGACGATCGGAATGCCGCACGCACGTCCGCCGACAAACTCTCGCGCAGTGCGCATTACTTGGCGTTGCGTCTATATCAGGCGCTGCGTGCTGACTCTCCGCCGCAGATACAGCCTGACGGCAGCGCGCGCATCAGCTGTGACGCGACGGCGCTGTTGGCGGCGGTGCGCGAGTGTGTGCGATGGACGCTGTATGGCGCTCCGTTGTATCTGGCGAGGCACTATATTGGCCTTGACGACTGATACTGGCAGCGCCGGGAGCGCTGGCGCTGGCGATGACCGGCGCTCCCGGCGCACAAACGATCTGAATGTCAGCAGGCTAAGCCTGCTGACGTACAGGATGAGAGGAATGAACATGAACAGCATCAACGCAATCTGGTGCGTAGAGTGTGAGGACGGCGGCGGGGTGCACGATACGTACCCCGTCAGTGACGTGGCGTCGATCCTGGCGTCCGTGCTGGACGAGTACGACTGCATATTAGACGAAAATGAGGTAACCGACGAAGACCGCGCGGCCGTTGAAGACTACCGCGCGGCCGTCGAGCCTGTGGCGCGGCGCTTGGCACAATGCGCATATATAGGCCCCGAGGAATTGGAGATGCTCGCGGCCGCGGTGGACGCGGGCGAGCGCGCCGCGACTCGCGCCCTGGGACGGCGCGAGCCGTATGAAATCGGCTGGCGATTGGTGCTGACAATCACGATTGATCGTGACGCCCTGGCCGACGCGATAGCCGACGTGCTGGCGCGCCACCATGTGCCCGATGCGACGATCGACGTGGTGGATTACGACGGCATAGCGGCCGCGCTGCGGCTTGCAGCGCAACCGCCCCCGACCTGGACCGCGTGTTTGAATGATTGGGTAGCTTGGTTCACCCACGAACACGCCGAGCCGCGCGCTTCGGACCGTGCCGACGCGGAGCGCTGGGCGCATCTGGCGCACGCCGAAACCTATGCGCTCATGCGCGCGATCTATGGCGTCGCGCGCGCTCCCTGGATGCATCCGGCGGTCATGGACGCGGACGCGCGAGCGCTCTACGAGATAGCGGCCGACGTGCTGCGGGATGCGTGGGACCGCGATCCCGAGGAGTTCCGGAAAATGCTCGACGAGAGGAGGAACGAACATGCATAGCGACACACTGCCTACCATATGGCGAGTCTACTTCGGGCGTAGTTATCCGGCGCCTTCAGTATCTGACGTGGCGGCTGTATTGGAACAAGCCGTAAAGCTGTGGAACAATGCGCCGCGCGCCGAAGCCGCGGCCGCATACCGCGCGGCCGTGGAGCCTGTGGCAGCACAGCTGCGGGACCGACAGTATCTCTCCCCCACAGACATAGCCGACCTGGCCGACGCCATGTGTCGCGGCAGCGCGGCGGCCGAACGCATCTGCGACGAAAGGCCAGAGTATGCGCGACCGACGCTGGTCTGTGCGGTGGCCGACATGCGCGATACTCTGCGGCTACTGCTCGTCGTCCAAGCTGGCTTAGATACGCAAGACGCCGCTCGCTGGGCACAAAAGGTATCAGTGGCGCCGTTGGCGCAATCGCTCTGGACGGCGAATCCATCCCCGATCCTCGCGCCGGACGCGTGCGCCGAATCCTGGTACGAGTGGATAAAGATGCTGCCTGCGGAAAAGCGCGGCTGGTTCCAGGCAGACACAGACGCCAGACGCAATGCCACCTACTCGGCGCGGGCAACGCGCGCGCTTGCGCTGTCCCTGTACGAGCGCTGCCGCGCCCCCTGGCAGAAACCGCCGGCGAAACGTGACGACGGCGGATACAACATAGACGCCGACGGCCGCACGCTGACGGCCTGGACTGCGGCGCTGCTGCGCCGTATCTGGGCGGACGATCCGCGTCTGTGGGTACTCAGGGTATGGCGGCCTGCAACTTGCGAAGGGGTACCATATGTGGTGCGTAGTTAGCCCTGGTACAGACCCGATCGCCGTGGACGACGTAGCAGGCGTGCTCCGCCTGCTGCGCGAGTGCCACGACGGAGAGCCGGAAGCGCTGGCCAGCGCATACCGACGCGCGATCGCGCCAGAGTTGGACGCAGTGCTGCGCGACGTGCCATATGTGGGGCCGGACGCGCTGCGGCAGCTGCTGCGGGCAGTGCAGCAGGCCGAAGCACAGGCCGAGCGCCTTACCGGAGTGCGGCCGCGCTGGCCGTTTGTCGTTGATATCAGGCTGAATCCGTGGGAAGCAGAATCCTTAATCGCGGTCGTGGCAGCAAACTACCGCTGCCCGCCGCCTACCGATGAGCAGCTGATCGATATCGCCGACG
>Ga0078972_1006597_pt1 | contig 27203 bp, 27 predicted proteins | sample YelNatPaOPGAMG01_FD_67568 | JGI IMG/M metagenome (GOLD analysis project Ga0078972, IMG submission 67568) | Hot spring thermophilic microbial communities from Obsidian Pool, Yellowstone National Park, USA - OP-RAMG-01 (SPADES assembly) (version 2) | ecosystem: Environmental > Aquatic > Thermal...
AAGCGACTGTGGTAATTGATCCTGGCCACGGCGGTCCATCGGCCACAGGATGCTGGTGTGTTATGGATGGGCACAAAGTGTATGAGAAAGACATCACGCTGGCGGTGGCTTTGAAGCTTCGTGAGATATTGGCAGATGCGGGTGCCAACGTACTCATGACCCGCACTACGGATGTGGACGTGCCCCTCCATTCCCGCCCGATTTTGGCCAACGAGAACAGTGCGTCGTTGTTTGTATCCATCCATGTAGATGAGATGCCGGGATCTGCGCGGCCTTCCGGTACTACGGCGTATTATCACTTCGACGACGCGGCGAGTCGAGCGCTGGCCCAGGCGATTGTGGAACACATTGCAGCAGTGAGTGGGCTTCCCAATCGCGGCGCCCGTTCCGACCGAACCCTTTACCAGAACGGTCTGGCAGTCCTTAGGGGAAGCGCGGTTCCGGCGACGCTGGTGGAACTGGCCTTCTTAAGCAATCCGAACGACCGCAGGAAGCTGGTGGATCCTGGGTTCCAACGGCTCGCGGCGCGCGCCATTGCAGATGGCATTCGGGCCTACCTTGAGGGCGCCGCCGCTTCTGAGCCCACGTTCCCTGTGCCGCTTCCAGAAGCGTTGAAAGGGCAGCATTGATGCGACGATGGGCGCTGGTCGTGCTGATTCTGGCGGGCGTGGTGCTGGGAGTATTCGTAGCTACTCGGCGTGTGAGGCCCCAAAGGCCGCCCGGCTCCTATACGGGGAATGGGGTCGTACGTATTCCCCAGGCGCGCGTGTCCGGAAACGAGGTAGACTTAGAGAGTAAATCGGCTCGGATCACGCAGAAGGGTGATCCCATTGCTTCGGCGCTAGATGTGCTCCTTCAGGCGAAGCCGGGGCCGCAGCAGCCGCGGATCTTTCCGGAAGGCGTGCGCGTCCTTGGGGTGCGCGTCCAGGATGGGGTTGCGACGATCAATATGAGCGAGGAATTCAATCGTCTTAAAGAGATGGGCGACACGCCGGAATCCCTTGCCCAGCGCGCCCTCATTCAGACATTGGCGCAGTTTCCCCAAGTGCGTTCCATGCTAGTGTTGGTGAACGGAAAGCCTTTTCAAAGCGAGCATTCGGACTGGACGGAACCCATCCCCGTGCGCACCGAAAGCACGGCCGGCGCGCCGCAATGATGCCGCCCGGCGGCGTCCCGCAAAACAAGGGCGAACAATCCAAGGGTACTGCAATGGCGCAGGGCCTCATCGGCGTCTTCGATTCCGGCGTAGGCGGGCTCACCGTAGCTCGCTCCATCATGCGCGTACTGCCCCATCATTCGATTCTTTATGTGGCGGACCAGGCTCACGTCCCGTATGGCGGAAGGCCCCTTGAGGAAGTGCGCGGCTTCGCGTTGGGCATCAGTCGTTTCCTGGCGGATCAAGGGTGCGGGGCGGTGGTGATGGCTTGCAATATCTCGTCTGCGGTTGCATTGGAACGCGCTAGGAGACTTGTGGCGCCTAGACCGGTGCTGGGAGTGATTGACGCTGCCGTCGCTCGTGTGGTGCGAGATGGTGCCACGCGCATCGGTGTTCTGGCCACAGAGGGTACCGTGCGGAGCGATGCGTACCGCGCGCGCATTATGGCACTGCGTCCACAGGCCCAAGTGGTGCAAGTACCGTGCCCTAAATTCGTGCCCCTTGTGGAGCGAGGGGCATTCGATGGCGAGGAAGCTGAAGAGGCGGCAAGGGCATACCTGCAACCCTTAGCCGACGCGCGATGTACAGCGGTGATCCTGGGGTGCACCCATTACCCGTTTTTGCTAGGAGTTCTCAACCGGGTTGCCAACCAGCTTTTCGAGCAGCAACCCGCGTTCATTGATCCGGCTGAGGAGCTATCGGGGGACCTGAAAAAGGTTGTGCCTCACAGAGCATCCGCTTTGAACGTTACCTACACGATGCTGACAACGGGAGACGTGGCGACATTCCGCCAGCAGCTCCATCGGTTCTTGCCTACAGTGGATGTAGAGGTGGGGTTTGCCCTATGGCGGGGCCAAGACCTTAACAGGGCCGTGCCGGAGAAAGCGGCACAAGGCGCCCGGATTACGGAATGAGGCTCGATACACAGCGGCGCCGGCTCCAGGGCTGTACGGCGAACGCGCAGGCGTATTCTTTACCGATTTGCAGTCCGCGCGTCCTGGCCAGGGCCTTGTAGTAGTCCACGTACCGAAAGGTTGGCCATTCACCTCGAAAGAGGCCGTAGCACTGCACCATCTGCGTCCAGAGTTCGATATCCTCGGCATCTATTTCCAGGAACAGCTCCGGATCGAAATGGATGGGGTCTTCCCAGTTCTCGGCGTACAGAACCCGGCCTACGCTATGCGGCGGGAGAGGGCGCTGGAACGTTTTTAGGGCCGCATAGAAATGAGCTTGGATCGTGTTGAGATGCGCGGCCTCATGATCTTTATGGATGCTGCCGCCCCAATGGGTGATGATTACTTTGGGTCGGCATGCCCTAATGACGTCGCATATCTCCTCTTGAACCTGCCGATCCACAGGTAATTCGCCGTCGAGATAGGGTAGGAATGCTACTTGCGCATCCAAAACCTTGGCTGCCTCCCATGCCTCCCGGCGCTTCTGGCGAGCATATTCGGAAGGCGCCATTGTTGGGTGCCCGCGCTCTCCCAATGTAAGGTGAAGCATGGCTACGCGGTGGCCTCGCCTGGCATGATGACAGAGGGCCATCCCCGCGGAAATCTCGGCATCCCCGGCATGCCCGCCGATGGCGAGGAGTTCTACCGTTTGCATGGGCGGTTGCTTTCGTTGCAGATCATCGCGACACAGGCGCATATGTACGCGCCGCCTAAGTTATTCGCGTCTTAGGACGCAGACTTGATCGCCTGGTACACTGCCTGTGCGATCTCCAGAATGTTCTGAAGGGTCTCTTGCCCGCCTTCATCCTCCGGGGGAACCACCGCGTAGACACGAACCAGGTTGATGGGATGCCCCGTAGCCGTTGCTTTCCACACCGTCCACGACGATCGAATGGGTGCCAGGTATCCGCCACTGGCTACAGAGGGTGCGAATGCTTTCTTATCAGCCCCCTGCATCCAATAGAGCATGATAAGCTGGGCTCCCCGTTTGCGGAACACCATGCCGCGCGCGAATTCCCCCGGTCCGCCAAGAGGTACCCGACGTGTTCCTGTGAGCACGAAGCCGGATCCTACCCCGCAATCCCGCGGATCGTGGAAGGTGTGGCGTGACGTTGCGCTTACAATTAGGGCGTTCACGCGGTTGCCGAACGGGTCTGCGTACTCCATGAGCACGTAATTGGGCCGCGCAAGGACCGCGTGCTCGTATTCCGGCAGAGTTTGACGCCGCCCGATCCAAACGCCGATTTGACTTGGGATGGGGGGAACCCAATTGGCCGCGATGCCCAACTTCCAGCGCGCAGCAAAGGCTAGGGCGGTGGTGGCAGTGAGTAGCCACGCAAACTGTACTGAACGGTGCATACCTTGTTAATCCTAAGGACACGTGCCCAGCCGAGCATGGCGGCGAAGGCGAGGGCCGTAAAGAGCCAGGAATTGGCATCATGCAGCATCGCCGCCACGTCGTGGTCGTAATATGCCACGGCGCCCATTGCAATGATGCGCAGGATATTGATGAGCACAGCCGTCGCCACAGAGTAGCAGCAGAGCAGAATGCGCTTGAGCCAGGTGGCCTCCATGAGCATCAGCAGCCAGATTGTGATCACCAGTACGGGCAGCAGCAGGCCAAGGCCGCTGCACGCCGGGGTGATCTCTAGGCGATAGTCGCTGATCACCAGATAATTCCCCTCGGTGCCGATGGGGAGATGCATCAATCGGAGTGCCTCGCCTGCTGCAGTAGTGCTGGCGAGCTGAAGGCGTGCCGTTGCTTTATCTATGATCGCCTCCTGTAGGGGTGCCGCAGTTAGCAGGAACACCAGAGGCCCGCGCAGGGCGCGCAGCATCGGTAGGCCGTACAGATAGTAGATGGCGCCGGCCAAGATGAGGATTGCCGCCACAACCGAGAGCCCTGGGATCTCCGGCGGGTAGGCAAGGATCATGAGCACACATCCGGACACTGCCAGCCAAATAGTGCTTTGTACTTGCCCGGCCGTTCTGGCGGCTAAGTCAGCTAATGCCTTCCTCCGGGTCCAAACAAGGTATGCGACGGCGAAGGGCACTAGGGGCTGATATGCCTGAGGCGAGTCCGGCGCGGACCATATGGAGAGGCACCAAACCACAGGTTGGTACATAAGCACTGCAGACACCAAGCCGATCCAGATCCACGTGCGATACGGCCAGATCGCTTGAACAACATTGCTCCAGGCGGCTGGGCGACGAGGCAGGGCAAGGTCTTTCATGTGCATGTTTGGTTTGGCGTCTCTTGCTTAGCGGGAAGTGTCTAAAAGCTGCTGCGCGTGAAGCGGAGCAACTCCGCTACAGCGGTGCGGCCGCTGAACGGATACTCTTCTCTTACTATACCTATTCCCGGGGCAAGCCACACGCGGGATTGATAGCGCATCTGGTTTTTAGGACTGTACGCAGTTACAACCATCCGGAGCCGGTATGCGTCGAAGGTCCCCGCCGGAGTGTCTACGTGATCCACACAGCACACCTTGCATACGGCGGAAGCCGGAACTTGGCCTTTAGGAAATACCAGCCTGCCGGACCACGTAAGTTCCTGTCCAGCCACGATGGGGTATCGAAGAAGGGGCATCGGCGGATCGAGGCGCGTTTGACCATGGGGCCCCACGGCAAGGCGGTCTACGCCTTGGGGGGTTACACGGTATGCCTTTTCTTGAACAGCATGTCCGCCGCTTAGGGTCTGCAAGAAGTAGGCGGTTTCCCCGGCCATTGTTCGGCGCCCTACCGACACGGTGTCTAAGAGAAAACTGTTTTCGTCGGCCCGAACGAGCATCGTCCACCGATCCCCTTTGGCTACGGGAAAAACATCGGTGGGTCGTACCGGCTTCTGCATGGTGATGGGAAGAAGCATGTCTGCGTCCGGACCTGAGGGGGTGGCATCGCTTTCATCCCGAGCAGGCGACACCGCGAGGATTACGGCTGCAGCACCTGCAAGGTAGAGTGCGGGCAGTGCTAGCGGCCGAAGGAATTCTACGACAGGGTCGGCTACGCGCGTAACGACCGGTGCTGCTGCGGCGCCGGCTGCCGCAACGGGCCGAAAGAGCCTAGTGAAATAGCGAAAGAGGCGGAAGAGCAGGTCGAAAGCACGATCAAAAAGCCGAGGCGCCTGATCCAGCGTCCAGAGGATAGGACCCAGGAGGATACGAAGAAGTCGAAGGAGAGCGCCTGTGGCCAACCGGTACCCTTTGACCACAGGCGCTACTAATCGTCTTAGCCTGTTGCCGCTCGAGGAGGATGGGCTGAGCGGCATTTCCTTACTTGCGGCGACGGCGGATGGACCACATGGTGCACGCTCCGCCAAAGGCCGTGATCAGCGCCACAGGAGGTAGAGGCACGGCGCCTGGGCCCTGCACTACTGCGCTCAATCCGGTAGTATCGTTGGTGCCCCAGCTAGCACCAGGCCCCACCACAAAATCAAACGTGTCTCCCACCGTTCCCAAGGCAAGGAAACCACCATACCCGTGATTCACGTTGTAGTCGTTGATGGTGCCGTTCCAGATAGCCGTGCCGTTCCTTAGGATGTGCACGTCTGTTGAAGTAGGCGTAGGATCGGCACCGTAGAACAGCCCCAGCAGGTAGTACGTGCCCTTCTTCGGTGCTGTCCACAGAAGGTGCGTGTACGTGTTGGTGTTCGGCATGATGGCCAAAGATCCACCCTTAATCACAGCGGTTCCGTAGTTGATCGGCACGCCGGTGGGGTTCAGGGCAATGAAGGGATCGGTGCCGGAATTCGTGCGCCAGATCTTAAGGCCCGATGGGTCCGTCACTGCCGTGTTGAAGAGGGTGATTGGCCCGCTGAGTGTGGTGGAATAGCCATAGCTCCACACACCGTTGGGATTCCCTGAGAGGGAGAAATCGGATTCGGCCAAATAACTTACTGGCTGGCCGACTGCCGGGCGGCAGACCGCGACGGAGAGACCGGCAAACGCGGCCAACGCCACCAACCGCCATCGTACGAGCGACATTCCCTTCGTCCTCCTCTCGGTAACAGGTTTGCGTCGCGTCAAACGGGCTGAGGCCCTGAACTCGTCCCCGCCGAGCCGGTGCGATGCCCACTTCGCACCCCACCGCTCGGCCCCTGCACACTACAGTTCGACGGCAATCGCAGGTTCTCCTTCATTATACCCGCGAATTGCCCGCTCATGTTACAGGATTTTTTCTTCACCCGAGCCGAACGAGCATCACCGCGCTATTTCCTTCGCTGCCGGACTGGGATATTCCTTCTTTTTGCCAGGGCACACGAAATCTTTTTTGACGTGGCGCACCGGTGCAATTCTCGGTTGCGTGCACGATGAGCCTTAGGGCCGCGGCACAATCGGATCGCCCCACGCCGGCTCGGCATCGCCAACCGAGCGTTCATACAAATGAGACGCTTCGCACTAGACCTAGGTTCGCTCTAGATACAGGATCGGGATGCACGGGCGGGTGACTGAGCCTGGGGCAATTTGGTTATGTCTTTGTTTATGTTGATCGTCGGTTTGCGGGTGTGCTATACTTCCGTGAAGGATTGCACAGAGTCGGAGCCTGGCGATGGGGGCCTTAGAGGAAAATCCGCCGCACCGCGTGTCTTTTGAGCGCGAGCGCGGTGTGTACGACGTGGAAGTGGTGCGCGATATCGGGCACGTTGTCGTGAAGGTGGGGTCAGGTGAGGATCGCAATGATCGCATCGCACGCCTCTTCCGGCAGGTTGCCGACGAACATATCCCCATCTTCCTGATTAAGCTTCACCGATCATCTGTATCGTTTGCTGTTCGTGGGGACGCTTTGGAGCGCGTGGAGGCACTCCTAGCCTCCAAAGGCGAGCGGTATCGTGCCCGCAGGGATTTGGCTCTGGTGAATGTCATCGCGAGTTCCATGCGAGACCTGATCGGGGTGATGGTGCGCATTGGGGATGCGCTGCAGCGGGCCAATGCTCGCCTTTTCGCGACGGGCGACTCGCACAACTCTGTACAATGCCTCATTGAAGAGGCCCGCCTTCACCAAGCAGTGCACGAACTGAGGGCGGAATTCGGCCTGGAGCCCACCGATGCCTAAAATCATCGTTCAAAAGTTCGGGGGCACTTCGGTGGATAGCGATGCACACCGCAGGATGGCTGCCCGCAAGGTGATCGCAGCCAAGGAGGCCGGATACGCTCCCGTAGTGGTTGTGAGCGCTATCGGGCGAGCAGGTGCGCCGTACGCCACGGACACCTTAGTTCGCGAATTGAAATCCATAGATCCTTCCACTCCGCCCCACCCGCGAGAGTTGGACATGATGATGGCTTGTGGTGAGATTATCTCCACGGCCGTTATGGCGGTAACGCTTCAATCCATGGGTTACCCGGCTATTGCGCTCTCGGGCGGACAAGCAGGCATCATTACCGATGACCAGTACGGCAATGCGCGCATCGTAGCGATCCACCCGAATTCCATTCTGCGTGCCATAGAGCGCGGGCAGATCCCGGTGGTGTGCGGGTTCCAGGGCGTTACCACAATCACAGAAGAGGCGGAGCACGGCTCGATCACGACCCTGGGAAGGGGCGGAAGCGACACCACCGCCGCTGCGCTTGGCGCGGCCCTCAAGGCTCAGGCCGTGGAAATCTACACAGATGTAGATGGGGTGAAAACAGCGGACCCGGATTTTGTTCCGGATTGCCGCACATTGGACGTGTGTACCTACGAGGAAGTTGCCGAGATCGCTCACCAAGGTGCGAAGGTGGTGCACCCGCGCGCTGCCGAGATTGCCATGGACCACGGCATCCCGCTCTGGGTGAAATCTACCTTCTCGGATGCACCTGGAACGCGCATCGTGAGCGAGCAGGAGGTGCCTCCGTCCGTGCGGCAGCGCATCACCGGCGTTACCCATACCGGCAAGATCGTGTTCATCCGCTTGGAGATCGCCAACGAGGCACACAAACCTCTGGTTGAGCAGGAGGTATACCGCCTCATGGCCCGTGCCGGCGTAAATATCTATTTGGTAAGCTTTAGTACGCACGCGATGTCGTTCGCGGTGTCCCGAGAGCTCTATCCCATCGCGAGGGATTTGTTGGACGGCATGGTGGTTCCCATCGGCAGTGATCCTGGCGCGCGCCCAATCTCCACCTTTTACATCTTCAAGTTTGCCGAGGGGTTGGATTTGGCGTACAGTGCCCAGCGCCCATTGCTCAAACCGCTGGAGGGCATGGTCGAGGTGGTGGATGTGCCGGGCACGGTGTTCGAGAACGGTACCATGGTGTCGGTAATCGCTGGGCGCCACCGGCAGGTGCCGGGTATCATGGCAGCGATTTTCGAAACACTCGTGGGCGCAGGGATCCAGATTTATCAAGTGGCGGATTCCGATATGTCCATATCGTGCTTAGTGGCCGAGAACGAGGCGGAGCGCGCCGTGAGGCTACTGCATCATCGTTTCAATTTGGGGGCTGCATAAGGATTGTTTCCATGTCCAAGCGGGAACCGGATGAACCGTGGCCGGGCGAGGATGAGATACCGCCTCCGCCGGAGGTTCCGAAACCCCCCGCTGTGGAAGTGCGCCTTCCACCTAAAGAGAGGTCGAAGTCGGAGGATGTGGAAGCTGCCTACCGGCGGATGGGCATCGCCTATACCATCCCCATCGCTCTGGTAGCGCCCATTGTGCTGCTCACATTCATCGGAGCCTGGCTGGATGGGCGGTTGCACCGAACGCCGGTCTTTACACTTGTTGGCGCTTTGGTGGGTATTATTGTTGGACTGCTCAATATGGTGCGCCTTGTTGCCCGGCTGAACCGGGACGAGAACGAGAAGTAAGCGAATGCCAGACGAACAACTGCCAATTCGTGTTCTCAAGACCTCCCTATGGCTTACAGGACTGGGCATCGTGTTGCTGCTGGGGCAAGGGCTCACTACTTGGGCACTTGGGTGGAGCATCGGATGCCTTCTGAGCATGCTTAGCCTGGCCAGCCTCATTTACCTGGTTCCTAGGCTCGTGGCTCCGGGGCGCTCCAGAAAGAAGTTTTGGTTGGGTATCGGCGTGCTCGTGAAACTTCCGATTTTGGCGGTTGTGCTGAATTACGCAATGGCAAGCCCCTTCGTAGCGCCGATGGGCGTATTTGTGGGTGCGGGACTGGTACCGGCGGTGATCGTTCTTAAGGTTCTGGGTTATCAGCTCTCGCTGCAGAGCCCTTCTGTAGGAGGATGGCGTTGCCGCAACTAGGTTCACCGGTTCGGATTGCGCAGGGGGCAGGCGAGCTACCGCACATGCCCACAGAAGCGCAGCAGGTGCATACTTCGACGGGGCGGGGCGAGCACGAGCATTACAATCTCGGCGACATCCCGAACCCGGGTATGCTCTTCTGGAATGCCGTGCTTGTGGCTCTACTCTTAATAGCATTCGGCATGGCAGCTACGCGCAGGCTTGAGGCGATACCTAAGGGCTTGCAGAACCTGGGCGAATTCATCGTGGAGGTGTTCATCAACTTCACCAGAGGGGTAATCGGTCCGGGTGGTGAGAAGTACGTACCGCTGGCCGGGACGCTGTTCCTTTTTATCTTTGCCGGAAGCGTCTGGGGGCTGATCCCCGGATTCCATTCGCCTACGGCAAACCTCAGCACCACGCTGGCCCTCGGGATTATCGTTTTCTTCTACGTGCAGTACATTGGGATCCGCTCTAACGGGCTATGGGGATACATTAAGCACTTTATGGGTCCCATCCCGGCTGTTGCGATTTTGCTCTTTCCCATTGAGGTGATTAGTGAACTCGTGAAGCCGTTTACCTTGGCAGTGCGCCTTTTTGGGAACATCTTCGGAGAGGACACGGTGGTGATTCTGTTGGCAACCCTTGCCATCAGCATCCTTAAGCCTGCACCGATCTTGCCGCTGCAATTTCCCATCATGTTGCTTGCGTTGCTCACCGCGTTTGTTCAGGCCCTAGTATTCACGCTGCTTACGTGCATTTACATCTCGCTGCAAAGCCATCACGACACGGATCACGAGGCAGAACATGCGTTAGGGCATGGGCGGGCCGGCATCGAAGAGAGCGGCCTCGTGCCGTAATCGTGGGGATTATCTTCAGATGGGCGCCTTGGGGCGTCTGCGACACATTCTAGGAGTACGAGAGGAGAAAAGAATGATCTACTTCGGCTTGCTTGCATTGGGCGTGGCACTGGGCTTGCCCATCGCCGTCATCGGCGGAGCTCTGGGGCAGGGGCGTGCTGCGGCAGGGGCTCTGGAGGGTATGGCACGGCAGCCCGAGGCCATTGGGCGCATCCAAACGGCGATGATCTTGGCCTTGGCCTTCATCGAGTCCCTGGTGATCTTCACCTTCGTGTTTCTGTTTTTGTTGAAGGGCGCAATGCCTAGCGATCCCAACGCCGTGCTTCAGGCGTTGCAGTCGGCACCCAAGTAAGGGGCGCTTCGCCGCATTTCCATGATCATTTCCACACGAGGGGCCTATGCTTCAGGAACTCCTTAAGAGCCTGAATATTGATCCGCGCCTGATGCTGGCAAACGGCATCCTGTTCCTGGTGCTGCTGAAGGTGTTGGATGCCCTTTTTTGGAAACCCATGATGCGGCATTTGGATCGCCGCAGGGCAAACATCGAGGAAGCCTATCGCCGGGTTGAAGAGACACGACAGGAGATGGAAAACCTGCGTGCCGAGTACCAGGGGCGCTTGGTACACATCGAGGCGGAGGCTCGCTCACGCATTCAAGATGCCGTGCGTGACGCCCAGCGGCAGAGAGAAGAAGCAATCGCCCGCGCGCGTGAGGAAGCGGAGCAAATCATGCGTGAGGGCGAGGTGAATATTGCCCGGGAAGTGGAAGCCGCCATGGTGCAGATGCGTGAGAATCTGGCGACGGTGGCCGTGGAAGCGGTAGGCAAAGTCCTGGAGAAGGAGCCTGGGCCGGGCGTGCGTGCTCGTGTAGAGGAGTACCTGGCGCATCGCTGATGCCGGCTAGGGCATCACATTGGGGAGAGGTATGGGCTTTCAATCTCCGTGGGTCCTGGAACACGTACAAGGGGTTACATCACTTCAGTGGTTCATCGTAACCTCGGTAGGCTTCCTGCTCCTGGTATGGGTATGGGTACGCTACATTTGGCCCTCCATGGTGGCGCAGCACCTTCAGGATCACCAGCGCAAAGTCGCTGAGGCCATCCAACAGGTGGACCAAGCGCTGCAGGAGATGGATCGCCTTCGGGACGACTACCGCGCGCGGCTGGATCGCATTCAGGAAGAGACCCAGCGCCGCATGGCCGAAGCCGTTGCAGAAGCGGAGTCCCTGCGGGAGCAGATTATCGCAGAGGGACGCGCCGCCGCCGAAGCGATCGTATCGCGTGGCCGGCAGGAGGTGGAGAGGGAGCGCGCCAAGGCGAGAGTGCGGCTTCGCAGCATGTTTGTAGACAATGTGATCAATGCCGCGCGGGCCGCAGCGCCGGCCGCTCTGGAGCCAGGAGATCACCGGCGGTTGGTTGAGCGCTTCGTGCGTGAAATAGGAGGCGCGCCGTGAGCAGTCGGGCGGACATACGGGTGGGGCGGCGGTATGCTGCAGCCCTTTTCCATATTGCGCAGGAGCGCAACGCGGCGGAGGCCGTTCGGGCAGATCTAAGAGAGCTTGTGTCCCTATGGGTGCGCATGCCGCTGTTGCGCAAGAACTTGGAGAGCCCCCTCATGCCCACTGCGCGCAAGCGGGAGCTGGTGGATCGAGTTTTCGCGCCGAACCTGAACGAGCTTACGGTGCGCTTTTTGCATTTGCTCATCGAGAAGCGCCGAGAGGAGATCCTACCGGACGTGCAGCGCACCTACGAGCGCTTGGCCGATCAGTACGAGGGTGTGGTGCGCGCTCAGGCCGCGGTGGCGGCGGAGTTGGATGATGTGCAACGCGCGGCGTTGACCGAGGCTTTGGAACGGCGCACGGGAAAGCGCGTAGACCTTGCCGTGCGCGTGGATCCTAGCATCATCGCAGGGGTGGTGGTGCAACTGGAAGACACCGTAATAGACGGCAGTGTGCGCGGCGCTCTGGAGCGATTGCGGGAGCAAATGTTGGGAGAGGAATAACCGCCTGGGAATTTCGGTGGTTCTGGGTGCCTATCCGCGATTACGACACACGGGCTGTAAGGGAGAGGAAACGTGGCGATTAGACCGGAGGAGATCACTTCGATCCTAGAGCGGGAGCTCATGGAGTACCAACCCGCGGCTGAAGCAGTTGGAGTGGGAACCGTGCTGCAGGTTGGCGATGGCATCGCGCGCATCTATGGTCTGCAGGACTGTATGGTGGGCGAGATGCTTGAGTTTGTTGATGCCAACGGGGACCCCATCACCGACAATGAGGGAAACGTGGTGCGCGCCATGGCCCTCAACTTGGAAGAAGATAACGTGGGCGCCGTGGTTCTTGGGCCGGATACGCGCATCTCGGAAGGCACTACGGTACGGCGCACAGGTACTGTGATCTCTGTGCCGGTAGGCCCTGCGCTCATCGGTCGAGTGGTGAACGCTGTGGGAGACCCGCTGGACGGCAAGGGCCCTATAGCTGCCACCGAGCGTCGGTATATTGAAACGCGGGCGCCCGGCGTGGTAGACCGCCAGCCTGTGCGGGAACCCCTCCAGACAGGACTCAAGGCCATCGATTCCATGATCCCCATTGGCCGCGGCCAGCGTGAGCTTATTATCGGGGACCGCCAAACCGGAAAGACGGCAGTCGCCATAGATACGATCATCAATCAAAAGGGCCAGGGCGTCATCTGCATCTACGTAGCGATCGGGCAAAAGCAATCTACTGTGGCCAACGTGGTACGCACTCTGGAACAGTACGGGGCCATGGAATATACAACGGTCGTCTCGGCCACGGCATCGGACCCCGCACCCATGCAGTATATTGCTCCCTACGCCGGGGTGACCATGGGCGAATACTTCCGAGACAGCGGCGGCAGCGCCCTATGCGTATATGATGATCTTTCCAAACATGCCGTGGCCTATCGGCAGGTGTCGCTACTCCTGCGGAGGCCGCCCGGGCGTGAGGCCTATCCCGGCGACGTCTTTTATCTCCATAGCCGCCTACTTGAGCGGGCGGCCAAGCTGCGGGAGGACTATATTATCGTGCCCAAGGGCGCGCCCAAAGAGACCAAGGAGGGTGTGGACGGCAAGGTCTATCAAGGAGAGCGGGGGCTAACCCACGAGGCGCCGGCTGCGTTAGCGGCGATGCCAAACAAGGACGAATTGGAGATACGCCGCGTGCCCGGTACCGGGGGCAGCCTCACTGCATTGCCCATCATTGAGACGCAGGCCGGGGACGTAAGTCAGTACATTCCAACGAACGTCATCTCAATTACCGATGGTCAGATCTTCCTGGAAACGGACCTTTTCTACGCCGGGGTGCGTCCGGCCATCAATGTGGGGATTTCGGTGTCACGAGTGGGGGGCAATGCTCAGATTAAGGCCATGAAGGCGGTGGCTGGGAAGTTGAGGCTGGATCTTGCCCAATATCGTGAAGTGCAGGCCTTTGCACAGTTCGCCTCCGATCTGGATAAAGCCACCCAGGCCCAGATTGCCCGCGGTGCCCGCATGGTGGAACTGCTCAAACAGCCGCAGTACGCACCGATGCCCGTGGAACAACAGGTAATGGTCATTTACGCGGGGTACAACGGATACCTCGATGATCTGCCGGTGGAGGCCGTACGGAAGTTCGAAGTGGGCCTCCTTGCCTTTATGGCCGAGCGCTACCCTGATGTTGGAGAGCGTATTCGGTCCTCTGGCCAGCTTTCGCCGGAGACTGAGGCAACACTGAAGCGCGCAATCGAGGAATTCAAGGCCGGTTTCGCGCACTAACCGCGGTTGCCGGTCTCTACGGAAAGTGCGGGGCCCCTGCCGATGTTGGCGCAGGGGCCCTTATTTTCGGCGGATGAGCAGGTTCAGAAGCACAGTGAGTACCAAGCTCAGGAGGATGCTGGACACGATAGGGAAGTAGAAGGTGAACCCTCCTTTACGCACCACAATATCGCCGGGCAGGCGCGGTGTTCCCAGCCGGCCCAGCACCAGCATGATTCCTCCAATCGCCGCCAACACGAATCCAAAAAAGATGAGGTTTTTGCCCAGCTCTGCCATGGTCGTTCCGAGGTATGCGTCGGCCAACTTCCAGGCCGACGCATACCCGCGATTTATTCTACTTTCACCTGGATCTTCTTGGGTTTTGCGGCCTCGGCTTTCGGTAGGTGCAGCGTAAGGACACCGTGCTTAAGCTCCGCCGTAATCCGGTTGATATCCACGGCATCACTCAACTGGAATTGGCGGAAGAAGTTCACCAGCTCGAACTCCGCGTATGTAGGATCCACCGGGAGGGCGTGTTTCGCCCGCCCTTGGATCGTAAGGACGTCGTCCTTTACATCAACGCTTAGGTCTTCCCTGCTCACTCCGGGGAGATCCGCCACGAGGGTAAGGCCATCGGACGTCTCATAGATATCTACAGGGGGAGCGATGTATTGTTCCTGGGCGCGCGTGCCTTCGCGTGCAGCGGCGCTCTCGGCTCGATGGGGCGCCGGTTGCGGAATAGTCTTCTCGGCCATGATATCTCCTCCTCTCAAAATGTTAGCTCACGGTCACCTGGATTTGCCGGGGCTTGGCGGCCTCAGCTTTCGGGATTGTGATGAGCAACAGGCCGTCCGTGTATTTCGCGGTAATCCGCCCGCTATCCACTTCTACAGGGAGCTCGATCGTGCGCACGAACTTGCCCGCAGCGCGCTCACAACGGTGGAAGGCCTCTTGGGGCAAGTCACAGGGGTTCGGCTTTTCTCCCGCGATGGTGAGGGTATTGCGCACTGCTGTGAGCTCCAAGGTTTGCGGATCTACCCCCGGGGCGAGAGCTTCAACATAGATGTTATCACGGTCGTCGGCGAGATTGATAAGAGGATAGTTGCGCGCCGACCGCCCTGGAAGGAAGCTGGATCGCCGCCATGCTTCGCGAGGCGTGGATGTACCGGCCGTAGCCGTAAGTAGCCTCTCCAGTTCGCGCAGGCGCTCGTCTACTTCATGGAAGGGATCCCATGCTCGCACGGTTCATAATCTCCTTTCTGTTTAGATTTGGGAGCATGCCGACGAAACCCGGCAGCATGCTCCATCAATTCACTGCAGGTGCCGGCTCCTGGTGGGGAGCTTGTTCGTGTCGCACCACCAGGTTCCCGGCTTCCATATCAACCACAATGGTGGACCCGTCTGGGATGTCGCCGGCGATGAGGGCACGGCCGATGCGCGTTTCCAGAGATCTCTGGATCAGGCGCTTGAGTGGGCGAGCGCCGTACACCGGGTCGTAGCCCTGCTGCGCCAGATGTCGGCGTGCAGCCTCGGTGAGCTGCAGGCCGATGCCCCGATCGCGCAGGCGCGCCCGAAGCAGATCCACCTGCAGATCCACGATGCGCTCGATCTCTGCGAGCGTGAGTGGCTTGAACATAACGATCTCATCTACGCGGTTCAGGAACTCGGGGCGGGTATGTGCCCGAAGCTCGGCCATCACTTGTTGACGGGCTGCCGGGGTGATTTCCCCGGTGCTGGTCACTCCCTCCAACAGGTAATGGGAACCGATATTGCTGGTCATGATGATGACGGTATTCCTGAAATCCACGGTGCGGCCTTGGCCATCGGTGAGGCGGCCATCGTCCAGGATTTGCAGCATCACGTTTGCCACATCCGGATGCGCCTTTTCGAATTCATCGAATAGGATGACGCAATAGGGGTGGCGCCGCACGGCTTCTGTGAGCTGCCCGCCCTCTTCATAACCCACGTATCCTGGAGGCGCGCCGATGAGGCGAGACACGGTGTGCTTCTCCATGTACTCAGACATATCTATGCGCACCATGTTCTCTTCACTGTCAAAGAGTGCCTCGGCCAAGGCGCGTGCCAGCTCCGTCTTACCCACGCCGGTGGGCCCCAGAAAGATGAAAGATCCGATGGGGCGGCGGGGATCTTTGATGCCGGCCCTAGCCCGCAGGACGGCATCCGCCACAAGCTGCACGGCCTCATCCTGGCCCACCACGCGCTTATGCAGGACCTCGTCCAGGTGAAGGAGTTTCTCACGCTCACCTTCTACCAAGCGGGTTACAGGGATGCCGGTCCATTTGCTGACGATTTCCGCGATTTCTTGCTCCGTTACCTCCTCACGCAGGAGACGGGCACCGCCCTGCTCTTGAAGGAGGCGTTCGCTTTCTGCTTGAAGCTGCTTCTCCAGGGCGGGAAGGCGCCCGTATCGCAGCTCCGCTGCCTTGTTCAAGTTATATTCGCGCTCGGCGGCCTCGATCTCGCGGCGCACCTGTTCTATTTCGTCACGCAGTGCCTGAACGCGTTTGATGGCGGCCTTTTCCGCCTCCCACTGGGCTCGCATAGCGGCAGCGCGCTCTCGTAGATCTGCAAGCTCCTTGCGCAGGTTCTCCAGGCGCTCCATGCTCGCTTTGTCCTTCTCTTTCTTGAGCGCCTGCTCCTCGATCTCCAGTTGCATCACGCGGCGAGTGATCTCGTCCAACTCGGCCGGCATGGAATCGATCTCCGAGCGGATCATGGCACAGGCTTCATCCACCAAATCAATGGCCTTGTCCGGCAAAAAGCGATCCGTTACGTACCGGTTGGAGAGAACGGCTGCTGCAACGAGGGCGTTGTCTTGAATGCGGACGCCGTGGTGCACCTCGAACCGCTCGCGAAGGCCCCGAAGGATAGAGATGGTGTCTTCTACGGTAGGAGGTTCCACCATCACGGGCTGGAAGCGGCGCTCGAGGGCAGCATCCTTCTCGATATATTTGCGGTACTCATCCAGTGTGGTGGCACCGATGCAATGGAGTTCGCCCCGGGCCAGCATGGGCTTAAGCATGTTCCCGGCATCAATGGCTCCCTCCGCCTTGCCGGCCCCCACAATGGTATGAAGCTCGTCAATGAAGAGAAGGATGCGCCCTTCGCTTTGCTTAATCTCGTTAAGCACTGCCTTAAGGCGTTCCTCGAATTCCCCGCGGTATTTAGCTCCGGCGATAAGCGAGCCCATGTCCAGAGCAAAGATGCTCTTATCTCGCAGACCTTCGGGAACGTCCCCTCGAACGATGCGCTGGGCGAGCCCCTCGACGATTGCCGTCTTACCGACACCCGGTTCCCCGATGAGGACCGGGTTATTCTTTGTTTTGCGGAGGAGGATGCGTACCACACGTCGGATCTCGGCGTCCCGCCCGATCACAGGATCGAGTTTGCCGCGGCGGGCTTCATCTACCAAGTCCCTGCCGTATCGCTCTAGGGCTTCATAGGTGCTCTCGGGAGTGGCGCTGGTTACCCGCTGGTTCCCCCGCACATCTGTGAGGGCCTTAAGGAAGGCATCACGGGTAACCCCGGCCTCTTGGAGGATGCGGCCTGCTGCGGTGGCGGCGCCCTCTTCAATGAGTGCGAGGACGATGTGCTCTACACTCACGTATTCGTCTTTGAGGCGGCGCGCCTCGTCATCGGCCTTCACCAAGATCTGATTAAGGCGTTGGGTAATATAAACCTGACCGGCAGCGGCCCCTGGACCTGCAACGCGAGGACGCCGCTCCAATTCCTGCTCCACGCGGCGAAGGATTTGGTCGGGCGCTACATTCATGCGCTGTAGGAGACGGGGCAGCAGACCGTCTTGCTGTTCCAGAAGGGCTGCCAAAAGATGCTCGGCATCCACTTCCACGTGCCCGTAACGGGTGGCTTTAACTTGGGCCTGGCTGATAGCTTCCTGTGATTTCTGAGTAAGGCGGTTTGGATCCATGGCTTTCCCTCTAATGATGGCACTACCGCGATCCCTTGATGCAGCAGTGCCACTCGATTATATTATAGCTGAACACTAAGACGGCTTGAGCGTCCCATTGTCAATTCACTCTTGAATACGTGTTTCGGTGGCGAGCAGTTCCGACGAGTTGGAGGGCAGGTTCCGGCGATCCTGCCGATCAGTTTGCCGCATCCGCGCTGCCCAGTCTCGTACGGCTGGGAGTTGGGCCGGCCGAATATAGAGGGTCCATTCCTGGCCGTTGGGCACCTCCACATGAATGGGCAGCCGATAGTCTTCATCCGGCCAAAATAGGTGCCGGAATTCCTTGCGGAACGCCTGATATTCTGTCCATGTCAACCGCATAGCGCACCTCATGGCACGCGACGGATTGAATTGATAGGGAGGAATCGCGCCCATCTATTGTACGCAATGCCATAAAGAACTGTTTGCCCGTTGTGTGGTAGGGTGATAGGCGAGGCAGGTTAGTGAAAGGGAGGGGGATGGTGAAGCGCATCGTAGTACTGGGTTCCACTGGGTCCATTGGCACGCAGGTACTGGATATCGTGCGGCGATTGCCCGAGCGGCTGAAAGTCGTGGGCCTCGCCGCCTATTCCAACGCGGATTTGCTTGCGCGCCAGGCCGCAGAGTTCTCTGTGCCGTACGTTTGTTTGGCAGGCAATCACCCTTCTGAAGAGGTGATGGAAAAGCTCGGCTGCCGGAACAGAGAAGTGCTGTTCGGCGTCGAAGGGATGTGCGCACTCGCTTCCATGCCAGATGCGGACGTTGTTGTAGTAGCTGTGGCAGGTGCGGTGGGCATCAAGCCAACACAAGCGGCGATTGTAGCAGGCAAGGGGATCGCGCTTGCCAGCAAGGAGGTTCTTGTAGCTGCCGGTGAGCCTACAATGCGCCTAGCACGGGAATATGGCGTGGCAATCCGGCCGATAGATAGTGAGCATTCGGCCATCTTTCAATGTCTGCAGGGAACGCCGGAGGGCGCGGTCGAGAAGCTTTACCTAACGGCGTCGGGAGGGCCCTTCCGGCGAACGCCGGCAGAGGCGCTGCATTCTGTTACGCCTGAGGAGGCGTTGAAGCATCCTACATGGAACATGGGCGGATTGGTTACCATCAATTCTGCTACCCTCATGAACAAGGGGCTGGAGATCATCGAGGCACATTGGCTGTTTGACATTCCTATTCCGGATATCGAAGTGGTGGTGCATCCCCAGTCTATCATCCATTCAATGGTGCGCTTCCGTGACGGCTCGCTCCTGGCACAGCTAGGATTGCCCGACATGCGTCTGCCGATCCAATACGCCCTGCTCTATCCTGACCGAGTGGACACTCAACTGCCTCGGTTGGATCCTGTGCAGATGGGGCCACTTACTTTTGAGGAAGTGGATGGCGAGCGCTTTCCCGCCATCCGGTTGGCGCGACATGCCGCCGACACAGGGGGGACGATGCCCGCAGCAATGAATGCGGCAAATGAGGCGGCAGTGGGGATGTTTTTGGATCGGTGGATTCCATTTACTGGTATTATGGAAGTAGTGGAAAGAGTAATGGGGCTCCATGAACCGCTGGAGCCTACCTACGAGAATGTGCTCGACACGGACGCTTGGGCACGGGCAACGGCCCGAGAATTGGGGACCCGGGCAAGAGATTAGCGAAGGACCTGGGTTCGGATAAGGATAGGGGTTATCGTGGCTGACGTTATCAAAGGTATCGCATCGCTCATTGTGATCCTTTCCGTGCTTGTAATTGTGCACGAATGGGGGCATTTTATCGTCGCGAAGCTCTGTGGGATGCGCGTGGAGGATTTCTCCCTCTTCTTTGGCAAGGTGCTCGTGCGCTTGGGTGTACGCAATGGAACGGCCTACCACATTCGGGCAATTCCCTTAGGAGGCTTCGTGCGCATAGCAGGCATGGAGCCTGATGATATGGTGAGTGGGCGAGGCATCTTTGAGACCATCCGGTCGTTGCCAATTCATGATCGGGATGAAGTAACCCGGCGCCTAAAGCGGTTGGATGCCGACATGATGGCTGGGTTCGATGCTACCAACGTGTCTACCCATGCGGTGGAGGCACTGCAGAGGGTGATACCGGCCCAAGGGCACATTACCGAGGAGGGGGAGGCCGAACTACGTGCGCTGATGGCTTCGCCCCAGATTACCGCGGCCGATCAGAAGCTCATCGAGTTGGTGCTGCACGCCAATCGGCGTTCGGCCGATCCGGCTCTGTACAGCCAGAAGCCCATTTGGCAGCGGGCGCTGGTGATCTTTGCAGGGCCGTTTATGAGCCTCTTTTTTGGGTATCTCCTCTTCTGCGTAATGGGGATGACAATTGGGCTCCCCAGCATGGATAAGCCCCTCACGAACCAAATAACTGTGTCTCAGGATGCCTCGGCTCCTGCGCGCAAGGCCGGCCTCCTTACCGGGGACCGTATTGTTGCCATCAATGGGGTACCTACGCCCAACGGTAAGCCGTTAGTGGAACGCATTCACCACAGCATCGGCATCCCTTTGGATTTAACGGTAGACCGCGGCGGGCGGGTATTCCACGTAACGGTGACGCCTCGTGCGGAACAGGTCAAGATGCGGGCAAAGGATGGCAAGGTGACCACCGAGCGCATTGGGCGGATCGGCATCATGCTCAACCCGGTATACGAGCGCACGGGACCTGTGGAATCCATTAAGGCGGGTACTTTCTACACATTCGCTTACGTGATGCAGCTCTTGGGTCTGCTTGTGGAGGGGCATGCACGCGAGGCAGTAGGGGGCCCTATCCTTATGGGGCAGATGGCTACGGCAGCGCAACGGCTCGGCTTCGCCCACCTGTTCGAGTTGGCGGCCACGTTCAGCCTGAGCCTGGGGATCATGAATCTCCTTCCGATTCCCATCTTAGATGGCGGGCATTTGCTGCTACTTGCCATCGAAAAGGCCCGCCGAAGAAAACTCTCCCCGCGGGAGATCTACAAGGCCCAAATGGTAGGCCTTGGGCTGTTGGCGCTGTTGGTGTCGTTTGTAATGTACAACGACGTGGTGCGCACGGTAGCCGGAAAAGCCATCCAGTAACTTGCCTAAGGTTCGGCTACAGTAGCCGGGAACCATGCCTCCCGCGATTGCCGTTGCCTATCGGATGGTTATCTCCAGGCGCGTGCCGGCAGTGAGGCGTATCTCCGAGGTGAAGTGGATCACCATGCGGCCCTTCCCGTCTCGGGACACCGTAATTCCGGCAGGTTCACGCCCCATGCTGGCCGTGACGGTGGGGGCAGGCATCGAGGGCCAGGGTACCACCAGTTCCGTAATGCGCAGGTCCGCATGGTCTTGAAGCGCGGCGGGTTTGGCTGCCGCCCGGGTGATTTGATCCACTCTCAGAATGAGCCGCGTGTCCCTTTGTGTCGGCCGATATTCCATCCAACCCACAAACGCCGGAGTGAACACCGGTGCCGAAAGCCACTTCATCTCTGCGGGTATATGCGGTAGGATCACGATCCGGCCGTCCAGAAGGTCGGGGGTAAGCCCTTCAAGGGCTTGCAATACGTTCCACGAGGCGGGCGCACCGAAGTAGGATAACCCTGGGCCGGGATTCCCCGTGATCGCATCGAACGTGGAAGGTGGTGCCCAGGGCAAACCGGCCATTCTCGTGAGGACGCGATCCCATCCCCGGAGCAGACCCAGGCCATCGGGTACCTTGCCTCCGTTGATGGCAGGCACGCCAAGGTATGCAATCGTAGCAGTTGGGCACGCCGTAACGGGACCGCTTGGGCCTTTCGGGGGGACGACCAACGGCGGATATGCAAAGTGCACCCCTTGGAGCGCGGCGAACGTGGCGTCCAAGATCGTTGCCAGGCGGTCCTGCGGAAGGAGATCGCCCAGATCTACTGCGTCGGCCAGGGCTTGGCCTTCCAAAAGGGTGGTCTCCATTTGGTTCGGCGCGGCTGGATTGGCAAAGGACCGGCCATTCCAAAGCGGATCCAGCACATTCTTGATGAGTGCCTCTGCGCGCCTACGACACTCTTTGGCAAAGACGTCATCGTCCATCCGAATAGCCATCTGTTCCATTGCCCGCAAGGATGCCAGGGAGAGGATTGCGGAGCGGGGATCGTCGGGCGCTTGGCCTAAGCCGGCCTCTGCTTGGATGGCGTGTTTTGCGGCGGGGTACAACCCATCCAGAAAGTGCTGGTCCGCCGTGGCTTGGGCGTGGCGCCACACCATAAGGGTGAAAGCGTTGGCGGTGTCCTGAGCGGAGGAGTGCCCCAAGGTGATATCCGGTTCATGGCGGAAGCCGTGAGCCAGATCCCCAAGGCTCTCAGGGAGATGACCGGTGGGACTTTGGAGATCGGCGATAGCCATGAGCTCCGAAGCATCGAGTTCGGGATACCAGCATTCCAAAAGCCATTGGTAGATTGGCCTCTGCACAGTGGCTCCCAATTGCCCGGGTGGAGAGAGATCAGGCATGATCACATAATGGAGGGTTTTGTTGGGCCGAGTGAGCACCGTGTTTGTAGTAAGCGGGGCGGCATCGTTGATGAGGCGCTCCGCAACCCAACGGGGCAAGTTTGAGCGAAGCAGCTTTTGCTGCCAATCATCGGTGAGGGCGGCGAGGGCAAGGCGATTTTCGAGGGCATATCGCGCCACCTGGGCTGCGCCTTGGAAGCTCATTTCGTAGTAATGGCCGTATTCCTCGCCGGTAACCGTCCAGTACCTTTGTGTGAACCAGGCCACCGCAAAGGTTACTTCCCTGGTTTCGCGGTCACGCAGGGGGAACTTAAGGGCAATCACACCTGCGGGATGCACGGATCCTTCCACTCCCGGGCCACAGGTTGCTGCGACGGTTCCTTCAGTAGCGAATTGCTGCCACCAGGGCGGGTGGGGTGCGCGGGCATTCCAGGACGCCTGCGTTACACGCGCGTCCGGCGCTGACGCGTGAGCCATGAGGGCGTACTCTCCCAGAGCGTTGTACCGAAGGCGGTCGGGAGGAGGCAGGGTAGGTGCAGGAGGCGCCGTCATGAGGCAACCGAAGAAGCCTGCGGGGAGCGTAAGGGGAGTGACCATGTTACCGGTGCGGTCACGGAAACCCGAGGATCCCCCGCCCCATCCCACTCCAAGGAAATTCTCCCAGGAGAATGCCAGGGACACTTCTACCGGGGCCCGAGACACATTCGATACACGGAACACAAAGAGCGCAACGGGGAGGGCCGAGTTCTTTAGGTCATGGGGGATGAGGGGTGAGAATGCCCGGAGCGAGAGTGTTACCGGGAGTGCCCGATCTGCATACTTCACAAACGCCTGCGGGTACAAAGCACGATAGTGCATGTTCTCCACGGGTGGGAGACCGTACGGATCCTTCAGGCGGAGTGAGCGCGTTACAATACGGCCGCCTGCATTCGTCCACAGTGCCGCGAAGCAACCTTTAAGGTCATCTACAGGATGCAGCCAGTTATTGTTGATGGTTGCGCGCGTGAACGTTCCGTCTGGCAGAATTTGGACGGTGCCGCAGCCAATGCCGCCCAACGGGACGCCAAGCTGAGGTCCCTCTGCAGAGTCGGGCTGTGCGGTAGGCTGCGAGAATGCCTCCGTGCCGATGGCGATGAGTACGCACGTCAAACCGATCCCCAGGAGTCGCCAAAATCTAGCGAGGATGGGCTCGTGGTTGGGAACCTGTTGCCGCCGGAGGCGGAACATAGCCTGTTAGCTCTTGCCTGGTGTAGTGGTTTGAGGTGTGGGGCCTGCTGACGCCGGTTGTACGTGGAGGACGTGGCTGGTGCGCCATTCCCGTTTGTGCCAGGTAACGCGTGCATGGAGCACGTAATCGCCTGGCTGCGTCGCCGAAGGAATCACCACGAAGAATTGCGCCCGAATCACGCTGTCTTGATGCTGAGACTCAAAACCTTTCTTATGGCGGCCCTCAATCACCCAGCCGGCAGGAGCCTGAAGTTCCACGTCTCCACGGGTGTATCCGGGAACCGCGCACTGGATCTCTACGATCACACGCTCCTTGGCCTGATCTGATGGGAATGCCGGTTCCGGGCTCGCGCTCATGGTGAGGACGAAGGGCTCCACCACTTGGAAGCTCGCCGTAGCCTGCACGTTCCGGCCATTGGTGAGTTCTGCAGAGGCATTGAGTTGATAGAAGCCCGGCACAGCCGTGTCCGGAAGGCGGCAGGAGTATCGGAGCTTCAGGGACTTACGGGGATTGATAGCGGGAACGTTAGGATTCCGTTCGGAAAGCAGGATATCTGCGGCAGCTCCGTCACCCTTCCACGCTACCCATTTCACAGGTATCGGCTCATCCGAACCCGAGAGCAGCTCCAAGGTGGCGTTCAATGTGCCGCCGGGGATGACCCGCTGATCCTCTAGCGTGAGTTTGGGGGATACCCCGGGGGCGCCGGTGACACGGGCATCCACCAGGTCCACATCCAAGAGAAGATGTGGTTCATACGGCGGGGTTGGAGCCGGCGTTTGGTTGGCAGGAAGGAAGTCTGCTCGAAAACCGATGGTGGCGTTCGGCCTGAGTGTAAGCCCGGCGATCCCCTTGGGTACGGCGAGTTCCACTACATATGTGTTGCCGCCGGCCTTGGCTGCAACCTGGATGGATTTAGTGTCCACCACGCGATCATTCCACACCGGCTGGTCCTTCCCACTGGCCGCATCTAGTATACGGGCGATGATGGGGGGCATGACGCCTGCAGATACGGGAGCCACGGTAATCTCCAGATTGTCCGCGCCACGGAGCCAGCCATCATCATTGGCGTCTATATCGAAGATCGCCCATGCAGGCTGATCGGTTTTCGCGGCCATGTAAAGGAAATCATCGTCCCAATTGAGGTACACGGTGCCATTCACGGGCCCGTCGCTGATCGTATAGAGAGGATCCCACTCGCCTTCGGAGATCACACCATCCAGAACAGGGCGGCGCTTGAGGCGTTGGCGGTCAAACGGGTAGCGGGGGCGTTCGCGATAATTGATGGTAAAGGCCGGCTTTGCTGCTTCCTGGGGCTGGGCGGCTTGGGTATTGGCTGCCTGTGCCGTGCCAGGCGCGGGCGGCACGGAAAGGCTCACGAGCAGGAGGAGGAGGCAAAAAGAGTGCGTAGTTCTGCCTAGCGACACGACGGCACCTCGCTTTGGGGAGATTGTGTGGATACACTCTAACATGTTTGGCTCAAGCTGTCAAGCGCGCCGTTTGACACGGTGTCGTGGGGCGGTTATAATTGCGTTGGGTAGGGCCTTGCATTCCCTATGATCAAATACCTTACAGAATTACTGGGCCACCGGGTAGTGGACGTTGACGGTAATTTCGTCGGCAGAGTGTCCGAGGCTATTGCCGAGCAGGGCAACCGTTTCCCGGCCGTAGCAGCGTTGGGTGTATCTACGCCGAGTGGAGATCTTTGGATCCCCTTCGCAGCGGTGGATACAAGCAAACCGGTATTCCGCCTGAATACGTCGCGCGACCAGCTTATACCCTACACTCCTAAGGAAGGAAGTCTCTATCTGCGGCGCGACGTGCTGGATAAGCAGATTGTAGACGTCCACGATTACCGGGTGGTTCGCGTGAATGACGTTCGTTTGGCGCCATGCGGGGATCGCCTGTGCGTGGTGGGTGTGGATGCCGGCTTCCGAGCCCTGGTCCGGCGGGCAGGCATAGGGCCCCTTGTTGAGGGGCTGGCGCGGCTTGTAGGCAGGCCCCTCCAAGCGAATCTTATTGCCTGGGATGATGTTGAAACGTTCGAGCCCGATGCGGCCGGAGGCGGACGCATCAAGCTGAAGGTTCCCCACGAGAAGATCTCACGGCTGCATCCTGCGGACATAGCGGATATCGTGGAGCAGCTCGATCCGCAGCAACGTGCGGAAGTCATTGAGGCACTGGATGTGGAGACCGCGGCAGACACCATCGAGGAGATGGAGGACGAAGAGGCTGCTCAAGTGATGTCCGCGCTGCACGAGGAGAAAGCTGCCGATATCTTGGAGGAGATGGATCCCGACGAAGCCGCCGACGTTCTAGGGGACCTCTCCAACAGCCGATCGGAAGAGCTTCTTGAGCATATGGCTCCTGAGGCCGCAGCCGATGTGAAGGAGCTCATCGCATACGATGAGGAAACCGCCGGCGGCCTCATGACCCCGGAGTTCATCGCCATTCCCGGAAATCTTACCGCTGCACAGACGATACAGCGGCTTCGGGAGCTTGCTCCGAAGGCCGAAACAATCTATTACGTGTACGTGGTGGACGACGACGGCCATCTCGTCGGTGTCATTTCGCTAAGGGATCTCATCGTGGCCGATCCGGATACCCCCATTAATGACGTAATGGTGCGGAATGTGCGGTACGCTCACACAAGTGACCATGCCGACGACGTAGCGCAAGTGATCAGTCGGTATAACCTGCTGGCCCTGCCGGTTGTGGATGACGATCATGTGCTCCAGGGGATCATCACGGTGGATGATATCATGGAGCGATTGACACCCCCGGAGCGGCGGCGCAAACTACCCCAATTATCCGTGGAGGAAGAAGTGGAGCAGCAGGAATAAGCCATGGCCGCTTTGCATCTTCCACACCAGTGTGCCGCCGGTGGCGCGTAACAGGTTCGCTTCATGGCCACAGAGCACACTGAAGCCCCCAAGCCCTCCATCGGAGGCCTGGCTGTAACACTCGTAGGGCTGGCCGTGCTGTTGGTTGTTCCCATGCTCGCATGGCAGCGCACGGAGAGTATGCGCGAGCGCATCGAGGAGGACGTGGATCCTGCCCGTCATCGTATCGGCATCGCCATCGAGACGGCCAACCGCGCCAGAAGCACGGCCTTCTATTACCTGTTTACCCACGACGCCGAGTACGCCCAGCGCTACGCCGATCTTGTGAACGAATGGCACCGCTGGAGCGCCGATGATCCCCGCATTACGCGATGCGGTCCTGAGGTGGACCACGCTTGGCGCATGGGCCGGGAGGAATTGAATCTCTGGTTCACGCGGTATGGCAGTGAGTACATCCGCACCGGCCAGCACCGCAACCTCCCCGACGCCGACCGACAATTCCTCCGCGGGGAAGCGTTCCTGGCTGCCGCCCGGACCCAGGCGGATAAGCTCTCCATCGTTTTGCGCAGCCGTGCGGGATCTGTAAGCCATGCGGAAGTGGCTGTGAGCGCCGCTATGGCCATGATCAGCTTGCTCGTCGCCGCTTTCGCATGGGAGGATGCACGCAGCCGTCGTGTCCTTTGGATGCGCGAACATGACGCCGCGGAAAGGTTGCGCCTGGCGGTGCGAGAAATCAATCACCGGGTGAAGAATAACCTGCAGGTAATCGCCGCCCTGTTAGACATGCGCCTCATGGAGGATGCGGAGTTGGTCCATCGCAGCCATTTAGAGGAGCTTCTGCGCCAGGTGAGG
>Ga0078972_1006599_pt1 | contig 27201 bp, 29 predicted proteins | sample YelNatPaOPGAMG01_FD_67568 | JGI IMG/M metagenome (GOLD analysis project Ga0078972, IMG submission 67568) | Hot spring thermophilic microbial communities from Obsidian Pool, Yellowstone National Park, USA - OP-RAMG-01 (SPADES assembly) (version 2) | ecosystem: Environmental > Aquatic > Thermal...
GAACCTGGAGAACCTCGACCCCGAGATCGACCTGGACGTGGTCGCCGGCAAACCCCGGCCCGGCACGTACAACTACGCCATCAACAACTCGTTCGGATTCGGCGGACACAACGTCGCGATCACGTTTGGGCGGTACTGATCCTCTCGAACATCACCGAAACAGGAGACACGCGATGACAATCACGGCCCCCGAGGCGGTTGGCGAATCGCTCGACCCCCGCGACCCGCTGCTGCGCCTGAGCACATTCTTCGACGACGGCAGCGTGCAGTTGTTGCACGAGCGTGACCGCTCGGGCGTGCTCGCCGCCGCGGGGACCGTGAACGGCGTGCGCACCATCGGCTTCTGCACCGACGGGACCGTGATGGGCGGCGCGATGGGTGTCGAGGGCTGCGCGCACATCGTCAACGCCTACGACACCGCGATCGAGGAGCAGAGCCCGATCGTGGGTATCTGGCACTCCGGCGGGGCACGGCTGGCCGAGGGGGTGCGGGCGCTGCATGCGGTCGGAACGGTTTTCGAGGCCATGATCCGCGCGTCCGGCTACGTCCCGCAGGTCTCGGTGGTGGTCGGCTTCGCCGCCGGCGGCGCCGCCTACGGTCCCGCGCTGACGGACGTGATCGTGATGGCTCCGGAGAGCCGGGTGTTCGTCACCGGGCCCGACGTGGTGCGCAGCGTCACCGGCGAGGACGTGGACATGGCCTCGCTCGGCGGCCCGGACACCCACCACAAGAAGTCCGGGGTGTGCCACATCGTCGCCGACGACGAGCTCGACGCCTACGAGCGTGGCCGTCGGCTCGTCGGATTGTTCTGCCAGCAGGGTCATTTCGACCGAGGCAGCGCCGAAGCCGGTGACACCGACATCAGGGCGTTGCTGCCCGAATCGCCCCGGCGGGCCTACGACGTGCACCCGATCGTCACCGCCGTGCTGGATGCGGACACGCCGTTCGACGAGTTCCAGGCCAAGTGGGCGCCGTCGATGGTGGTGGGGCTGGGCCGGTTGTCGGGGCGCACCGTGGGCGTGCTGGCCAACAACCCGCTGCGCCTCGGGGGCTGCCTGAACTCCGAAAGCGCCGAGAAGGCCGCGCGTTTCGTGCGCCTGTGCGACGCGTTCGGCATTCCGCTGGTGGTGATCGTCGACGTTCCCGGCTACCTGCCGGGGGTCGACCAGGAGTGGGGCGGCGTGGTGCGCCGCGGCGCCAAGCTGCTGCACGCGTTCGGCGAGGCCACGGTGCCGCGCGTCACGCTGGTCACCCGAAAGATCTACGGCGGGGCCTACATCGCGATGAATTCCCGCTCGTTGGGCGCGACCAAGGTGTTCGCCTGGCCGGACGCCGAGGTCGCGGTGATGGGCGCCAAGGCCGCGGTGGGCATCCTGCACAAGAGGAAGCTGGCCGCCGCGCCCGAGCACGAGCGCGAGGCTCTGCACGACGAGCTGGCCGCCGAGCACGAGCGCATCGCCGGCGGGGTGGACAGCGCCATCGAGATCGGCGTGGTCGACGAGAAGATCGACCCGGCGCACACCCGCAGCAAGCTCACCGAGGCGCTGGCCCAGGCGCCGGCACGGCGCGGCCGCCACAAGAACATCCCGCTGTAGGGTCGCCGCCTTTAGCGCGAACAGACGCAGAATCGCATCGCGCGCGGCGCGCGCGTGCGATTCCGCGTCTGCTCGCCACAGCTATCCCCAGCCGTGAGTGGCCGATGCGACATGCCCCTCGCATGCTTTGGCGGTGCATCCGGAAGCGTCAGCAGTCCTTGAGCGGGCCGGCGGTTTCGCCACCACCGCGCAGCTGCTCACCGTGATGACCCGTCAACAGCTCGACGTTCAGGTCAAATCAGGCTGCCTTATCCGCGTTTGGTATGGAATCTATGCGGCCCAACAGCCAAATCTGTTGGGCTGCTTGGCCGCCCTCGACATCTTCATGGGCCGGCACGCGGTTGCCTGCATGGGCACCACCGGTGCACGTCCTGGGCCCCGGGGTACGGATGCGTCCGACGATCGGTCTGATGATCCATCAACGCACCGGCGCACCGCTGAGACGGACAGCCGGGCGTCTGGCCACCACACCAGCGTGGACCGCAGTTGAGGTCGCACGACAATTGCAGCGCCCGCGAGCACTGGCGACGCTCGACGCCGCATTGCGTTCGCTGTGGTGTACCCGCACCGAGATCGAAAGCGCCGTCGCCGAACAGCGAGGCCGTAGAGGCATAGTCGCGGTACGCGGGCTGTTGCCTTTCGCCGACGGCCGTGCCGAATCTGCGATGGAGAGTGAAGCCCGCCTCGTCATGATCGATCGCGGGCTGCCGCTGCCGGAACTGCAATATCCGATCCATGGCCGCGATCTCGAGCTGTGGCGCGTCGACTTCGCATGGCCGGATGGGCGGCTGGCGGCCGAATACGAAAGCATTGACTGGCATGCGGGGCGCGAAGAGATGCTCCGCGACAAAATCAGGTGGGCCAAGATCCAGGAGCTGGGCTGGACGATCATTCCCATGGTCGTACAGGATGTTCGCCGCGAACCCGACCGCCTGGCCGATCGCATCGCCGCTCACCTGGACCGCCAGTGCATGGCTGGTTGATGCTGGCGAGCAACCTCACCGCGAGCCAGGATACTCGAGAGCACCTGGCGCAGTTCGGCTTCCGGCTGCTCGGGCAGCGCCTCCGCGCGCCAGGCCACGAACGCGTCCGGGCGAACCAACAGCGCCCCTTGCGAATCGAGCCCGGTGACGGCGCCCCAGGCGTCGTCGGCGATGCAATGCATCGCGATCGAGACGCCCAGCTCGGCCGCCGCCGATGCCACGGCGGAACCCCAGCGCTCGTCGCCGGTGAGCATCGTGAACCCGCTGCCGAGCAGGTCGAGGGTCGACACGCGCTCCCCCTCGTACCGGATCCAGGCGTGCGGAACACGGGTGCCGGGTTGTCCCCGCAACTCGTCAACCAAAGACACCGCATCCGGGTCCGCGGGCGGCGTTTCGTCGGAAACGACTGCCGCCGAACGGTATTGGTAGCCGTCCAACAACCCCAGCATCGGCGTCTCTTCGTCCGCCGGCAATTGCGGCCGGTCGTCGTCGAGGCGAAGCAGCACCAGCGACGGCCCGGTCAGCGACTGGTGCGCGTTGAAGCGCCCGACGGGATGCCGCTCGGTGTGATAGGTGCTCAGCAGCGCGGGTGCGGCCTGATCATTCAGCACGGCGGCGAGCTTCCAGGCCAGGTTGTCCGCGCTCTGGATGCCCGTGTTGGCGCCGCCGGCCTTGAACGGCGGCATGGTGTGGGCGGCATCGCCGACGAGAAAGACCCGCCCGCAAGCGAATTGGTCTGCCACCCGCTCGTAGGGCTGCCACGGCGCGATCTCGATGACCTGCATGTCGATGCGTTCTCCGACGGCCCTGGTGAGCAGCTCGGCGCACCGCTCCGGCGTGAATTGTGCCGCCGTTTCACCCTCGCGCGGCAGGTACGTGGTGATGAACATGCCCAGGTCGCCCTCGGCCACCAGGAAGATCCCGTCCACGTCGGCGTTCTTGACCTGCACGCCGTCGCCGTCGCGCAGGTTCGGCACGAAGGTCCGCCACGGCGCCTTGAAGTAGACGAATACGATAAAGATCGGCAGCGCGCCATACCCTGAGGTGGTCAACCCGAGTGAATCCCGGACCGGGCTGTGCACCCCGTCGGCCGCGACGAGGTAGTCCGCGCGCACCGTCTCCGTCTCGCCCGAATCCCTATCGCGCACAACGGCCGTCACGCCGGCGTCGTCCTGCTCGAACGACACCAGTTCCGTCGCGTAGCGAACCTGGCTCCCCCGCCGGCGCGTGTCGGCGAGCATCATCGGTTCCAGCCTGCTCTGCGGGCAATACTGCGCGGGCGGTTCGGGGCTCAGGCCGGCGAACGGCGCGAAGATGGCGTCGACGTCCATGGCGGGCGCCTCGTCGGCGCTATTGAGCGTCGGCTTGACGACCATGCCGGACACCCCGTCGGCGACGGCGTGGACCCGGTCGCTCAAGCCCAGCCCGCGAAGAATCTCCAGGCTGCGGAAGCTCAGGTTGCGGGCCTTGGGATACAGGAAGACCTCGCGTCGCTTTTCGATCAGCAGTGAGGAGACCCCGTACTTGGCGAGCAGATCGGACGCGGCGAGCCCGACCGCGCCGGCGCCCACGATCAGCACCGGGACACGCGTGACGTTGGTGTTCATTTCGCCTCCTCGGAGTCAGACCGCATAGGCGAAACGTATCAGTTCCGTTCCGTGTCGAGGATGACACCAATGTCCCCGGCGCGCAAGGGCCGGACGGGCGTCAGCCGGCGGCCAGCGGCAACAGCACCTGCTCCAGGGCGCGCCGGACGTAGACGCGATCGATCGGTCGTCCCGTCACCAGTCGCAGGACGTTGAGGCCCAGCAACGCGTCGGGTATCAGACTCAGATCGCGGTCCGCGGGTATCTCGCCGCGGGCCACGGCGTGGTCGAGAACGACCCGGACGATCTGGCGCGGCGCCGACAGCGCCAGGTCGTCGAGCGCGGCCGCCAGCACCGGATCGCGCATCGCCGCCGTCGCGACCCCGACAATCACCTTGACCGTGCTCAGCTCGGCCTGGTTGAGGTCGGGAACCATCGCCACGATGGCGTCGATGTCGCCTTGAAGCCTGCCGGTGTTCGGGGGCTCTACGGGCCCGAGGCCTCGTCGCCAGTGGGCGATCGCCTCGGCGACCACCGCGGCCTTCGACGGCCAGCGCCGGTAGATCGCGGCCTTGCCCACCCGAGCCCGCGAGGCGATGTCGTCCATGCTCATCCGGTCGTAGCCCTGCTCGCCGAGACCGGCCAGAGCCGCCTCGAGGATGGCCGCGTCCAGCGAGGGGTCAAAGCGCCCCCGAGTGCTGCCCGACGGTCGGCGCGGCGGCCGGTCGCTTCGAACGCTGTCGGGACTCATGGCGGCAAATCCTCGGTCCGTTTGGCGATACGAAGCGGTTCCGCCGCAAATTTACCGGCGCGGCAGGGCCAAGGCAAGCACAACGGCGTCGGGTCAGCGCCGCAGCGCCAGGAATTCCTCGGCCACGGCGACGACGCGCTCGCGATCCCGCGGCACCAACCCGATCCGGGTCCGCCGGTCCACGATGTCGCCGACCTCCAGCGCGCCCTCGTGCGTGACGGCGTATTCGAACTCCGCGCGGGTCACGTCGATGCCGTCGGCGACGGGCTCGGTCGGGCGTTCGCACGTGGCGCACGCGATGACGTCGGAAGCCTCCGCGCCGTACCGCGCCACCAGCGACGCCGGCAGCCCGGCGGGTGGGCGCCCCGCGCCGATCAGCGGGAGGTTGCGGGTCCGGCACCGAGAGGCGCGCAGCCGCCGCAGGCCGACGGCGCGGTTGACGACATCCTCGGCCATGTAACGGTATTCGGTCAGCTTGCCCCCGACCACGCTGATGACGCCGGACTCGGATTCGATGACGGCGTGATCGCGCGACAGGTCGGCGGTGCGGCCCTCGACGCCGGTGTCGATCAGTGGCCGCAGCCCGGCGTAGGCGCCGATCACGTCCTGCGAGCCGAGCGCGGTGCCCAGCGCGGTGTTCACGGTGTCCAGGAGAAACGACACCTCGGCGGCGGACGGCTCCGGCTCGTCGGGAACCGGGCCGGGAGCGTCCTCGTCGGTCAGGCCGAGATAGACGCGACCCAGTTGCTCGGGCATGGCGAACACGAACCGGTTGAGCTCGCCGGGGATCGGAATCGTCAGCGCCGCAGTCGGATTGCCGAAGGTGGCGGCGTCGAACACGAGATGGGTGCCGCGGCTGGGCCGCAACCGCAGCGACCCGTCGATCTCCCCCGCCCACACCCCCGTCGCGTTGACGACCGCGCCGGCGGACACGTCGAACGAATCGCCCGTGCGCCGATCGGTCAGGCGCACCGACGTCCCGGTGGCCTGCGACGCCGCCACATAGGTGAGGATCCGGGCGCCGTGCTGGGCCGCGGTGCGCGCGACCGCGACCACCAGTCGGGCGTCGTCGATCAATTGCCCGTCATACGCCAGCAGGCCCCCGTCGAGGCCCTCGCGGCGAACGGTGGGCGCCATCTCCACGACGCGCTGCGGCGAAACCCGGCGCGATCGGGGCAGGGTCGACGACGGCGTCCGGGCGAGCACCCGCAACGCGTCACCGGCGAGGAACCCGGTGCGGATCAGCGCGCGCTGGGCATGCCCCATCGACGGCAGCAATGGAACCAGCTGCGCCACCGCGTGCACGAGATGAGGGGCGTTGCGCGTCATCAGGATTCCGCGCTCGATGGCGCTGCGCCGGGCGATCCCCACGTTGCCGGTCGCCAGGTAGCGCAGGCCACCGTGAACCAGTTTGGAGCTCCAGCGGCTGGTGCCGAACGCGAGGTCGTGCTTCTCGACCAGCGCCACCCGCAGTCCGCGCGACGCCGCGTCCAACGCGATGCCGGTGCCGGTGATGCCGCCGCCGATCACGACGACGTCCACCGGCTCGCCGTCGGCCAGCGCCCTCAGGTCGGCCGCGCGCCGTGCGGCGTTGAGGGCGACGGTCATGACAGGTATCCGTTCAGGGCGTGGACGAGTTCGGTGTCCAGCGCGTCGGCGTCCAGGATCGGGCGCACGATCCGCTCCGACTGGATGGTCGACTGCGTGATCAGCAACACCATGGTGGCCAGCTGGACGGGATCGCCCGCGCGGACGCTGCCGTGCCGCTGCGCCGCCCGGAGCCGGGCGGCGAGGGTGTCGATCATCATGCGCTGGCTGGTTCCCAGCCGTTCGGTGATGTAGGTCGGCGCGAGCTCCGAGTGCAGCACCGACATGACCAGCCGGTCGCGGCGCAGCAGGTCGGCCACCGTCACGATCTGGCGCACCAGGGATTCCCGGTCGTCGCCGAGCAGCGGCGCCTCGCGCGTGGCATCGGTGACACGCCGGGTCAGCAGGTCGGCGACGATCGACCTGGTGTCCGGCCAGCGCCGGTACACGGTCGGCCGGCTCACCCCGGCGCGCCGCGCGATCTCGGCGAGCGTCACCCGGTCGACACCGAAATCGACCACGCAACTGGCCGCCGCGACCAGGATTCGCTCCCCGGTGTCCGACGGCGCATTACTGGTTGACAACATCTGTAATACTGTAACGCATGACCCAACCCGGGGAGCTCCTGCCGCCGATGAAATGGAACGCCTGGGGGGATCCCGCCGCGGCCACGCCGCTTTCCGACGGCATCCGGGCGCTGCTGACGCAGGCCGTGGGCCTCGAAGACCACGACCGGCCCGACCTCGACCCCGACCAGGTCAACCTGCGCCCGTCGGCGTTGTCGCGGGCCGATGTCGACGCGCTGGCCGCCATCGTCGGCGCCGAGTACTGCCGCACCGCCCACCGCGACCGGTTGCTGCACGCCGGCGGCAAGTCCATCTTTGACCTGCTGCGACGCAAGGACACCGGCGTCCAGGACGCGCCCGACGCGATCCTGCTGCCCGGCGACGAGGACGCCGTCGCCGCGATCCTGCGCCACTGCTCGAAGCACCGCATAGCCGTGGTCCCGTTCGGCGGCGGCACCAGCGTGGTCGGCGGTCTCGATCCCACCCGCGACGGGTTCGCTGCCGTGGTGTCACTCGATCTGCGCCGCTTCGACCGCCTGATCTGGATCGACGAGGTGTCCGGGCAGGCCGTGTTCGGGGCCGGCGTCACCGGGCCGGACGCCGAACGCCTGCTCGGCGGACACGGTTTCTCGCTGGGCCATTTCCCGCAGAGTTTCGAATACGCCACCATGGGCGGCTACGCGGCGACCCGATCCTCCGGTCAGGACTCGGCCGGCTACGGCCGGTTCGACGACATGGTCCGCGGGCTGCGCGTGGTCACCCCGGTGGGCACGATGGACCTGGGCCACGCCCCCCGCTCGGCCGCCGGTCCCGACCTGCGCCAGCTGCTGCTCGGCTCGGAGGGCACCCTCGGCGTCATCACGCAGGTGCGGCTGCGCGTCCACCGCAAGCCGGAAGTCGTCCGCCACGAGGCGTGGTCGTTCCCCGACTTCGCATCCGGGACCGCGGCGCTGCGCGCCGTCGCCCAAACCGGCACCGGCCCCACGGTCATCCGGCTTTCCGACGAGGCCGAAACCGGGGTCAACCTCGCCACCACCGAGTCGATCGGCGAAAGCCAGATCACGGGCGGCTGCCTGGCCATCACCGTGTTCGAGGGCACCGCGGAACACGCCGGGAGCCGGCACGCCGAAACCAGCGCGCTACTCGCGGCCGGCGGCGGCACGTCACTGGGCGAAGCGCCGGCGCAGGCGTGGGAGCGGGGCCGGTTCGCTGCGCCGTACCTGCGCGACTCGCTGCTGGCGGCGGGTGCGCTGTGCGAGACCCTCGAGACCGCGACCGACTGGTCCAACATCCCCGCGCTCAAAGGCGCTGTCACCCAAGCGCTTACCGACACGCTGGCCGCGACGGGCACGCCGGCCCTGGTGATGTGTCACATCTCGCACGTCTACGCCTGCGGCGCGTCGTTGTACTTCACCGTCGTCGCCGGGCAGCGCGGTGACGCGATCGAGCAGTGGCGGGCCGCCAAAAAGGCGGCGTCCGACGCGATCGTGGCCACCGGCGGGACGATCACCCATCACCACGGCGTCGGCGCCGATCACCGGCCCTGGATGCGTGACGAGGTCGGCGACTTGGGCGTGCGGGTGTTGCGCGCGGTCAAGGCGACACTGGACCCGGCCGGAATCCTCAACCCCGGCAAGCTGATTCCATGACACGCCGCGAGATCGGCAAGGTGATCGCGCTGACCAACCCCGCCTCGGGCCACGGCGCCGCGATCCGGGCGGCCCAGCTCGCGATCGCCCGGCTGCACCGTCGCGGCGTCGAGGTCGTCGAGATCATCGGCGACGACGCGCACGAGGCGCGCCAACTGGTCGGCGCGGCGCTCGAGCAAGGTGCCGACGCGGTGGTGGCGACCGGGGGTGACGGCGTCGTCTCCAACGCGCTGCAGGTGCTCGCGGGCACCGGGGTCCCGCTGGGGATCGTCCCGGCGGGCACCGGCAACGACCACGCCCGCGAATTCGGCATCCCCACCAACGATCCCGAGGCGGCCGCGGACGTCGTCGTCGACGGCTGGACAGAAACCGTTGACCTGGGCCGGATTCAGTGGTCCGGGGGGGACAAGTGGTTCGGGACCGTGGCGGCGACCGGCTTCGACTCCCTGGTGACCGATCGGGCCAACCGGATGGGCTGGCCCCACGGACGCGCGCGCTACTACCTGGCGATGCTCGCCGAACTCTCGCAGCTGCGGCTGCTGCCGTTCCGCATGGTGCTCGACGGAACCCGGGAGATCGCCGCCGATCTCACGCTGGTGGCGTTCGGCAACACCCGCAGCTACGGCGGGGGCATGCTGATCTGTCCCGACGCCGACCACGGCGACGGCCTGCTCGACATCACCATGGTGCACGAGGCGTCCCGCACCAAGCTGGTCCGCCTGTTCCCCACCGTCATGAAGGGCACGCACGTCGACCTCGACGAGGTGAGCACGGCGCGCGCCGGCTCGATCCAGGTCGACTGCCCTGGCATCAACGTCTACGCCGACGGCGACTTCGCGTGCCCGCTGCCCGCCGAGATCTCCGCGGTTCCGGCCGCGCTGCGAGTGCTGCGGCCTAGCCCACGCCCCGGCTGAGCCAGGTCACCTCGCCGGCGTCGCCGCCGTCGCGATAGGCCTCGAGCGCGTCGTCCCACGCCGTCCCCAGCACCGTGTCCAGCTCGGCCGCCAGCGCGTCGGCGCCCTGGGCCATCATGGCCCGCAGCCGCATCTCCCCGACCATGATGTCGCCGTTGGCGCTCATCGCCCCGCTCCACAACCCCAGCTGCGGGGTGTGGCTGAACCGCTGCCCGTCGACGCCGGGGCTGGGGTCCTCGGTGACCTCGAACCGCAGCACCGACCAGGAGCGCAGCGCGTTGGCCAGCCGGGCGCCGGTGCCGACCGGCCCCACCCAGTTGGTCACCGCGCGCAGCTGTCCGGGCATCGCCGGCTGCGGCGTCCACGTCAGGTTGGCCTTGGCGCCCAACGTCGACGACAACGCCCACTCGACGTGCGGGCATACCGCCGCGGGCGAGGCATGGACATACACCACGCCCGCCGTCACGTCGGCGAATTGATTCGTCGCACGCATCTGTTGCTCCTTCGGTTCCACGAGGGACGTCTTCCCCAACGACCTGGTGGACCCGACAAGCGGGATGCTGTGCTGATGTTGTTGTGTCTTGCGTGTCTATTGTGCCCTGTGATGCCCGTGTTGCGCTAGTCTTCACAGCCGATTAGTGGTATTCGCCGAGCACGGCGTCGGAGATCGCGGGCCACAGCTCGTGCGCCCACTGCCCGAAATCCCGGTCGGTGAGGACCACCAGCGCCAGCCCCGCGTCGGGATCTGCCCAGATGAAGCCCCCTGACTGGCCGAAATGGCCGTACGTGCGCGCCGAGTTGCGGGCGCCCGTCCAGTGCGGCGATTTGGCGTCCCGGATCTCGAAACCCAGGCCCCAGTCGTTGGGCCGCTGCACGCCGTAGCCGGGCAGCACCCCGTCGAGGCCGGGGAACTGCACCGTGGCCGCCTCGGCGTGCAGCTGCGCCGAGACGATCGAGGGGCACAGCAGGTCGCCGGCGAACGATGCGAGGTCGGCCACCGTCGAGGTCGCGCCGAACCCGGCCTCCGCCGCGCCGCCGTCGAGCCGGGTGCCGCCCATGGCCAGCGGTTCGCACACCGCCTCGGTGAGGTAGCGCCCGAACTCGATGCCCGACTCCCGCTGCACGGTCTCGGCGAGCACCGTGAAGCCGTAGTTGGAGTACATCCGCCGGGTGCCCGGCTTGGCCAGCACCCGATCGGAGTGCATGGCCAGGCCCGACGCGTGCGCCAGCAGATGGCGGACCGTCGCACCGGGCGGCCCGGCCGGGGTGTCCAGGTCGACGACCCCCTCCTCGACGGCGACCTGGGCGGCCCGCGCCACCAGCGGTTTGGTCACCGAGGCCAGGGCGAACACCCGCCGGGTGTCGCCGTGGTCGGCCAGCACGCCGGCGGGTCCCACCACCGCGGCGGCGGCGGCCGTAACCGGCCAGTCGGCGATGGCCGCCAGGGCGCCGGGAGCGGCCATCACTTCCTGGCGACGTAGTAGTTGTTGATCGGGTCCGACTCGATCTCGGCCACGCGCACGTCGCCGAACCCGGCGTCGGCCAGCATCGAGGTGGCCAGCTGCTCTCCCCAGGCGGCGCCCAGGCCGGCGCCGTCGAGCGCCAGCGACACGGTCATGCAGTGCATCAACGACGTCGTGTAGAGGTACGTGCGCATCGGCACCCCGACGTTGTCCTCCAGCCGGCTCGAGGCCTTGATGTCGGCCATCAGCAGGACGCCGCCGGGCCGCAGCGCGCGGTGGATGTTCTCCAGGACCCGCGCCGGTTGGGCCTGGTCATGGATGGCGTCGAAGACCGTGATCACGTCATACGCGCCGGCCTTGTCGAGTTCGGGCAGGTTGCGGCTCTCGAAGCTCGCGTTGGTCAGGCCCAGCTCGGCCGCCTCCCGGCGGCCGGCCGCGATGCCCTCCTCGGAGAAGTCGATGCCGGTGAACCGGCTGGCCGGGAACGCCCGCGCCATCACGTTGATCGCATGCCCGCTGCCGCAGCCGAGATCGGCCACGTCGGCGCCGGAACGCAGCCGTTCGACCAGCCCGTCGACCAGCGGCAGCACCACGTCGACGAGCGCGTTGTCGTACACCGCCGCGCTCTGCTCGGCCATCAGGGTGTGGAAGCGGCGGTATTCGCTGTAGGGCAGGCCGCCGCCCCGGCGGAAGCAGTCGATGATCTGCTGCTCCACCTCGCCCAGCTGCGGGATGAACATCGCCGCCAGCGCCAGGTTGTCCGGTCCGGCCGCCCGGGTCAGCACGCGGGCGCGGTGGGCGGGCAGCGCGTAGGTCGCCGAGTCGGGGTCGTAGTCGACGACGTGCCCGGTGGTCATGCCGCCCAGCCACTCTCGCACATAGCGCTCGTTGAGGCCGGCCGCCTCGGCGATCTGCGCGCTGGTGGACGGGGGCAGCCCGGCGATGGTGTCGAGCAGACCGGTCTGATGCCCGATGCTCAGCAGCAACGCCAGACTGGCGCCGTCGATGGCGCCCACGATCCGCCCGGCGAATTCCTTGGTGGTTTCGGTGGCTTCGTGCGTGGTTTCCTCGGATGCCGTCACGCTTGGCGACGCTACACCGGCGGCATGAACCTGCGCCGATTCCGGCGGATGGGTGGACGGGCCGCTGCGAAATGTATGGCGGTCACCAGTAGGGTCGGGGCTATGAGTCAGACAGTGCGCGGCGTGATTTCACGGAAGAAGGGCGAACCCGTCGAGTTGGTGGACGTCGTCGTCCCCGACCCCGGGCCGCGCGAGGTCGTGGTCGACGTCATCGCCTGCGGGGTCTGCCACACCGACCTGACCTACCGGGACGGTGGTATCAACGACGAGTACCCGTTCCTGCTGGGCCACGAGGCCGCCGGCACGGTGGAAGCGGTGGGGCCCGGTGTGACGGCGGTGGCGCCCGGTGACTTCGTGGTGCTGAACTGGCGCGCGGTGTGCGGCCGGTGCCGGGCCTGCAAACGCGGCAGGCCACACCTGTGCTTCGACACCTTCAACGCCGCGCAGAAGATGACGCTGACCGACGGCACCGAACTTACCCCGGCGCTGGGCATCGGGGCGTTCGCCGACAAGACGCTGGTGCACGAGGGCCAGTGCACCAAGGTGAGCCCGGAAGCCGACCCGGCCGTCGCGGGACTGCTCGGCTGCGGCGTGATGGCCGGCATCGGCGCGGCGATCAACACCGGCGGGGTGACCCGCGACGACACCGTGGCGGTGATCGGCTGCGGCGGCGTGGGCGATGCCGCGATCGCCGGCGCCGCGCTGGTCGGGGCCCGGCGGATCATCGCCGTCGACACCGACGACACCAAGCTGGAGTGGGCCCGCAAGTTCGGCGCCACCCACACCGTCAACGCCCGCGAGGCGGACGTCGTGAAGACCATCCGGGACCTCACCGACGGCTTCGGCGTCAACGTGGCGATCGACGCCGTCGGGCGGCCCGAGACCTACAAGCAGGCCTTCTACGCCCGCGACCTGGCCGGAACCGTTGTGCTGGTGGGTGTCCCGACGCCCGACATGCACCTGGACATGCCGCTGGTGGACTTCTTCTCCCACGGCGGTGCGCTGAAGTCGTCGTGGTACGGCGACTGCCTGCCCGAGCGCGACTTCCCCACCCTGATCGACCTGTACCTGCAGGGCCGGCTCCCGCTGGAGCAGTTCGTGTCGGAACGTATCGGGCTGGGCGACGTCGAGAAGGCGTTCCACAAGATGCACGGCGGCAAGGTGCTGCGTTCGGTGGTGATGTTGTGACACGCCCCATCCAGAAACTGGTCACCCACGGGACCTTCGAACTCGACAGCGGCAGTTGGGAAGTCGACAACAACATCTGGATCGTCGGCGACGACTCCGAGGTGGTGGTGTTCGACGCCGCCCACACCGCAGAGCCGATCCTGGACGCCGTCGGCGGCCGCACGGTGGTCGCGGTGGTCTGCACGCACGGCCACAACGACCACGTCACGGTGGCTCCCGAACTGGGCAACGCCCTCGACGCGCCGGTGCTGCTGCATGCCGGCGACGAGGTGCTGTGGCGGATGACCCACCCGGACAAGGACTTCCGCACCGTCTCCGACGGCGACACGCTGCGCGTCGCCGGCACCGAGCTGCGGGCGCTGCACACCCCGGGCCACTCCCCCGGATCGGTGTGCTGGTATGCGCCCGAGTTGCACACGGTGTTCAGCGGCGACACCCTGTTCGCCGGCGGCCCGGGCGCGACGGGACGCTCCTACTCCGACTTCCCGACGATCCTGCGGTCCATCTCGGAGCGGCTGGGCAGGCTGCCCGGCGACACCGTCGTGCACACCGGCCATGGCGACAGCACCACCGTCGGCGACGAGATCGTGCACTACGAGGAGTGGGTGGCCCGCGGGCACTGAGCCCTCCCGCGCGGGTGCGCCCCTCCCGCGCGGGTGCGCCCCTCCCGCGAGGGTGCGAAGAGTGCCGGCCCCACCGGCGTGTCGCCGTACCGACACGCACGCTCGCGCCCGCAGACAACCGGCAAAGGCGCACACTATGGCCCATGAGTCATTTCCTCGTCGCCACCGTGCCGGACCTGTCCGGGAAGCTCGTCGTGGTCACCGGGGCCAACAGCGGGCTGGGATTCGGGCTCACCCGCCGGCTGGCGGCGGCCGGGGCGGACGTCGTGATGGCGATCCGCAACCACGCCAGGGGTGAGGCGGCGATCGAGAAGATCCACGCCACCGTTCCCGGCGCCAAGCTGACCATCAAGCCCCTGGATCTGTCCTCGCTGGCCGCGGTCGCCGCGCTGGGCGAACAGCTCAACGCCGAGGGCCGCCCCATCGACATCCTGGTCAACAACGCCGGCGTCATGACGCCGCCGGCGCGCGACACCACCGCCGACGGCTTCGAATTGCAGTTCGGCAGCAACCATCTGGGCCACTTCGCCCTGACGGCACACCTGCTGCCGCTGTTGCGGGCCGCCAACGGCGCACGGGTGGTTTCGCTGAGCAGCCTGGCGGCCCGCTACGGCCGCATCCACTTCGACGACCCGCAGTTCGCGAAGAAGTACTCGGCGATGGCGGCCTACGGCCAGTCGAAGCTGGCCGTGCTCATGTTCGCCCGCGAGTTGGACCGCCGCAGCCGCCAGGCGGACTGGGGCATCGTGTCCAACGCCGCCCACCCCGGCCTGACCATGACGAACCTGCAGATCAGCGGGCCGTCCCACGGCCGCGACAAACCGTCGCTGATGGAGCGGTTCTACAAGGCGTCGTGGCGGTGGACACCGTTTCTGTGGCAGGAAATCGACGACGGGATTCTGCCCGCGTTGTACGCGGCCGCCACGCCGGGCGCGGCGGGCGGAGCTTTCTACGGGCCCCTCGGCCTCCTGGAGGCCGCCGGCGGCGGCGTGAAGCCGGCCCACGTCCCCGCCCGCGCCCGCGCCGACGCCGACTGCCGACGGCTGTGGGAGCTGTCCGAACGGCTGACGGGCGTGAGCTACCCGAAGCCGGCCTGAGAAACGCGCTGCACCGCAAAGGCTTTCCAATCGCGCCGCCGAGAGTTTGGTCGCGCCGATCGACAACACGCCCCCTCGTCCGGCGCTGAGCGTGATTGTGCCGCCGGAACATGTCGCCTGTCCGGGCGCCCGCGATGCGTGAGCTGTGTTACGCGCGGGGAGTCAGCGAATGTTTCCGACCCCCGCGATCAGCGGCAGGTCCAGCGGCGTGACCCAGCCCGGCCGCAACTCGTTGACCGCGGGAACCGCGTGCAGGGCCCGCATCCCGGTGGCCAGGCAACCGGCCGTGGCCGCGTCCCGGCCCGAACCGTCGGTGAACCGGAACGCCGTCTCCTGGAAGATGCTCGGCGTCCCCTCGATGTCCACCCGGTAAACGTCGTCGTCGTGACCGGACGGCCAGTCCGGGGCGGCGTCGCGGCCGATGCGATTGACGTGTTCGAGCTGAATCCTCTTCTCGCCCTTATAGATTCCGTTGATGGTGAATCGCACGGCGGCGACGTGCCCGGGTTTGATGACGCCCTTGATCGTGGTGCGCTCGGTCGGGGTCACCCACTTGTCCCAGGTGGTGGTCATCTCGTCGAGCATGATGCCGGCGGCGTGCGCGATCATCGGGACGGTGGCGCCCCACGCGAAGATCAGCACGTCGGGGTTCTCCAGCATCGGGCTGTATTCGGGCTCGCGGCCGATGCCCATCTCGACTTCGTAGTCGCCTTCGTAGTTGGTGTAATCGAGCAGTTCTGAGGCGCGCACCCGCCGCACCTCGGAGCACAGGCCCATCAGCGTCATGGGGAACAGGTCGTTGGCGAACCCGGGGTCGATGCCGGTGGTGAAGCACGACGACCCACCCAGCTCGCAGGCCTGCGTGATCGGCTCGATCCACTGCGGCGGGTTCAGCGACATGCTCGGCCAGACCCACGGGGTCATCGCGGTCGAGCACACGTCGATGCCGGCCCGCAGGAACCGGGTAATCAGCGCGATGTTGTCCTTGGCGTGCATCGCCGTCGGGCCGTAGTGCACCAGCGCGTCGGGTTTGAGGCCGATCAGGGCGTCGACGTCGTCGGTGGCGACGACGCCGACCGGCTCGGGCAACCCACAGATCTCGCCGACGTCGCGCCCGACCTTGTCGGGGTTGCTGACGCCGACGCCCACCAACTCGAACGCCGGGTGTTTGACGATCTCGGCGATCACCATCTTGCCGACGAACCCGGTGCCCCAAACCACCACACGCTTTGACCCGCGCTCCGACATGTTCACCTTCCTGTCACGGCCCCTGCCCGGCTTCACACACTAAGCGCGCGGCACCGGTGACAGCTAGCATCTGGCACGTGCAACGGGCGACGAAGCCGGCCTGGCTCACCAAGAACGTGTGGGTGCTGTCGCTGGTGTCGCTGCTGCAAGACTCTGCCAGCGAGCTGCTCTACCCGCTGTTGCCGATCTATCTGACGACCGTGCTGGGTGCGCCGCCGTCGGTGGTCGGGGCGGTGGAGGGCGCGGCGGAGGGCGCGGCGTCGCTCACCAAGGTCGTGTCCGGTCCGCTGGGCGACCGGTTCGCCCGCCGCCCCCTGATCGCGACCGGTTACGGCATGGCGGCGTTGGGCAAGCTCATCGTCGCGGCCGCCGGGGCGTGGCCCGGGGTGCTGGTCGGGCGGGTGGTCGACCGGTTGGGCAAGGGGCTGCGCGGCGCGGTGCGCGACGCCCTCCTGGTCGACGGCATCGAGCCGGCCCAGCGCGGGCGGGTGTTCGGGTTTCACCGGACGATGGACACGCTCGGCGCGGTCATCGGTCCGCTGCTCGGCCTGGCCGGCTATGAGCTGTTCGACCACCGGATCGGCCCGGTGCTCTACCTGGCGGTGGTCCCCGCGGTGCTCAGCGTCCTGCTGATCGCCTGGGTGCGCGAACGACCGCGGGACGTGGCGCGCGCGGTCCGGCACTCGATCTTCGCCGGCGCGCGGCAGCTGCCCGGCCGCTACTGGGAAGTGGTCTGGTTCCTGGTCGCGTTCAGCGTCGTCAACTTCCCCGACGCGCTGTTGTTGTTGCGGCTGAAGGAGATCGGCTTTTCGGTCGTCGGTGTCATCTTGGCCTACGTCGGCTACAACGCGGTGTACGCGCTGGCAAGCTTGCCGGCCGGTGTGCTCGCGGACCGCTTCGGCCGGCCGGTGACCTACGGGGTGGGGCTGGTGTTCTTCGCCGTCGGCTATCTGGGTCTGGGCATCACCACGGACCCGGCGACCGCGTGGGGTCTGATCGTCGTGTACGGGTTGTTCACCGCCTGCTACGACGGGGTCGGGAAGGCATGGATCTCAACGCTTGTCGGGGGTGGGCTGCAGTCCAACGCCCAGGGGCTGTTCCAGGGCCTCAGCGGGTTCGCGGTGCTCGCGGCGGGACTGTGGGCCGGCTACCTGTGGGGCGCCGACGGCCGGCTGCCGTTGCTGATCTCCGGTTCGGTCGGCGCGGTGTTCGCCGTGGTGCTGCTCGGCGCCGCCGCCCGACGCTGACGCCGCACTGCCCTGGTCGACCCAGTTCAGGGGCTTCGGCGGCGAGGTGCTCGTCCTGAGCGCGCAGGGGGCCCGGACCGATGCACTGCCGGATCCTGCTCGACCGCAACGTGGTGAGCGACGCACAGTCGGCGGGCGGCAGGACCGTCGGCACGCACTGACCGCGCCGGGCGCACGTAACACTCCCGCCGGCGGTTCGAACGGATTAGGCTCTCCCCCACCACTTCAACGGCGAAGGAGATGCAGGTGAGCCTCGAGACGGGCATCGCGACGCGTGCGAACGGGGCGCCGCCGCCCGAGATCCCATTGGCCGACATTCATCTCCAGTCGCTGGAGTTCTGGGGCCGCGACGACGACTTCCGCGACGGCGCCTTCGCTACCCTGCGCCGCGAGGACCCGATCTCGTTCTGGCCCGCGATCGAGTACGAGGGGTTCGAGGGGGGTAGCGGGTACTGGGCGCTGACCAGGCACGACGACGTTCATTTCGCCAGCCGCCATCCGGAGATCTTCAGCTCGGCGGGCGGCATCACGATCGGCGACCAGTTGCCGGAGATCTCCGAATACTTCGGCTCGATGATCGTGCTCGACGATCCGCGGCATCAGCGGCTGCGTTCGATCGTGAGCCGGGCCTTCACCCCGAAAGTGGTGGCGCGCATCGAGGCGTCGGTGCGCGAGCGGGCCCGCCGGCTGGTTGCCGCGCTGATCGCCGACCATCCGGACGGGCAGGCCGAGCTGGTCACCGAACTCGCCGGGCCCCTGCCGTTGCAGGTGATCTGCGACATGATGGGCATCCCCGAGGAAGACCACCAGCGGGTCTTCCACTGGACCAACGTCATTCTCGGGTTCGGCGACCCCGATCTGTCCACCGACTTCGACGAGTTTCTCCGGGTTTCGATGGACATCGGCGCCTACGCCAGCGCGCTGGCCGAGGACCGCCGCGCCAACCCCCACGACGACCTCACGACGAGCCTGGTGGAGGCCGAGGTCGACGGCGAACGGCTGACGTCGGCCGAGATCGCGTCGTTCTTCATCCTGTTGGTGGTGGCGGGCAACGAGACGACGCGCAACGCGATCAGCCACGGGGTGGCGGCCCTGTCCCGCTACCCCGCCGAGCGCGACCGGTGGTGGGCCGACTTCGACCGCCTCACACCCACCGCCGTCGAGGAGATCGTGCGCTGGGCCTCGCCGGTGGTCTACATGCGGCGCACCCTGACCCGCGACTACAAGCTGCGCGGCACCAAGATGAAGGAAGGCGACAAGGTCGCGCTGTGGTACAACTCGGCCAATCGCGACGAGTCCACGTTCGGCAACCCCTGGCTGTTCGACGTGGCGCGCACCCCCAACCCGCACCTCGGGTTCGGCGGCGGCGGCGCGCACTTCTGCCTGGGCGCCAACCTGGCCCGCCGCGAGATCAGGGTGGTCTTCGACGAGTTGCGCCGCGAGATACCCGACATCGTGGCGACGGACGAACCCGCGCGCCTGCTGTCGCAGTTCATCCACGGCATCAAGAACCTGCCCGTGGCCTGGACTCCCCCGAGGTGACGACCCGCCCCGGCTATAGGCTCGGAGGCCATGCCCGCAACGACGCCGCCGACCGTGAGGAAGCTGAGCAGCCACATCGGCCTCTGCATCGAGGGCGTGCGCCTCGGCGGTGACCTCGGGGCGGAGATGGCCGAGCAGATCTACCGCGCCCTGCTGGAACACAAGGTGATCTTCTTCCGCGGCCAGGACCACCTCGACGACGCCGGTCAGGTCGCGTTCGCCCGACTGCTGGGCGATCCCCTGTCGTTCATGCTGGCCGGCCACCCGTCGACGGGGTATTACCCGCTGCGGAATGCGCCGCTCGTTCATCGGGTCGACTCCCGGTACGGCTACGACAACCGCTGGCACAGCGACCTCACGTTCGCCACGAACTACCCCGGGGTGGAGATGCTGCGCGCGGTCACCATGCCCCCGTACGGGGGGTCGACGCTGTGGACCTGCACCGCGGCGGCGTACGCGGCGCTGCCCGAACCGCTCAGGCGGCTCGCCGGGGACCTGTGGGTGGTGCACACCAACCGAACCGGCAAGCCGGAGTATCACACCGAGCATCCGCTGGTGCGGGTCCACCCGGACACCGGTGAACGCACCCTGGTGGCGGGCAGCTTCGCACGCGGCCTCGTCGGCCTCGACGATCACGAGTCGAACGTGCTGCTGGAGTTGATGCAGCGGCGAATTACGCTGCCCGAGAACAGTATTCGCTGGGACTGGCAACCGGGCGACGTGGCGATCTGGGACAACCGGGCGACCCAGCACCGCGCCGTGGCCGACTACGACGGCCAGCAGCGGCTCCTGCACCGCGTCTCCTTGATGGGTGATGTGCCGGTCGGCGTGCACGGAGAGCACAGCCGGGCGATCGTCGGCCCGCCGCTCGAGCCGTCACCCTGACTGCGCGAGCAGCCCCGCGTTCCCCGCGCCCGAGGTGCGGGCCGCGCGCCAGAAACTCGTGCTCGACCACTTCCGCGACGAGGTCCGTTATGCCCGGGACGACGTGCTGTCGACGTTCCCGCATCCGCGCTACGAGCTGCTCCCGCAACTGGTCGTCCACGACGGCGACGGGCGGTGCGCGCCTACTCCGCCGACACCCGCACCGCGTTTCCCGGGATCACCGCGCTACGGCACAGCGCCGACGCGGTGGTCGTCGAGTTCTGGCTGACGGGTACCCATCGCGGCCACCTGGGCAAGGTTCCGCCGACCGACGGCAGGTTCCGGGTGCGCATGACCGCCTATCTCGTTTTCGACGAGTCCGAAACGCTTGTCTGCGAACGCATTTACTTCGACACGCCGACCATGGTCAGACAGCTGCCGGGGGGCTGGACATGAAGTGGCCGGTGAACTGGCTGGTCGCCGCGCGCTGCGTGCGCGGCCTGCTGTCGATGTCGTCGACAAAGCCGGATCGGGCGCCGACAAACACCGGGCCCTGCGCCTTCACCTGACCTACACTGCACGGCGTGCGAAGCCTGCATGCGGTGTGCGGACTGGCCGCAGCCACGACCCTGACGGCCTGCGCCACGAACGGCGTCCAGGCCCGCCCGACGGCCGCACCACCGCCCGCTCCGGCCGCCGAGATGGTCACCGCGGCCCCGCCGCCGCACGGCTCGCGGACCGAGAAGTGGATCGACCTCGAGGTCGGCGACTGCGTGTCCGACCTGCCGCCGGCTGACCTGAGCCGGGTGACCGTCACCGTCGTCGACTGCGGCACGGCGCATCTGGCCGAGGTCTACCTGAGGGCCCCGATGGCCGTCGACAGTGCCGTCGCCACCGTCGCCAACCGGGACTGCGCCGCCGGACTCGGGCCGTACACCGGCCGGCCCGGCGACGGCGGGCCCTACACCATCACCTACCTGATCGACTCCAACCAGGACCGCACCGGCGCCGACCCCACCCCCAGCACCGTCATCTGCCTGCTGCAGGGCGCCGACGGCCAATCGCTCACCGGGTCCGTGCACCGCTGAAACGTTCAGCAGCCGAGTTGCTCGGCGAGGTCGAGGAAGTCGGAGGCGTTGACGTCGAACTCCGCGGAGTAGGCCACGTCGGCTGCCCCGCCGGGCCCGAATTCCAGCGGTCGCGCGACAAATGCGGTGCCGAACCCCAGAGCCGCCGCGGCGCGCAGGTCGTACTTGTGGCTCGCCACCATCATGATCTCGGCCGGTTCGAGCCCCAGATAGGTGCCGGCCATGCGGTAGATCGCCGGGTCGGGTTTGAACACCCCGGCCATCTCCGCGGCGAAGACCGCATCCCAGGGCAGCCCGGCCCGCTTGGAGATGTTGACCAGCGCCGACACGTCGGTGTTCGACAGCGTCGCCAACGTGAACGCGGTCTTCAGCCGCGTCAGCCCGGGCACCACGTCCGGCCACGGCCGCAGGCGCTGCCAGGCCAGCGTGAGCTCGTCGCGCTGGGCAACCGACAGAACGCCGTCCTCCAGCACATCGTCGAGAGCGCCGCGATACACCGAGTGCACCGACAGCCACCCGTTGTGGTGAGCACGCGCGTCCTTTAGGGCGGCAAAGTAGCCGGCGCGCCATCGGCGCACCACGTCCGGCCAGTCGACGCCCGGGGCGGGGCTGATCCGCCGCGCCTCCTCGCAGAGCGTGGAAAAGAAATCCGTCGCCGTTCCCTGCACGTCGAACAGCAACGCCCGCACCACGGGCACCAATCTACGATGTGCCTCGTGGCCGATGACGCCGACAGCGCCGGACGGGAAGAACCCGACTACCGGTTCACCTTCGCCAACGAACGGACGTTCCTGGCCTGGCAGCGGACCGCACTGGGGTTACTCGCCGCCGCCGTCGCACTGGTGCAACTGGTTCCGGAGCTGACCGTTCCCGGCGCACGCCGCGGGCTGGGCGTGGGCCTCGCGGTGCTGGCCATCCTCACCAGCGGCATGGGGTTGCTGCGCTGGCAGCAAGCGGACCGGGCCATGCGCCACGGCGACCCCTTGCCCCGTCACCCCTCACCGATGTACCTCGCGGTGGGCCTCAGCCTGGTCGGGCTCGTCGCGCTCGGGCTGGTCATCGCCAAGGCGGTACTGGCTTGAGTGACGCACCGGCCCCCTCCGACCGCGGGCTTCAGGCGGAGCGGACGGCGCTGTCCTGGTCGCGCACCTCGTTCGCGTTCCTGGTCAACGGCGCGCTGCTGATGATCAGGAATTTGCACGGCCCGCTCGGGCCGGCGGGGGTGATCCCGGCGGTGCTGGCCGGTGCGGTGGCGTTGCTCACCTACTGCATCGCGGTTCGGCGCCAGCGGATACTGCAGCGGCCGATCGGCACCAGGATCACCGCCCGGCGGCCGATCTACGTCATCGGGGTGGCCTCGCTGCTGCTCATCGTCGTGACGACCATCGGCCAGCTCCTCCGGTAGCCGTCAACGACCGCTGCGACTCCAGTTCGGCGTGCTCGGCGACTCGCCGTAGCTGTTCGGCCAGCCGGCGAACTTCGTGGCGCAGCTCGGCGATTTCGGCGGACGAGGTCGCCCGGTTCGCGGTGTCGGTCTCCGACACCCGCTCGACGATCCACGAGGCCAGCGACGCGGTGACCACGCCCACCAGGGTGATGCCGCCGATCATCAGCATCACCGCAACCAGCCGGCCGGGGACGGTGACGGGGTACAGGTCGCCGTAGCCGACGGTGGTCACGGTGGTGACGGCCCACCACAACGCCTTGCCGAACGACGTGATCCTGGCTCCGAGGTGGTCGCGTTCGAAGTCGAGGACGGCCAGCGACGACACATAGATCAGCAGGCACACACCCGTGACGGTGTACGTGAGGATGCGGCCGCGCACCGCCATACCGACGGCCTTCTGCAACGCCCCGGCCAGCACGGCCAGTCGCAGGAGCAGCAGCGGTCCCATCAGTGGGAGCACGACGACCAGCAGGTCGAACGGGTGATGGACGAACCAGTGCCGCTTGTCGGACGCCAGTTTGAGGCGGACCAGGTAGTCGCCGACGAAAAGACACCAGGAGACCCAGCTCGACATCCACAGGATGTGCCTCCCCGCGTGCCCGAGGTGGCCCAGCACTTGTACCGAGTACAGGGCGATGAAGGCGATGGCGACCAAGGCCAACGGCAACTCGGTGACGCGTTGCCAGCTTTCGTCTCGTGTCTGCTTGATGCTTCGCTCACCCACGCGGACGGCCCTCCGAACTCCTGATCGCTGCCGGCTTCCCAGTGTTCCCGAGTTTCGCGGCGCTACACCGACTCGGCCCGGCCCACGGCCGGTCCGCCTGACGCGACCGACAAACCCTGGGAGTTAAACCCCGGAAATCAAACCCTGGAAATCAAACCCTGGGAATTCCGTTCTCAAAGCCAGTTTCCGGGACAATTACCACCTTATGCAACTATTGCTCTTGGTGGTAAATTAGCGGTTTCGCCGCGCGCCAACGCGAGTCGCCGAGAGGATCGATCCAGCATGAGGCACGGAGACATCTCGTCGAGTCCGGATACCGTCGGTGTCGCCGTGGTCAACTACAAGATGCCGCGACTGCACACCGTCGACGAGGTCCTCGCCAACGCGCAGCGCATCGCCGACATGGTGGTGGGCGTCAAGCGGGGCCTGCCCGGGATGGATCTGATCGCCTTCCCGGAGTACTCGACCCAGGGCATCATGTACGACGAGGCGGAGATGTACGCGACCGCCACCACCGTCCCCGGCCCCATGACGCAGATCTTCGCCGAGGCGTGCCGGGCCGCCAAGACGTGGGGGGTGTTCTCGCTGACCGGCGAACAGCACGAGGAACATCCCCACAAACCGCCGTACAACGCCCTCATCCTGATGAACGACCGCGGTGAGATCGTGCAGAAATACCGCAAGATCATTCCGTGGAATCCGATCGAGCCGTGGTATCCGGGGTCCGACACCTACGCGGTCGAGGGCCCGAAAGGGATCTTGGTGTCGCTGATCGTTTGCGACGACGGCAATTACCCCGAGATCTGGCGTGACTGCGCGATGAAAGGCGCCGAGCTCATCGTCCGCTCGCAGGGCTACATGTATCCCGCCGCCGAGCAGACGGTGTTGATGTCCAAGGCGATGGCCTGGGCCAACAACGTCTACGTCGCCGTCGCCAATGCGGCCGGATTCGACGGCGTCTACAGCTATTTCGGGCATTCCGCGATCGTCGGATTCGACGGCCGCACCCTGGGTGAAACCGGGACCGAGGAGTACGGCATCCAGTATGCGCAGCTGTCCATCTCGGCGATCCGCGACGCGCGGCGCACCGGGCAATCGCAGAACCACCTGTTCAAGCTGTTGCATCGCGGCTACACCGGTGTGCACGCGGCCGGCGAGGGCGACAAGGGCGTCGCCGAGTGCCCGTTCGACTTCTACAAACTCTGGGTGAACGACCCGAAGAAAGCCCAGGAGAACGTGGAGTCGATCACCCGCGACACCATCGGCGTCGCCGAGTGCCCGGTGGGCGACCTGCCCAGCGGGCAAGACGAGACGTCGGCGTGACGGTCACGATGACGCCGCCCCTGGTGCGCACCGCGCGCCCGGTGTGAGCCTGATACGCCCCATCGTCGAGTCGGGAGGGTCCGGTGACCGGTGCCCGGTCTGTGCGGGTTCCCGCCGGGATCAACGCGCGTGACATCGACGTTCGAGGTATCCGCACGCGGGTCTTCGAGGTCGACCCGGGCAACGGCGTCACGCCCCTGATCCTGCTGCACGGCGGCGGCCTCGACTCGGCGCTGGTGTCCTACGGTTCGGCGCTGGTGTCCCTGGGGCGGCGCCGGCGGGTCATCGCCCCGGACCTGCCCGGCTACGGCGACAGCGAATTCCCTTCTGATTCGCCCTTTTCCGTCCCCTGGTACGGCGAGTGGGTCGCCGAGCTGATCCGCGGCCACGGCTTCGACCGGGTCGATCTCGGAGGGTTGTCGCTCGGGGGCTGGATCACCCTGGCCGTCGCCATCGACCACCCCGGCGTGGTGCGCCGTATCCTCGCGATCAACCCGGGCGGCATCACCGACAGGTTCAGGTTCATGCGCACGGTCGAGTGGCTCGTCCGTCACCCCGCGCTGCAGAGGCGAATGTACCGTCTCTCGGTAAGCCTGGGCCGCGGGCTCATTCGCCTGCAATTGCGCGCCGGTCTGGGCATGACGAACGCGGCCGCGCTGACCGACGGTCTGATCGACGCAGTCGTCGTCAGTGGCAAGCGCCCGCGTGCCGGCGAAGCGTTTGCGGCCACGCAGCGATGGGCGTTCGCCGACCCCGCCAATTTGTCGCTCATGGCGAAGCTGCCGCAAATCGAAGCGGAGACGCTGATGCTCGCGGGCCGCGACGACAAGCTCGTGCCGGTGGCGGATTCGATTCGGGCGTCGCAAGCGGTCCCTCACGGGCAGCTGCGCGTCCTCGCCCCATGCGGCCACTGGCTCGTGCGCGACCGCCCCGTCGAGTTCGCCGACGCGGTGAACGAATTCCTCGATGCGGCGAAGTGATTCGGCGCCGGCGCACCGCGGTCTAGGAGTTCAGGAACGCGACAATCCCCGCGGTGACGGCGGCGGCGTACCCGGCCCGGCCGTTGGGGCTTTGCATCCGCGTCGCGTCGTCCACGTTTTTCATGTTGCCCAGTTCGACCAGGACCGCCGGGTATTCGGCGAGGTTGAGACCGGCCAGGTCGTCGCGGCCGTAAAGACCGTCGGAGCCGATGTAGGTGGCCGGGCGAAAACCCCACTGCACCAACGCATCGCGCATCGCGTGGGCCAGCCGGACGGCGGGGACGGCCTGGACCTCGTTCAACGGCGGGCTGGAGTAGTTGACATGGAATCCCGACCCCGACGGCGGACCGCCGTCGGCGTGGATGCTCACGATCGCCTCGGGTCGCGCCGCGTTGGCCAGGTTCGCACGCTGGTCGATGCAGGGCCCGACGCCGTCGTCGCCGTCGCGGGACAGCTGGGTGCGAATCCCCTGCTGATTCAGCGACTGACCGACCAGCGTGACGACGGCCCAGTTGAACGCGTGCTCGGGGTAGCCGTCGGCAGTCGCGGTGCCCGAGGTGTTGCACGGTTTGGTGCTGCCCCGGCCGTTGGGCACCTGCCGGGCCATCGACGCGTCGCTGATGGCGTTGTGGCCCGCGTCGAGGAAGACGACCCCGGAGCCGGCGGCGGCCGCGCGGGGGACGCGGGCCAACGCGGCGAGACCGATGGCGACCGACGCCACCCCCGCGCATCTGAGCAGGTCGCGCCGCAAAACCGGCCGGACGCGTGCGGTCCCATCACTCACCGCGCGATGGTAGCAACCGAACCCGGTCACGGCGGCCTCCGCAGCGGCCGCCTTGCCGGGAACAGATCGTGCATGAGCGCGGCACCCTCGGGGCCGTAGATGCCGCGGTCGTCGCCGCGCAGCACCCAGTTGTGTTGCTGATCGGCGCGCGCCGCCAGCCCCCGTCGCCGTCGCGCGCGCGCGGCCGCACGCCTGCCGCACCAGCGCACCACGGCGCGTAGGAGGAAGAACAACCCCGCCAGGGCGATCGTCGCGAGGATCCACCAAATCAGCTTGATGATGATCGCGATCAGCACCAGCACCGCCACGAAGCCACCGAACCCGCCGCCCGAGCCCGACCTGGAAGCACTCATGGCGCGAACGTACGCCGGCCCACCGACACGGCGCCCCGCGTGGGACCCACCCGCGGGCCGTGCCGATTCTCCGGTGACGCCGAACCGGGCCGCCGAACCGGACACGGCGCCACGCAATCTGGGCGGTTGACCATGGCCGAACCCCGCGCGCCGAGAAAACCGTTGCCCGGCAAGAGTTTCGGTGCCCCGCGGCGCCCCGGGGGGAGGCCCGATGCGCGTCCGACCGACCGGCGCCGCGAAGTCCAATTTGCGCATGCCGGTTGCGGATTCGGCGATCCTGTGCACAAATAAATAGGTCGGGTAATTCGTAGGTTTGAGATCCGTCCGCATCGGGAGTATAGCCGCATGATCACACGTCACATCGCTCGTTTTCTCGGTCCGGCCGCCGTCGCGGCGGCGGGCCTGGGCACCTCCGTCCTGACATCCGCCGTTCCGTTCGCCGCCGCCCAGGGCTGCCCGGACGTTCACGTGGTGGCCGCCCGCGGCACCGGGGAGGAACCCGGCCCCGGCCCGACCG
>Ga0078972_1006600_pt1 | contig 27193 bp, 19 predicted proteins | sample YelNatPaOPGAMG01_FD_67568 | JGI IMG/M metagenome (GOLD analysis project Ga0078972, IMG submission 67568) | Hot spring thermophilic microbial communities from Obsidian Pool, Yellowstone National Park, USA - OP-RAMG-01 (SPADES assembly) (version 2) | ecosystem: Environmental > Aquatic > Thermal...
ATACCTGCACCGCTTACAAGCGCACATTTAACCATGATCTATCTCCTTTTTTCCTTTGTTATTATTAAAATCAGCTTTTCCAGTGATATTGAAACGCCCAAAATTTAACATAATTAATGATCATTGTCAATAACGATCCTTCTAACTTTCATGCTTTTTCCTTAATTGTTCAAACCATTGGTGCATTTCTTGCTCTCTTTGCTTTAATTCAGGAGGAACTTCTGTTGAGACCGCCAATTTTGCGGTTGCTCCTCCGTCAACGGTGATGTTTATGCCAGTTACAAATCTTGATTCGTCAGATGCAAGATATACTGCACAATATCCGATGTCCTCAGGCGTCCCAGCGATAGGCAAAGGTTGTGCATGTTTCTGTCGCTCATAAGGAAGATCGCCAAATTTTTGTTTATATTCCTCTACATATTCTTTGCCAAATCTTTTGGCGATCATCTCTTCTGGTTCACGGACAAAGATTGATCCGGGCGATATTGAGTTAATTCTTATCATATAAGGGGCAAGCTCAACAGCTAGGGCTCTTGTCCCTGCAACAATACCGCCTTTGCTTGCAGCGTAAACTGACCCTCTATTCCACGAGTTCCAAGCATGAACAGATGCTATGTTGATTATAGACCCTCCGCCAATCTTTTTCATCTCAGGGACAGCATAATGTATTCCCATAAATAAACCTTTTAGGTTTGTTGCCATTAATCTATCATAACCTTCTTCCATTTTCTCGTCTTCAATAGCGTATCCAAACCAACCGATGCCAGCGTTGTTGACAAGGACATCTAATTTGCCATATTTTTCTACGGTGAAGTCAACCATCTTTTTAACATCGCTTGATTGCGAGACATCGGTTACAATGGAAGAAGCAATGCCTCCCATAGATTCTATTTCTTTGAGCGTTCTATCCAATTGCTCAACTGTCCGAGATGCGATGACAACTTTTGCTCCCTCTTTTGCAAAGACCTTTGCTATCCCTCTGCCAATGCCACGTCCTCCGCCTGTGACTATCGCCACTTTACCTTCTAATCTCATATTTTCATAACTCCATTTTTTAGAAAAGCCCAAATTTTAATAGGTAGGCAACTTTGAAAAAGAAAATCCTTTCTGTTTTCATTCCTACCTCTTTATCATCTGTATAGACCAAAAAGAGATTGCTTTCGGGTTGAAATTCCCAAGAATATATTGCAAAGATATATCTTTTTCCTTCCCTTGTCAGTTCAATTTTGCTACCGATGGACATTTGCTGGTTAAATTGATAGCTGACGCCAAAACGTCTATTAAGCATAAGTGGATCGCCTTTTCTATCTAATCTGTCCATACCTGCTTCTAATCTTAGTTGTTGAAATGGTTTGATATTAATTCCTAATCCGTTAAAAAGCGTCTTTTTCCCTTCTTGTTTTCCGATCATAGTTGGACACATTATAGAGACCCATTTTGGCGGAAAAAATCCCGTAAAAAAGAAAACAGTCCTATCGGTATATATTATATTCGGATCAAAATCATCAGTCCTTTGATACCATTCTGGACCTACTGACATAAAGAAGTGGTAAATATCCGCTCTAAGCTCAATACGTCTGCTTTCATTAGTCTTTATTCCGTCATGATTTTCAAGCCTTTCGTAACTCGCTTCTCCTTCCACCATCTTAAATATTTTCGCATCTCGCCTATATTCGTATCCAATAGACGCATTACCACCTCTGCGATCTGTGCGTGGAATATAGCCAGACTCAACTTCAAAGTTTCTTCCTATGTCACCGCCTCCGATCTCAAAGGATAATGATCTTGTGCGTCGTTTTAAGCTGAAAATAAATGCGTCATCATCTTTGTTTGGAAACCAACTTTTTGTATATTGAGCGATAAACCTTCCATCTAATGGCAGTGGTATATTAAAGTCAACACCGCCTACACGGTTATAACCTTCCTCTTTTTGTTTATTGATCGCCATTACTCCAACACTGGCATTTGAGCCAATATCGGTTTGAGTTCGGAAGACAAGATAATTATTATCGGTTTCATCTTTGGTAGTATCATCGCCTTCTTTTACGTCATTTGATTGGCAATCAACAAGGGCAAAATTAAAACCTCCTAATTTCCCGACCGCTTTAGCGCCAAACATTAGATCGTTTATCCCTACACGACGTGTATAGAACAATTCCATCGGCATTTGAAATAATTCCATGCCCTCTTGGAAGAATGGTCTTTTTTCAGTCAATCTTTCCTCAACATCTTTCAAATTGATCCTTTCAGGATCAGCTTCTATCTGTCCGAAATCAGGGTTTATTGTGAAATCAGCGGTTATCGTTGATGACGGGTATCTAATGTCAACGCCAATATCAGGTTTTGTCTCGTATTCTGGAGCGATCTTTGGTTTAATGGTGGCATAGGGCTTGAATTCTACTTTTTTGCTGGTATCAATATCTTTTAGAGACAGCCCGTCAAGATGACCGAATTTTGAGACAGCTAATTGTCTATCGCCAACGTCTGCCCATGTATCCTGTTCATCAAATTGCATATTTCCACGCCAGAAATTGATGCCCCACACGCCGTCACAATTTTTATTAAATCTAAGCTCTGAAAAACAGATAGCCATTTCTGCTATCCAAGAATTGCTATTCTTTGATGTTTTGGCTTCCCATGCACAGTCCCAAGCTTTTGAAGGGTCATCCATCGGACCGCCTCCTCCGCCTATACTTCCTTCATTTGCAACTCTTCGGTCGGATTGCGTCCCTATGCAATTGACTGCAAAACCATAACAATTTCTGTGATCATGATATGTATCAAGGAAAACCTCTACATAATCATCATGGAAAAATCCAGAATCACGCTTTGTTTGAGAGGCAAAGACTTTGTTAGGATCGTCTTTAAAACATTCAACACCGACGTATAATTTTTTCTCATCATAGACGATATAGACTTTTGTATCCTCTTTCGGCTTCTCACCATAGGTAGGTCTAACCTGAATAAAACCTTGTGTCACGCCTGCTTTTTTCCAACATTCGTCGTCTAACTTGCCGTCTATTTTCGGTGATAGGCTTTTGTCTATCTTAACTGCATGAATGACCTTTTCATCTGCTTTGGAGATAGGAACAATAATTAATAATAGGGACAGAATACATAAAAAACACCTGATAACAAATAGCATATATCATCCTCCTTAAAATTGGTAGTTGACTTAATACGAAAATTATAACACGATGGAATATCCATGTCCATAGTATAACCTGAGTATATAAAACCTATTTTTTTGAGTCAACAGAAAATGGACGGAGAATTATTTTTTATGGGAAGAATTTCCAAATGCCAAGTTGGGTAAGCGTAAAAGAAACAACGAAGATTTGCTACTTGATAAACCAGACTATGAGGGGTTTTCAAATGGGTCGCCTTTGTCTTGACCACCAGTTATAGCGTTTAAGAACTTTACTTCTTTATGACTCTTACCATGCACCACTATATCATTTATATCATCTGACATACCATCAAATATAAACTTGCATGTAAAAACAAACAATGCCGATTCATAAGATGAGAGTTCCTCAAATGCTTTAGAACACACCAGTAATATATTAGTTATGTGCTTTTCTACTGACGCACCACTTGAACTATTAAGATCAAGCATTATCTTATCAATACCACTCATTATTTACTCTTTCACTATCTGTTGTCTCACTATCTAATTCCCCAGTATCTGATTTTTTACTCTGTGCCAATGCAATATAAACATAGCGCGTAGCAAGCTCAGTTTCAACACCCTTGATAACGGGCCTACCTCTGAGACCGATAGTCACTGAGGCTTATTTTTGGAACATAAAGTTTCAACACCCTTGATAACGGGCCTACCTCTGAGACGAGGAGAAGCGCAAATGAATACCGCCAGATTATTATGTTTCAACACCCTTGATAACGGGCCTACCTCTGAGACGGCCTGATCTGGGTCAGGAATTTGGCTTGTTTTACAGGTTTCAACACCCTTGATAACGGGCCTACCTCTGAGACGCGTTAGACCGTAAAGAAGCCCCTGATGTCCTGAAAGAGTTTCAACACCCTTGATAACGGGCCTACCTCTGAGACTGCCACCCTCGCGGAGCCTTTAATCATAAGCATTTGAATGCCACAATTACGTAGGGGTCCATCTTTGTTGCATTTTTATACACAAAAAATGCCATTTTGAACATCTAAAAATGCTAAAAACCCTTTGTTTATGAGGATCACGTAGGGGTCAAACATATCAAAAATACCGTAAATCTAATCACCGTAAGGCTTTAAGGTCAATTTGGGCGTCAATTCGTCCATTTTCCCTTCACCCATACGTAATTCTGGCACTTATACCTAAAGTAAGATTCTTATGCTACAATTCCATTATACAGATTTTGTGTTAGTTTGTCAATAGGAAATTCTGATGTTGATTTCCATATGTTTTTGTGTTATTATTAATTTTAATTTAAAATTTTTCTGAAAGGTATCTGAAAGTTAAATCTATACTAAATTGGGGGAGAAACTTAATGAAACCTATTCAAATATTTACAGTTACTCCATTATTACCATCAAATCTCCAGCGATTAAAAGAGATAGCGTATAATCTTTTATGGTCATGGGATAGAGAAGCCATTGATTTATTCCGCAGGATGGATAGGGACCTGTGGAATGAAGTGGAACATAATCCAGCACTTATACTCAGTAAAATATCTCAATCACAACTTAATGCTTTATCAGAAGATGAAGCATTTCTCGCCCATTTAGAAAGAGTTTATAACAATTTTCAAAGCTATATGAACGCTATAAGCTGGTATGAGAAAACTTTTAATAAATATATGAATCATAAAATAGCTTATTTTTCAGCGGAATTTGGCATAACTGAGTCTATACCGATCTATTCTGGTGGATTGGGAATTTTAGCTGGTGATTATCTGAAGTCATCAAGTGATCTTGGCTTACCTATGGTCGGCGTCGGATTGCTCTATCAAAAAGGCTATTTTCGCCAATCATTGAATTCAGATGGTTGGCAACAAGAATCTTATCCAGATAGCGATTTCTATAATATGTGCATACAATTAGAAAAAGATGAAAATGGGAACCCAATAACCATATCTGTTAATTATCCAACCGGTCCTGTTTTTGCACAAATTTGGCGTGCTCAGATAGGAAGAGTCCCTCTATATCTTTTAGACACAAATATCTCTGCCAATGCTAGATCAGAAGATCGTGAAATAACTGGTCAGCTTTATATAGCAGATTCTGAAAGAAGGATACGACAGGAAATAATGCTCGGTTTTGGTGGAGTATTAGCTCTTGACAGACTTGGGATCAACCCAACGGTCTATCACATGAACGAGGGACACTCTGCCTTTCTTGCATTGGAAAGAATATGTCAATTTATGTCTAAGTATGGTTTATCGTTTAATGAAGCTAAAGAAGTTGTCTCTGCGACAAATGTCTTTACTACACATACTCCTGAACCTGCTGGAATAGATGTCTTTTCCAGTGATCTTATCAGAAAATATTTAGGGATGCACTGTGGACGGCTTAAAGTCTCCATTGATGACGTTCTTGCACTTGGAAGGCAAAGGACATGGGATAATAACGAAGGTTTTAGTATGGCGGTGCTTGCTTTGAAACTTGCTTCTCATAAAAATGGTGTTAGCAAACTTCATGGTGTTGTTTCAAGGAAAATGTGGAGTGCAATGTGGCCCAACGTTCCAGAAGACGAAATCCCGATAGGCTATGTTACTAATGGTATTCATATAAGATCGTGGCTTTCAAATGATATGGAAGGGCTTCTTAACCGATACGTTGGAAACTGGTGGGCAAAAGACCCAAATGCTAATCAAATATGGGAACTCATTATGCGTATTCCTGATGATGAACTTTGGCGAACCCACGAAAGACGACGAGAAAGGCTGGTCGCTTATGCCAGAAGATGCCTGCAAAATCAGCTTGAAAGGCGGGGCGCATCACAAGCTGAAATCATGCGAGCAAGTGAATCGTTAGACCCCCAAGCTTTAACTATTGGATTTGCCAGACGTTTTGCACCTTATAAACGAGCAAGCTTATTAATGCATGACATAGACAGACTTGCCAAAATTCTCTATAACAAGGAACATCCTGTTCAAATAATATATGCTGGCAAAGCTCATCCAAATGATAATCAAGGAAAAGAACTAATACGCGATATTATACATAAATCAAGAATAGAAGGTTTCCATAATCATATCGTTTTTCTTGAAGACTATGATATGAACATGGCTAGGTATCTCGTCCAAGGTTGTGATGTATGGCTTAGTAATCCAAGAAAATTTAGAGAAGCTAGTGGAACAAGCGGTATGAAGGCTGGGATCAATGGGGTTTTGAACGTAAGCATACTTGATGGATGGTGGTCCGAGGCATATACACCAGAGATCGGTTGGGCTATTGGCAGTAAAGAAGATTATGATCAGCAAGAGGAACATGGAAAAATTAAAGATGAAGAGCAGGATAAAATAGATGCTAACGCACTTTATGATATATTAGAAAAAGAGGTTATACCACTGTTTTATGATACAGGAGGCAACGGTCTGCCAAGAAAATGGATCGCACGTATGAAATCTGCTATGGTTGCGGTCTGTAAGCAATATAATACTGACAGAATGGTTAATGAATACATAGCAAAATTCTATCATCAGTGTTCTGATCAATGGGAAAAGCTTTCACAAGACAACTTTGCTTTGGCAAAACAAAATTCCGCTTGGAAGTCCTATCTCCAACAGAATTGGTCTTCTATAAAAATCAATAATGTCAGGCTTGAGGGAGACCAAGATATAAAAGTTGGCAGTAATGTTACGATAATTGCCCAAGTGTATCTCGGTGCATTAAGTCCCGGAGACGTTTCTGTTGAGATATATGAAGGAAGGCTAAATCCGCATAACAATATGATCATAGATGCTAACTCAATCCACATGGATTACATCGGGCATGATAATGATGGAAACTATACATTTAAGGGAAGTATAACATGTCAAAGTAGTGGATTACATGGATATTCAGTTCGTGTCCTTCCAAGACATGAAGACCCAAATATGCACCATATACCAGGGCTGATTACATGGGCATTATAATCAGGAATACACATGATATTAAAATTTATCAAATCATCATTTTTTTATTATTAATAATACTACGAAAACAGGTAAGACAAAGACATCACTTAAAAGGAGCGAATATTGTTTGGAAGTATCAAATTGTTATGAATTATCCTATTAGGATTTTTTCATCTCTGCTTCTTCTATTATGTTTATATGGATGTGGAACTCCAGAACATAAAAGCGGGAATGAGATTTATGCATCTTTTACTGTTACTCCATCAACTGGCGGACCAATGACTGTCTTTAGTTTTGATGCTTCTGCTTCGTTCAGCGAATCTGGGGGAAAAATCCTTTATAGATGGGATTGGGAAGACGACGGTATCTGGGATACAGGTTTTCTCAATGAAAGCCATGTAACGCATAGGTATAACTCTCTGGGTTACAAAACTATTCTTTTAGAAATAAAAGATGAAAACGAAAATTCACAGACGTTCAGACGGGAAATATTCATAACTGTTGCTTCCAGAGAAATGATCCATATACCAGCTGGGGAATTTATAATGGGAAGTATGAAGGGCAACGACGATGAAAAACCCTTACATAGGGTATATCTTGATGATTTTTTGATTGGCAAGTATGAAGTTACCAATGGACAGTATGTTGAATTCCTAAACAGTGTTAAACGTAATGATGATGGATTGGGTCACACATATTTAGATTTCAAAATTACAGCTATAAAGGAGAATAACGATAAGACTTATAAAATTGCCAAAGGCTGGGAAGATCACCCCGTAGTAGGAGTAAGTTGGTATGGAGCGAAAGCTTATGCGGAATGGTTAGGTGCACGTCTTCCCACAGAGGCAGAATGGGAGAAATCAGCAAGAGGGACAGATGGTAGAGACTGGCCTTGGGGCAATTTATGGAGCCCTGAAAAGTGCAAATCTTGGGATTCTGAACCTCATGAAACAGAACCCGTTGGAAGTTATCCTGATGGAGTAAGCCCTTATGGTGTAAATGATTTGGCAGGAAATGTTTACGAATGGGTTGCTGACTGGTATCAAGCAGATTATTATAGCATAAGCCCTGCCAGTAATCCCAAAGGACCTGAGACAGGAGGGTTTAAGGTTTGCCGAGGCGGTTCCTGGGTTGAGCCAAAAGAAGAATGTAGATCATCTTTCAGATTCGGTCAACCACCTGATAATCATGATACTGATACTGGGTTCCGAATTGCAAAATGATGATCGGGTCTAATTTTTATAATACATTGATCAAGACAAATATTTTTGGAAAGTTTTTCTCTACAAAAAGCTTCAAAGTCCCCCTTTGCAAAAGAAAGGCTTCAAAAGTCTCCATTTGCCAAAGGGAGATTTAGAGGGATTTTATAGATAATCTGATTGAATAATAGATTATCCAGTTCACAAGATTTATAACACAAGATTTATTACAATATAGGAGTATCAAATGCAGAAAGATCGTGTTTATAAGATAGCTGAAATACTATTAATTATAGCAATGATTTTCGGTTGGAGTTCCATGCTGGCAAAGATTTTGCTCTCTGAATATTACGAATTTATGCGATATAATCCTGCATCTTATGGTTTTTTAATACTTCTATTCACAATGCCAGCACTTATGATAATATCGTCAAGAAAAGCTTTTAATGAATGGCTGTCAATAGGGATGATCATCTTTGGCATGTTTTCATTATGTCAACCTTTTACCATCGTCTTATATCAATGCGGTTTTCAAACATTAGTTGCAGGAACTCTCGGATTTATAGTCACATCGCATAAATAACGGTAGGAATTATTAAGCATCAATTTCTAACCGTTATTTTTTACTCATCACATCTTGTTGAGAGGATCGTTGTTCTTTTAGAGCGCTGAGTTCCTTCAAGTTACGCACCATTTGACGCATCTCTTGCCAATGTGTGTCCTGAAACACAATGAATTCAGCTTGTTGTTTCGGAGTTAAACTTTGGTTAAGTTCATCAAGAATCTGTCTCTCTTTCTGCCGAAAGTTTTCATCTATTTTCCTAAGATCATTTAATACTATTCTGATCTGTGCATCTTCCGCATTTGCTTCTAAAAGTTTTTTTAGCTTTTCAATGTGATCTGATCTATCCCTATGATATTGAAGCCTAATCTTGTCAAGTTGCTTATATTTTGCTAAAAAAAGGACTAATTTATCCTCTCCTATTCTTTCCAATTCTACACTATCAATGAGTTTCCAGATTCTAATAATCTCTATTAATTTTGGCACATCATCTTGAGATATATCTATATTTGAAGGTTTTGGTGGTATTACAACAATGGATTCGTCTGGCTTTTTTGCTGATTTATCTTCCGCACTGATAGCGAATATCAATCCAACTATGATCATAAATGATAAAGTCATAAGAATTATATTAATTATTCTTTGCATTTAAGTTCCTCCGGTTAAACGGGTCACATTTTCCCGGTTACACTAACGTAATATTCTGTTGAATCAAAACTATCAAATTCAGACAAACTCCCATCTAATAAACTTTTTATTGAATCGTTATTCACTGTATTTGAAGCATTCGTATCACTTATTGTATAAAGGTTATAACCTGATGGTGCAAATACATCATAATCAGCAATTTTTTCTAACTTTTTAAGTTCTTTTGCTTCTTTTTCGTTTATAAAAGTCTTTGATATTACTTCGGCAATTGATATTTTTTCCGACTTTACTGATACTTGTGATGTTGCTGGAATTTGTGTATTTTTGATCTGATCTTGCTCTAAAAGAGGTGATGAGTGAAATTCTAATGATAGTGAAAATATAAAAAATATGACAGATGCCACAGCAACAGATACCCAGCCCCATTTCATATAAGATTGATGTCTTTGACTGTGAACATATTCAGAAAGTGCCTCTTTTTCAATACGAGTGTGTAGATCAGAGACAAAATTCTTCCAGACAGACTCAGGAGGATAATCAATTTTACTGACATTATCAATAAGATCAAATAATTTGCTATACGATTCAAACTCTCGTCTACATGAATCGCATTCTGATATATGCTGACGTATGAATGTTGATTCCGCATTACTGACGTTTCCATCAATATAATCAAGGATCATTTTTTTTACTTTTCTGCATTTCACTATCATCACCCCTTAGAAAATAAGGAAGTTTCAAAAAACCATTCAATTATCAAAACCTTTTATTATTAATTTTTTAACTGAAAACTACCTACTTAAAAACTGACTATTCAAGATATGGCTTCAATAAACTTGCAAGCCTTGATGTTGCATGAAAAAGATGCGCTTTAACAGTTCCTACGGATCGTCCTAATATCTTAGCTATTTCATCAAGGGAAAGTCCTTGCTGTCGTTTCATAATAAAAACTGCTTTTTGCTTAGGTGGTAATTGTTCTATTGCCCATGCAAGCTGACGTTTTAACTCTTTTAATTCTAATGTCTTTGATGGGGAACTGCTACCATCAATACTAAATGAGTCAAAAGAGTCTGATTGAGTCCATTCTTCAATGGGGACCATCAAATGACCTTTGTTTTTTCTGCTATGATCAATACATACATTTATTGTTATGCTATAAAGCCATGTATAAAATGATGATTTTCTCTTAAACCTACTAAGTCCATTAAAGACTTTTATAAATACTTCTTGGGATAGATCATAAGCATCTTCAACGTTCCGTGTATGAGAATAGATGATTTCATAAATCTTATCTTTATATTTCTCTACCAAGACGTCATAAGCGGATATATCACCACACTGAAATCTTTCAACAAGCGCAATGTCCTCATCCATAGATTAATCTGCCCCCTTTAAAAGGGTTAGACGATTTAATGACAAAAAAGTTTATGGGTATAGAGTTATATAAATTGGAATTAGGAGATGGATAAGGAGCTTAACAATGGCTGGAGCCGGCGAGAGGAGTTGAACCTCCGACAAACTGATTACGAATCAGTTGCTCTGCCACTGAGCTACGCCGGCAAAAAATAGCAAAGAAAATGGTGCCGAGGGGCAGAATCGAACTCCCGACACGAGGATTTTCAGTCCTCTGCTCTACCAACTGAGCTACCTCGGCACCGATATATTATAAGATTATCAGATCATTTTACTTATGTCAAGCCTTTTTTACTCATCGCTATCTAAATCAGCTTCTTCTATTTCATCATTTAAATCAAACTCTTCTTCCATATCCATATCTGTTCCATCTGTTAAATCGGTGCTAATAATAGATATTGGTTTAACCCTTCGTCTTCTGCCTCTCATAGTCCAACGTTTAGCTCCCGCTTCATCTTCTGGTAATATACCAATACCGTTCTGAAAAGTTGATACGTAAATACAATCGTTTTCAAGGATAATATATTTTGAGTAACCAGTTGTTGATTTTGCTTCTCGGATAAACGTATCCAATTGCGCAAACAATTCCTCATTATCTTCAACTTGGTTTTCTGTATATTTATCTAAAATGTCAGAAGCCTGTTGACCATAACCAGATAGATAAATGTAATGATTATCTTCATTATTTGATTTAATAGTCGCGAAACATAAATATGTGCTTTTATATTTTTGAGTTATGATGTAATCTCCATCTTGATTATCTGAATTTGCTTTCACAAAGAATATTTTTTCATCTCTTTGAGTGACGTTGGACATTATATACTATCCTCCTAATTATTGTTTTGCATAAGTTGTTAATTAAATACTATCAGATTTTCATCAATTTGTCAATATACACAATCTGAAGTCAAACCGATTATGCTTGGCAATGTCTATTTTTTATGATAAAATATAAATAGATTAAATTTACCAGTCAAATATTGTCAATTTTGGAATTATGGAATTAGAAAAAGTATTTGGCAGAAATGGATTAATAGAGAAAAATCTCAAGAGTTACGAGTTCAGAGAACAACAACTTGAGATGGCAAAGGCGGTATCACAAGCATTTGAGGACTCAGTTCATCTAATAGTTGAAGCCGGAACAGGCGTCGGCAAAAGCTTCGCTTATCTCATACCTGCAATAGATTTTGCTATCTCAGAATCCGAAAGGGTAGTTGTATCAACGAACACTATAAGTCTTCAAGAGCAACTTATCCACAAAGATATTCCATTTCTTTCAGAGATACTGCCTTATGATTTTAAGGCTGTGTTAGTGAAGGGTCGTTCTAATTATCTCTGTTTGCGTAGACTTCATAATCTGTTATCTTACGAACGAGGTTTATTTGACTCCAAAGATGAGGTAGAAGATTTAGAGAGAATAAGGCAATGGTCAGAGAAGACAAAAGATGGCAGTCTTGCCGATCTTGAACCTCAACCAATGCAAACCGTATGGAGCAGAGTATGTGCAGAAAGGGACATGTGCCTCGGCATGAACTTATGTCCTTATGGCAAATCCTGCTTCTATCAAAGGGCAAGAAATAACATTTATAATGCAAATATTTTAGTAGTAAATCATCATCTCTTATTTAGTGATCTGTCATTGAAAGATAATGGAACAGGATATTCTGTTTTGCCAAAATACAAATACTTAGTAATTGATGAGGCACATAATATAGAAAATACCGCTACTGAACATATAGGTATCTCCATCAGCAAATATTCTATGCTTTATCTGATGGATTCTATCTGCAATCGTGATAGAAAAGGCGGGCTTTTTATTCGTTTAGGTGTTCCATCTTTGGTAGGAGAGGTTGATTCTGTAAGAAAAGAAATAACAACATTCTTTGATAAAATAGAGGGATGGTCAAGCGATGAGCCATCAGGAGTAAAAAGGATACATGAAAAGAACTTTCAGGAAAATACGCTTTCTGTTCCACTCAAAAAGATAGAGTCAATACTAACAGGATTGCTTCCGTCTGCAAAGAATGAAGAAGAAGAGAAAGAAATAAACGCCTTTATAGAGAGATGCCGAAAAGCTAATGAAGACATAGATTGTATATTAAGTCAATTATTAGATGATCATGTCTATTGGGTTGAGCTTAGCAGAGATAGGATAGCAAATGTAACACTTAATGCAGCGCCAATAAATGTGTCTGTGGAATTATCGCCAAATTTATTTGATAAGATGAACAGTGTTATATTAACTGGTGCGACGCTTTCAACAAATCTCAGTTTTGATTACCTTAAAAATAGAATTGGCATCAAAGATAGCAGAGAGTTGCTTTTAGGTTCGCCTTTTGATTACGCTAAGCAAGTTAAGCTCTATATTCCAAAGAAAATGCCCGATCCAAGTGATAATGAAGCATTTGTATCATCAGCAATTGAGAAGATAAAATATTATATCAGTCTGACACAAGGAAAGGCGTTTGTGCTTTTTACCAGTTATAAAATGATGAATGATGTATATAAATCTCTTATCTCTTGGTTTAATGAACAGGGCATAAAAGCCTTCGTCCAAGGAGAAGGCATGTCAAGGCACACAATGTTAGAGGAATTTAAAAAAGATATAAATTCTGTGTTATTTGGGACATCAAGTTTTTGGGAAGGTGTAGATGTTCAGGGAGAAGCGTTAAGCAATGTGATTGTAGTTAGACTGCCATTTTCTGTCCCAACACATCCAGTTATAGAAGCTCGTATAGAGGACATTGAAAATAAGGGCGGAAATCCCTTTATGGAATATAATCTCCCTGAAGCCATAATAAGATTAAAACAGGGATTTGGCAGACTTATACGAACAAAAAACGATACTGGAATTGTTGTTATTCTTGATCCTCGCATAAAGACAAAGTATTATGGCAAGTATTTCCTTAATTCACTGCCGAAATGCGAGGTTATTTTTCAGTAAATCCATATAATCAAAAGAAGGAGGATAAAAAATGGGTAATCGTGTTTCAGAAATTCTTAGTTGGTATCCAGCGATGACAGCACAGCAGAAGCATAACCTTTTGCGATTCATCAATTATGGACGTATCGGTGGAACGGGAAAATTCGTTCTTTTGCCAGTTGATCAAGGGTTTGAGCATGGTCCTGGTAGAAGTTTTCAGCCAAATCCCGCTGGTTATGATCCTGCTTATCACGCAAAGTTAGCTATAGAGGCTGGTTGTAATGGTTATGCAGCGCCTTTGGGTCAAATTGAAGCAGCAGCAGACATTATCGCAGCAGCGGAGTTGCCAACAATATTGAAGGTGAACTCACATGACTTGATGATGCCAGATGAAAGCGATCCAAATCCAACGGTTACATCATGGGTTGATGATGCTGTCCGTCTTGGCTGTGCCGCTGTCGGATTTACGATCTATCCGGGGTCACTCCATAGCGGGACAATGTATGAGCAAGTCCGTGAATTAGCTGCTGATGCAAGGTCTGCGGGACTTGTCGTTGTCGTATGGGCATATCCAAGAGGCAGTGGACTTCCATCAAAGGACGTTGAAACTGCTGTTGACGTCGTTTGCTATGCTGTCCATATCGCCGCTCAATTAGGGGCGCATATTATTAAATGCAAACCAACAAAGGCAACTATAGGTCTGCCTGAGCATATTAAGAGAGGCACTTACAAAGACGTGCCGATTGACACATTGGCAGACAGGACAAAAATTGTCGTCAAATCTGCGTTTAATGGCAAACGTATAGTGATCAACTCAGGCGGGGAAGCAAAAAGCGATGAGGAAGTCCTTGAAGAAGTCAGACAGCTCGCTGCTGGCAATTCTTTTGGCTCAATTGTCGGTCGTAACGCTTTCCAACGTCCAATGGACGCAGCAATAAAACTACTGCACCAGATACAGGATATTTACACAAAGTAGTTAAAAGCTAAAAAACGTCGGGGACATGGCTTACTATGTCCCTGATTTTTTGGAGGGACAAGTCATGTTAAAGATTGGTGTAGTCGGCGTCGGTGGAATGGGGCAAGCACATTGCAACGCACTTCGCAATGTCAAAAATTGTCAATTTGTGGCGGTTTCCGATGTTAGACCTGATCAAGCTAAAACTGTCGGTGAAAAATTCGGCGTCAAATACTTTACAGATTATAATGAAATGTTTAACGAAGTAGATGCTATCACTGTTGCAACTCCGCCATGGCAACATACACCTGTTACTGTTGACGCTGCACAAAGAGGTATCCACGTATTCTGTGAAAAACCGCTATCCGCGACTTTGGACGATGCAGACGCTATGATCTCCGCCACAGATAAAGCTGGCGTGCTTCTTATGGTTGGTCAAGTGCTGAGATTCTATCCGCTACATGAGCTTGGAAAAAAGATGGTTGATGATGGACTAATCGGTGATATTGTGTATATTGAGACTGATTATTGTTCAACCTATTCAGGTCCAAGAAAAAAGCCTGATTCATGGTTTGGAAAAATGGGCGGATTGCTTGAAAATGGCATACATAAAGCAGACCTTATCAATTGGTTTGGCGGTGAACCAGACGCTGTGTCAGGGGAAGTCGGCAGTTTTTCTGATGACCCCGATTGGGAAGATTACACTCTGTCGCTTATCAGATATAAATCAAAGGCGGTTGGCGTTTTAAGATGGGGACCTTTCTTAGGATCAAGGGGAAGTAGAGCAACTATTATTGACGGATCAAAAGGCTCTATGAGGCTTGATATGGACACGGGAAATGTCTATCATAAGCTCATGGGCGAAAGGGAATGGACTGAAAATATTCCTCCTAATAAAGGTATTGACGCTGTCGTCGCAGAAATACAGCATTTCGTTGATTGCATTAATGAAGGCAAAAAATGTATTGTTGACGGAAGAGAAGGACGAAAAGCTGTTGAGATCGTCTTAGCGACATATAAATCAGCAAAAGAAAGGTCAAAAGTTGTTCTGCCGATGAAATGGTGAAAAATCATAATTGAGTCTTATTAAGCAATTTTTAACTAATTTCAAAAGTTGCTTATAAGGCTCTTTTAATATTTGAAGTTCGGACAATTTACTATCCTAAAATCCCTCTAAATTTCCCTTTTCTAAAAGGGAGACTTTTAGGAATTCCTCATTTGGAAAAAGGAGTTTTTACTTTCCCCCTTAGAATGAATATTGAATAATTAATCGGGTAATCGCCGAGAATGGATTCCTGCTTCCGCAGGAATGACGAATACACACAAAGTGTCATTCCCGCGCAAGCGGGAATCCAGAAAAACATTGCTAATTTCATTACTCGGTTAATTTTTCAAACTCAATAAAAAGGGAGATAAAGGGGGATTTTAAAATCTTCTATTGTCATTAAAATTTAATTTGGACAATTGGTAAAATTTTCAACTTAAAATTGTCCAAAGTTTGCTAAAATATTATAAAAATTTGTCAGGCTCGCTTTCAAAATTAACGGATCTATAATCCAAGGAGGACAATATGAGCATTAAATCTAATATTAAAAGACAAAGAATGCTGAATGTCATTGAGGATCCAAAGACGATATGCGTTGAAGGCGAGACTTTTAAATACCGTTTCTCAAAAAAAACCGGGCTAATCAAAAGTATTAGCGTTTTAGGAAAGGATTTTTTAGAAAAAACAGGATCAGAAATACCAGACATATTTATATCAAACACAGAATCCCCTGAAAATGAAGAGTATTCTGCAAAATATGAACAAGAGGCAGAATGTGAAATCTTATCAGCGACTCCTTACGAAGTGAATATAAGAAGTCACGGCATTTATCGCAGTCCAACAGGAAAGCCTTTCCCCGCCAGATATAGAGTCACTTATGAAATAGAAAACGATGGAAACATCTTTATCATCGTTGATAGCAAAATTACCGATGATTGCGAAATAAAATGGCTTTGTATATCCAGAGGGAAACTGAATTCTTCGCTTTGCAAGTATTTTATCCATCTTAGCGATCAGAACAAAAACGAAACGGCTATCAACTATATATATGGTGAGATTAAGGAAGATGGCTTGCTATTTAGTGGAGAATTTATTCCGTGGTGTTGGTTTGGAAATGACGAAAGCGGAATGGAAATATCTATTTGGGATGCCGGTTATCAAAGATATGGGGCTAATCTAATATCTGGAAAATTAGACGAAAATGCCCCAGAAATAGGTATGAACATCTCCGCATCCGCAAAATCAGACGGGGTTTCTTATGAGATAATGGCGATTAATGGCAAAACTACACAGGTGAATTCTGGCTGGGAACATACCGCATATTTTGCCCTTTCTATAACTCCTCCTAAGATTTATAATCCATTTTTCTCTAATATGCGTGTCTGGAAATCGGAAACCTATTATCCGTCTGAAGATCAAATAAAAGAGGCTAAAAATAACGGATTTGATCTGATGATCCTTCCCATAAAGTATTTTGGAAAGACTTTCCCTCACGAAAAAGCAAAAACAGATAATATTGTCTCTATTGCCCATAAACACAATATTAAAGTAATTCCTTATATAAATATGATGGAGATAGACCAAGATTATGATATATTTGACGAACATGCTATTGAATGGCATATAGAGTCATTTGATAATAATTCTAATGTCTTTGCTTGTCCGGGTGCAGAAGGATGGAGAGAATACTGGAAGTCCCATGTTGATAAAATAATTGATGAAAATAATTTTGATGGTATCTTTTTAGACATCTATTACGATAAACTTTTGTGCAGAAATCCCCTGCATGGCTGTCAAAGAAAATATATAAGACCAACATTTATTTGGGTCAGGGAAATGATAAAACACGCATATTTAAAGGCAAAATCAAAATCGCAAGATTCAATTGTAATGGCGAATACTGGCATAATGCCTTTATCAATGATCTGTTCGTGGATAGATGTTAGATGTTCGGGAAATTCAGAAGGTATCATTGCTTCCAATTCGTTAGAAAAAAGATTGTTTCATAACTCTTTTAGGCTTGGCTGTAATAGCTTAATGAAGGTTGATGAGATCGATCAACGAGTTATTGCTAACTCTATTCTACTTATGTCATCTTTGATATTTTCTAACACAAATTTAGAGGAGGTCAATTTAATTACTCAATATTGGGACATATTGAGGTTTTTTGGAATAAACAATGCTAAATGGTACCCGGGATTTATAGACGATCCATTAGCAGTAAGCAAATCTCCCGACATTTACGTCAATATACACAAAGACGAATCATTATTATTTACTTGTGTCAACCTATCTGATGAAGATAGCTATACTGAAATTGAAATAGAGGACACGCAGAAGCTTGATCTGGACAATAAAAAACATTATATTATCTATGAACCATTGGCGCAAAAGCTATGTAATGATCTTCAAACAGATTTGTCATTAAGTTTGATATATGGAACGCCGATAATTTCAAGAATTTTTGTCCCTAAATATGGTGTAAGGATATTTTTTATAAAAAGTTGTGAGCAAACGCCGATCTTGTTATTTGCTATGGGGTCTGATGGTATAGTTGATCAGGCTTGGGACGAGGATAAATCTATACTTAAAGCTGAAATATCAGTTTATCAAAACGTTCAAGTTAACGTCACGCTTTATTTTCCAACTGGGAAGCCGTCTCACATATTCGCTGATGGTCAAGATGTGAATTTCGTTTGGGACGATGAACAGAAATTAGCGTTTTTCAACGTCGTTTCTTCCAAAAAGACGATCACAATAGAAGCACAAAGGATAGATTAATGCACAGATTATTTTTATGTTTCATTTTAATTAATATCATATTCGTAATGTCAGTTTCTGCACAGATCAACAGCAAGGATATGCAAGTTTTCACTGATGCAGAAAGTCTGCAAATGCAAGGGAATTACAGCGAGGCTTTGAGTATGTATGAAAAATTGCTCAAAGACTCACCAAATACAGGGTTAAAAGATGAGATATTGATACAAATGGCAGCGTGTTATTTACAGCTTGGTGATGATGATTCTGCTATAAAATGCTATCTTAAAATAATATCTGCTGATCCAAATAGTCCAAACGCAGCAAATGCTGTGTCGCTTCTGATGAATGTATATATGCAAAGATACCAGTTTGACGACCTTATTGCTATGTCAAATCAGATAAATAAACAATATCCGGGGACGGAATCATCGGCAATGGCGATATATCGCCTCGCAAGCTACTATTATTCAAAAGGCGAAAACAAAAAAGCGATCAAAGAATATGAAGGATTTCTTGAACAGTTTCCAAAATCTACTCTCAGATCAATTGTCTTTAACCGTTTAATCTACCTTTATATTGCAGAGAGTATGTTTAAAGAAGCAGAAGAGAAGATAGCTATAAATCTTTCTGAAAATCCCGATAATACATATATGCTTAATCAGATGGCTCTTATATACAGAAAGCAGGGCAAATATGATTCCGCTATGGATTTATATCAAAAACTTTTAAGATCCAATCCAAAAGATATAGAAATATATGAAGAGATGGGCAAGTTGTATGCAGAAAAAGGGGAAAAGGATAAAGCCCTTGAACAATGGTATAAGATCATTGAAATATCGCCAAAACAATATTATTTGCATCAGACACTTGCTAATATATTGAAATCTTATGGCTTTAATGAGCAAGCCATTCAAGAGTATAAAAAAGCTATAGAGCTTCAACCAAATGCGACATATCTTTATTCACAGTTAGCAGAGATTTATGTTATCAATAAACAATTCAATCTTGCGGTTGATGTTTATGTTGACGCTTTGCTTGCTTTGCCCGTTAATTATCCAGATAGGACTGAACTTATCAATAATATTTTGGAACTATGTAAAATTGAGGGAATGTATGATAGGGTTATATCCAGACTGAATTCCAATCTTGAAAAACTGCCAAGCAATCTATCAGCTATTTCCGCTTTGGCAGACATATATTTTTATAAAGGCGATATTGATAATGCTATCGTATTTTTTAGGAAAATTACGCCTTTTTATTCTGATAATTCAAATACTCTGATGGACAGGGCAAAATGGTTAGTCCGTGAACAACAGCCAGAAAAAGCGGAAAAAATATATAACTTGATATTGGAATTGTATCCGAATAATTTAGCTTCTATTGATGCTTCAATGTCACTGGCTCAGATAAAATCAGATATGGATCAGCCACAAGAGGCAATAAAAATCCTACGATCTGCTATCTCTAAAACTAATACAATAAAAGTTGCAAGCAGAAAAGTCCCTTCAATTTTAACGATGATCGGCGATATATATGTGAATAAGATATACGATCCGCAATCGGCGATAATCGCTTATTCAGATGCAATGGCGTTATCGGATACTGACTCTAATCCTTCTGAAATCGTTGAAATAAAGCTAAAAATGGCTAATTGCCAAAGACTTATGGGATTTTACGATGCCTCTTTTGAGATATTAAAGTCAATTCCTCAAGATCAAATATCCACTGCAATTAAAGCCAAAATTGATAAAATTCGCGGTGACTGCTACTTTAATATGGGCGACTTTGAAAATGCAAAAGGATATTATAAAAACGCAACCAAGGGTAATTTCAAGGAAGATTGGGCAAATGATGTATTAGAAAAAATAGCCCTTATAGATGAATACTCAAATGGGCAATTATCTGATCTGCTAAAAACTTATGCAAATCTTGATAGATTAAAGGAATCAGGGGATTATGAAACTGCATTATTAGGATATTCAAGTGCGGTAAAAAGATATTCAAAAAATGACCTGACTGATAGAATTCAGCTTGAGATCGGCGAACTGCTATCATTAAAAGGGAAATATGACGAAGCAATAAAGGCTTATGAAGTGCTTGTCAATTCTGACGGGAAATTTGCACCAGAAGCTCAATTCAGAATAGCGATGATCTATTCACAGAAGCTAAAAGACAATCAACGTGCAATTGATGCTTATGTAAAACTGATAAGGGATTATCCAGATAGTATATTAGTGGCAGATGCACGAAGGCAATTACAAAAACTTTCCGCGAACATTAACACATCAGGACAGGTTTTGCCGTAAAGGAGTAAATTATGAGAGCGTTAGTGATATATGACACAAATTTTGGAAATACGAAGATAATCGCCGAGGCAATAGCGAAAGAACTTGGGAGTGATGCAAAAGCAGTATCCGTTTCTGACTTTGATATTAAAGAATTAGAAGGGATAGAGTTACTTGTAGTTGGTAGCCCAATTATCGGTTGGAGACCATCAGAGAGGATGGGCAAATTTTTAGCAAGCCTGAATAAAGACCAATTGAAAGGTGTTAAATCCGCAACCTATGATACGAGAGTAAAAGTATTTTTCCATGGCGATGCAAGTAGAAAAATAGCCAAAAAACTTGAAGACGCTGGGGCAGAGATCATAGATAAGCCACAGGCATTTTTTGTCAAAGGAAAAGAAGGACCATTATTAGATGGCGAAGTAGAAAAAGCAACCGAATGGGCGAAACGGTTAAAAGGCTGAAAAGACGATAAAATGAGAAATATACTTTTTTGTAAATAGGTATAAAAAATTATTTTTGGATTTCTGCTTCCGCAGTAATGACAATAATATTTTCTCTTGAAAAGAAAACCAGCAAAGTCTCCCTTTGAAAAAGGGAGATTTAGAGGGATTTTACAGATAATACGAATGGATTCCTGATGTAGTTTACCTCAAACAAAAGTTGGGGCAGAAATGAAAATATCATTTCCTATGAAGAAGTTTAAAATATTTACTAACATTTGCTTATTCATATTAGTAGGCTATACTTTTATAAGCTATACTGTTTCCGCTAATATTGAACTTTCTGTTGTTAGACCTTTGGGAGAGTTTGTGACAAATAATAAAGAATTAACCGTAGAAGGATTTGTCAAATGCTCAAAGGATCAAATTGTTAGCGTTTCGGTCAATACGCCTGCTGGGGTATCTAATCTCGGCGAACTCAAAAATACCCTGAAATCAATAACTGTTGACATAGGCTCATCGCAATCAATGACAGCTTTGATATTCACACCTGCTTTTAAGGAAGACCTTTCGTTAGCACCAAGAGTTGTCAAATTAGCTTCCTCCGAAAATGGACAAAATTTTGAGGATAAGGGCTTGTTTAACTGCACTTCTGGAATGGGGCAGGATTACGGAGAAGCGAGGATAGATTTTAACGGGATTATAAAATCAAGATACATAAAAATCAATATAATTGACGGATGGCAAAAGGAAAAGGTAAGCATTTATGAGGTAAATTTCATTGATATCTCAGGAAAAACGATTAAGGGCAAAATAATAAACGTTGAAATTGGATTTATGGACGAGGACATAATATCAAATGAAACAGGTATTCAGGTTCACTTTCAACTTGATATTTTGTTAAAAGAAGGCGAAAATCACATCTTTATCTCATCAAAAGCGATAGATACAAAAAAAATACCAAATACCATTGAGGAAGATTCCCTATTAGTTAAGGCTATTTATATCTCTGAGGTCATTATTAAGGACAAACCGATCACGTTAAGCGACGGTTATAAAGCAGAATTGACCATTCCATCAGAAACTCTGAGTTCCAACCTAAAAAAAATCAATATTATTCCAATAGACGTTAAGCAGATTGAATGGACTACTTATGCAGACAACAGAAGTATAGTCAAAGGAACATTGCCTGTCCTTGCGTATAAGTTTGATATGGGGCTAAAAACGCCATTCTACGCAACAGCAAAAGATTCTCTTGAGCGACAGTTGCCTAATCTTGCAGTAGATGGTAATACTGAATACCCATCAACTTGGATAACCGCTTTAAGCCCCCTTCCTGTTTGGATTAAGATTGATCTTAGGTCAATAAACAATATTGGAAAGATAATAATAACTGCCAGGGTAAGCGGAAAAATATCATATTCTCCGAAGAAACTGACAGTTTTAGTGTCAATTGATGACAAAATTTATGACGAGGTTGCAACGATTGATAATTTTAACGATAAAACCACTGAGATCCCACTGATAACAACCCCATCTGCAAGGTATGTTAAGCTTTTAATAGAAGAAGGAAAACAAGGCAATAATATACAGATAAACGAGATAGAATTTAGAGACTCAGAAGGCACAAAGATAGTAGCATATACTCAAATAGATTCAACAGTGCTTATGAGACCCGCAAAATTAACACTATATTATGACGAAACAGACCTTGCTTCTGCAAATATCAAATCTGAAAAGAATTTAGCGATATTCGGTTGGAATGAAAAATTAAAGGAATGGCAGTTCATCGGTGGAAAACTTGATACAGTTAAAAATTCTATAACTGTCAACCTTAACTACCTTTCAACATTTGCCATTTTTGAGGCATATCCTCAGACGATCTCAATAAGATGGAACTATAATCCCTTCTCGCCAAACGGAGATGGTATAGCGGATACTACTACATTAAATATCAATTTAGGTCAGGAGACGATCTCTCAGGCAAAGGTTGAGATATTTACATACACAGGCAAACTTGTGCGAACTTTGATACAAGAGGAAGGACAATCAGGCAATATAAGTATCCTGTGGGACGGAAAAGATGAAAATGGCGATGGAGTTGAAATTGGTCCTTATATATATCAAATAACTATTGGGAAAAAAGTCCATAACGGAGTATTAGTTGTTGCAAGATGATATTGACATAATTACGATTAGGATAATGCGATGGAAGATAAGATATTAACAGGAGATCAAGCAATAGCACAAGGTGCTGTTGAAGCAGATGTTAGAGTTGTGACAGGCTATCCGGGGTCGCCCGGAACAAAAGTCTTAACAAGTATATTTGAATTATCAAAAGGCGATCCGAGACGACATATAGAATGGTCTGCTAACGAAAAAGTTGCGTTTGAGATTGCACTTGGGGCATCTATCGGTGGAGATAGGGCGATGGTTTGTCTGAAAAGCGTTGGTATGAACATCGCTATTGATCCGATAATGACCGCAAATCTCACAGGCATAAATGCTGGTTTGGTGATACTTCTCGGCGATGATCCCGGTGCGTTATTGTCACAAAATGAACAGGATACAAGATTAATAATGGATTTTCTGGAACTCCCTTTGATGGAACCTTCTACTCCACAAGAAGCCAAAGATATGTTGATCAAGGCTTTTGAGTTGTCCGAAGAATTTCAGAGTATATTCATTGTCCGAGAGATCAGGTCCTTTTCTGTTATGAAAGGGCTTGTCAAAGTAGAAAACCCAAGTGAAATAAAATCAAAAGGTTTTGTAAGGCAAAAAAACCGCTGGATTTCTACTACCTTTAACGTCCTTGATAATCATAGAAAACTCCATGAAAAGCTCAACAAAATTGAATTGCGTTTCAGAAATTCAGAATTCAACAAAGCTATCGGTGATGGATATAATAAGTGCATTATTGCAGTTGGATTTTCCTATACTAAGCTTATAGATGTTCTTGGTGATAAAATTGATGGGCTTGGCATTCTTAAATTAGGGACGATATATCCACTTCCAGAAACAACGATCACCCATTTTTTAAGATCAGCTTCACAGGTTTTAGTTTTAGAAGATACCGAACCTTATGTGGAGAATAAGATCAAAGCGATATGTCATGATGCTGATATTAGAGCGGAGGTTATCGGCAAGACAACAGGTCATATACCAAGAGTTGACGAAATTTCAAGAAGTGACATAGTTAAAGTTTTGAAATCTGAGTTTAGAATTGATCTATCAGACAAGAATCAAACGGATCGAAGAGCTATGAGCAAAGGAGAGTTGGAAAAGACTTTCTGTGATGGCTGTCCATATACTCCAACTTTTGAGGTTTTACGTCAAGTGTTAGACGAACTTGGCGAAAGTCCGATAATTATCGCAGAGCCGGGTTGTTCAGTTCGCTTAAATGCACCGCCTTTTGAAATGCTTGATGTTAAATATTCTTTGGGGTCTGCAATTGGCATAGCATCTGGGTTAGCATGGTCAGGGACGAAAAATAAGCCCATAGCGGTTTGTGGTGATTCGTCATTTTTCCACACAGGCATAAACGCTTTGATGAACGTTATTCAAAATCGTGTTAGCATATTTATTATAGTGCTTGATAACTCTGTTTCTGCATTAACTGGCTATCAAACGCATCCAGGGACGGGATACGATATAAGCGGGAATCCGACTGCAAAAGTTGAGATAGCAGACATTGCCAGATTATGCGGAGTTCCTTATGTTGAGGTTGTCTCTCCTGACGATCTTGATATGATGAGATCGGCGTTTCGTAAGGCAATGATTTCAGATGATATTTCTTTTTTAGTTGTCAAAAAGCCCTGTCCTTTAATTCCAAAATAAAAGGGTTATTAAATGTTAGCTATTAAATTTGTTACCAAAGAACCATTCAAAAATTAATTTTGAAAGTTCGTACCAATCTTCATCACCAGTTATTCTATAAGCTTCAGCACAAGCTAAAATTGCATCACAAGTTGAAACTGGTTGCTGATCGAAACGTGCTTTAATTCCACCTTTCACATACCAACCTTCTGAACCAATTGGTGAGAAATGACCTTTTTCAGTTAATTGTTGATTCATCAACCATTTTAATGTTTCTAATCCAACAGAAAGAACCTCACTATCTTTCATATGGTATCCACTGACAATCAATGCCTGAGAAATTTTCGCATTATCATAAGTCAAATAATTTTCAAACCACTTCCAATCTTCAGTCGCAACATTTGAATACAAATCCATTAACTTATTTACCAGCTCATCTCGAATTGAAAGAACTAATCGATCCCCACTCATTCTACTTAGATATTCATTAATTCCAAGTAAACCAAATGCCCATGATCGTGGTGAAGACAATTCTGGAATAATTTTAATTGATTCATTGAATAATTGAGTTGCCCACATTTGAAGATGTTTGCGAGACGATTTTCCTACAACAGTACCAAGTGCCCAAACAGATCTGCCCTGAGAATCATCAGAACCAGCTTCTTCAATCCATTCTCTTTTGAAATTCATAAAATTCCTAAATCGCTTTTTGTCTGGATTGTATGCATAATCAATAAATGCAGCATAAATATTTGCGAGTTTAAAGACATTATCATCTGCAATTCCGAGATCATCTAATTGAATTGTAAAAAGTAAAGCACGAGCATTATCATCAAGACAATAACCTTCTGAATATCTTGGAATTGAAAATTTTGAATGCTGAAAAATTCCAATTGAATCTGTAAGGTTAATCAGATGCTTAAGATTAAATTCAGGTAACTCCATTCGTTGATCATCAAGAGTTTTTAATGTTGCAGCAGGATAAGATTTTCGAATGGATAATTCTCTCGCCTGTTGAAAAGTATTTACATAAAGGTGAGCGATATTACTCCAGACCATTTCACGACCAAGCATATAAGCTTTCTTTCGCATTGAATGTCGTTTTGCTTCATTGGAAAGTAATTCGATAATTGCATCAGCTATTGCATCAGAATCTCTGAATGGAACTAAAATTCCTCTATCATCTGCGAGTAATTCTTCCGCATGCCAATAAGGAGTTGAAATTACTGCTTTCCCACATCCAAAAGAATATGATAATGTACCTGATGTAATTTGTGCTTTATTCAAATAAGGAGTGATGTAAATATCAGCTGCTCCAATGAATTCTTTCAATTCTTCAGAACTAACAAATCGATTGTAGAAAATTACATTCTTTTTAATTCCAAGTTCATGAGCTAATCTTTCAAGACTTAAACGATAAGATTCTCCTTGCTCTTTAACGATATTTGGATGAGTTGCACCTAAAATGATATAAACAACATTAGGAAATTTTTCTATTACTTTTGGTAATGCCCACAAAACATATTCTATTCCTTTACCGGGAGAAAGTAATCCAAAAGTTAAAATCACATATTTGCCTTCGACTCCAAATCTATCTTTGTAGAAATTGGGATCAACAAAAGGCATATCAGGAATTCCATGAGGAATTAAATCAATTTTTTCATCTGATACTTTATAAATTTCTTTCAAAAAAGTTCTCCCCTTTTCCGTCATTGTAATAACTTTTGAAGAATGGTTTATTACTTCTTTTATTACTCTTCTTTGTTCAGGATTTGGTTCTTCAAGTATAGTGTGTAAAGTAGTTACAACAGGAACTCTTAAATTTCTCAGTAAAGCAAGAATATGACTTCCTTCAACTCCACCAAATATTCCATATTCATGCTGAAGACTTACAATGTCAACATTATTGTAATTAAGAAAATCAGCTGCCCTTTGATAAGAAGTAATGTCTTGCTTTATGATTTCGAATCTTACTTCTGGTGGGTAATCAAAACTTTGATTTTTATCAGTTATGGCAAGAACAATTGAGTCCGTCTCTGTATATTGATTTTTTATGGAATGATATAAATCA
>Ga0078972_1006601_pt1 | contig 27179 bp, 20 predicted proteins | sample YelNatPaOPGAMG01_FD_67568 | JGI IMG/M metagenome (GOLD analysis project Ga0078972, IMG submission 67568) | Hot spring thermophilic microbial communities from Obsidian Pool, Yellowstone National Park, USA - OP-RAMG-01 (SPADES assembly) (version 2) | ecosystem: Environmental > Aquatic > Thermal...
CAGACGGCGATCTGCGAGCGTGACGCCAGTGGATTCGGGGTCTGGCTCTCGCGATCGCTTCGCGACGCTGTCGCCCGAGGGGAGACCCCTCCTACACCACTTTGTCCGGCGGCTGCTAGCCCTGGTTAGCGAGAAACGAGCGTATCGAAGGGGCCAGCGGGACCCGCGCCCAGCAAGTGTTTTGGGATTTGAGCGTAGCGCCTGAGCATCCTGAGCCTGTCGAAGGACTAAGGCGCGGAGCGGAGATCCGGAAACACCGTCCACAAGGAGACGAATATGGAACGCTACATAACAATCGACGGGGTCAAGACCCCGGTTAATGGCTGCAAGAACCTGTTGGAAGTGATCCGCGCGTCGGGCATCGAGCTGCCCACGTTCTGCTACCATTCGGAGCTGTCCGTCTACGGCGCGTGCCGGATGTGCATCGTCGAGATTGAGGGCCGAGGCATCCAGCCCTCCTGTTCGACCCCGCCCGAGGACGGCATGGTCGTCCGCACGCACACGGAGCCGGTGATGCGGATCCGCCGAATGGCGCTTGAACTGCTGCTGGCCAACCACCATGGCAACTGCCAGACGTGCGAGAAGAACACCGTCTGCCGCCTGCAGGAACTTGCGCAGAAGCTGGGCGTCAAAAACGTTCGGTTCGATGAGTCCGGCGACGTACTGCCGATCGACGACACCAACCAATCCATCGTGCGCGACCCCAACAAGTGCATCCTCTGCGGCGACTGCGTCCGTATGTGCAAGGAAGTGCAGGGGATCGGCGTGCTGGACTTCGTGGGGCGCGGCAGCGGCGTGCGAGTCAGCCCCGCATTCGGAAAGAACCTCAGCGACGTCGAGTGCGTCTACTGCGGCCAGTGCGCATCGGTCTGCCCGACAGGCGCGCTGACGATCAAGAGCCAGGTGGACGAAGTCTGGAAGGCGATCAACGATCCAACCAAGACAGTAATCGTCCAGATCGCGCCGGCTGTCCGCGCTGCGATCGCACAGGCCTATGGCGTCGCCGGCGGCGAGCACGCGATGGGCAAGACCGTCACGGCCCTGCGCAGGATCGGGTTCGACAAGGTCTACGACACGTCGTTCACCGCCGACCTCACGACTGTCGAGGAAGCCACCGAGTTCCTCGGCCGCGTCGCCGAGGGCAAGAAGCTGCCCCAGTTCACGAGCTGCTGCCCCGCGTGGGTCAAGTTCGTCGAGCAGTTCTACCCGGACTATCTTTCGAACCTCTCCTCATGCAAGAGCCCGCAGCAGATGTTCGGCTCGCTGGCCAAGCAGTATACGGCGGATCATGAGGGCACGAAGCGCGAGGACGTCTACGTCGTCTCCGTGATGCCCTGCACAGCCAAGAAGTTCGAGGCGAAGCGACCGGAATTCGCAGTCGATGGCGACCCGGACGTTAACGCCGTGCTCTCCACCCAGGAACTGATCAAGATGATCGGCGAGGCCGGGATTCGGCTCGCCGACCTTCCGCCGGATTCGATGGACCTGCCGTTCGGCTTCAAGACCGGCGCGGGCATCATCTTCGGTGCCAGTGGAGGCGTGGCCGAGGCGGTGCTGAGGCTCGCAGCCGCCGGTCAGAACCCCAACGGCAGCGTGCCCGAGTTCCGCGAGGTCCGCGGGCTCGATGGCCTCAAGGAAGTCAGCGTCACGCTCGGCGACAAGACCCTCAACCTCGCCGTCCTCAGCGGCCTCTCCAACGCAGGCGACGTGCTCGACAAGCTGCGCGCCGGAGAGGTCAACTACGGCATCATCGAGGTCATGGCCTGCCGCGGAGGCTGCATCGGAGGAGGCGGGCAGCCGCTGCCGAACGACATGGCCGCGCGCGAAGAGCGCAAGAACATGCTCTACGACTGTGACGCGATCCAGCCCTTGCACAACGCCGCGGACAACCCCTACGTCAAGGAGTGCTACTCGACGCTATTGCAGAAGCCGAACAGCTCGATTGCGCACAAGCTGCTGCACACGGGCTATCGCTCCCGCCGCCGCATCCACGGCGAGGATCTGGATCTCACAGAGTCCGAATCGACGGAGAAGGTGCCGGTCTCGGTCTGCATCGGCACGAACTGCTATCTGCGCGGGTCCTACGACACGCTGCGCAGGCTCATAGACAAAGCGCGCGAGGCCGGGCTTGCCGGACGCATCGACTTCAAGGCGACGTTCTGCTTCGAGAAGTGCAAGGCCAGCCCGAACGTGCAGGTCGGCGGCGCCGTCTACGGCGGCATCACACCCGACAAGATCGACGACTTCTTCGCCGACACGATCAAACCCGCCGTCGAGGGAGAGAGACTGGAGGTATGACGTGATCTCCATCAAATGCTGCGTCGGCAGCTCCTGCCACATCCGCGGCGGAGCGAAGACCCTCAAGGCCTTCCGATCGCTGATTGAGACGCACGGCCTGGAGGACAAGGTCGAACTCGCGGCGGACCTGTGCCTGGACAACTGCATCCAGGCCCCGAACGTCGTGGTTGACGGCGTCACCTACGGCGGGGTCACTCCCGACAAGGCTGAGGCGTTCTTCGCGGAGCACATACTGGGGCGAGTCTGATGTCAACTCTAGGCATAATATCGACAAACAAGGCCAGATGCCGCGACTGTTACCGCTGCGTGCGTATCTGCCCGGTCAAGGCGATCAGAATATCCGAGGGTCAGGCGCAGGTGGACCCGACCCGGTGCCTGGCCTGCGGGACGTGCGTCCGCGAGTGCCCTCAGAAGGCCAAGCAGGTCAGAAGCGACCTCGCGCGAGTGCAGGGAATGATCGCCGACGACGGCACTGTAATCGCATCCATCGCCCCGTCATACGTGGCGGCGTTCCCGGACTACGGAGGCGGCCTGTTCGCGGCACTGCTCAAGAAGCTCGGCTTCACGATGGTCACGGAAACCGCCGTGGGCGCCGAGATGGTCGCGCGCGAAACGGCTCGCCTGGTTGACGAGGAACCACACGCCCACGTCGCGTCGGCATGCCCGGCGCTGGTGGACATGATTGTCAAGTATCACGCTTCCGCCGTAGGCAACATCGCGCCGGTCGTCTCACCTATGGTCGCACACGCCCGCTATCTCAAGGGCCGCTACGGCGAGGAAGCGAGAGTTGTATTCATTGGTCCCTGCCCGGCGAAGAAAGCCGAGGCGGAACTGCCGGACGTCGCGGGCGCGGTCGATGCCGTGCTGACGTTCGAGGAACTGCGGACCTGGGTCGACTCCTCCCAGGTCCGCAAGGACCAGTTGAGATCCGCTGACATCGACGACATCCTCGCGTCGCTCGCCCGGCTCTTCCCGCTCGAAGGCGGCCTGGCCGAGGCGGCGTCGATGGGCCCGGACCTGCTGCGGCAGGACTTCGTCGCGATCTCCGGCAGCGTGGAAGTCGAGGAGATGCTGGAGAACCTCAAGAACGGCAGCACGGTGCGGCTCTTCGAGGCCCTGTTCTGCCCCGGCGGCTGCATCAACGGCGCGTGCTTCGGCGACGGCAAAGACGTCTTCCGCCGCCGCAACTACGTGCTCCAGCACCAGAAGCGGGCTGCCCGGCCGACCGACGAAGCCGACTACGCCGCTGCAATGGAGCAGACCGACCTTCGTCGCGCGGTCAGCGAGAACCCGATCGACCGGCCGCAGATCAGCGAGGACGAGATCCGCGCGGTGCTGGCCCGCACCGGCAAGACCGAGCCCGAAGACGAACTCAACTGCGGCGCGTGCGGCTACCATTCCTGTCGGGACAACGCCATCGCCGTGCTCACGGGCATGGCAGAGCACAACATGTGCATCCCATGGATGCGCAAGGTCGCCGAGCGCAAGACCGACCAGATAATAGACAACAGCCCGAACGGGATCGTGATCGTGGACTCCAGCCTGCGAATCGTGGACTTCAACACCGCCTTCGCCGGCCTCTTCTCGTGCGGGCCCGGTATCGTGGGCAAGCCGCTCTCGACGCTTATGGACCCCGGCGACTTCGAAAAGGTGCTCGCGAGATCTGTTGACCGAATAGTCAACAAGGACGTATCCTTCCCCGCCTATCACGTCAGCGCGAGTATGAACGTCTACCGGCTGGAGGACGAGGAGATGGTGGTCGGAATCCTCGCCAACGTGAACAAAGGTACCGGGGGCCTCAGCCGGCTCGACCACATCCGCCAGGAAACGCTCTCGCACGCCGAGGAAGTCATCCAAAAGCAGATGCTCATGGCGCAGGAAATCGCGAGCATCCTGGGCGAAACCACCAGCGAGACCCGCGTGCTCCTGCGCAAGCTCACCGAACTCATGAAGGAATCCGAAGAGAACGGGCACGGCAGCACCCAATGAAAAGCTTTGCTGTAGACATAACGACTCGCCAGTTCTCGAAGAAGGGCGAGGATATATGCGGCGATGCGGTTAAGGTCTCGCACACGGCGGACTCGACCATCATCGTCCTCTCCGACGGTCTCGGCAGCGGGGTCAAGGCGAACGTGCTCGCCACCATGACCGTCGAGCTCGCAAGCGGCCTTTTCCAGGGCGAGCTTTCGCTGCTGGAGATCGTCGAAACCCTGATCGCCACGCTCCCTGTCTGCAAGTGGCGCAACATCGCGTATTCGACTTTCTCGATCGCCCGAATCTACGATACGGGGCATGTTACCGTCGCGGAGTATGACTCCCCCTCACTGCTGCATCTCCGCGATGGCGTCCGCCCCGCCGCGCTCGCTAGCACCGAGCGCACCATCCTCGACCGCACCATCCGGGAGTCCTATTTCCGGCTCAAGCCCAACGACGCGATCATGCTCTACTCGGACGGCATAGTCTACGCAGGCGTCGGGGAGGGGTTGGCGATGGGCTGGCAGGAGGACGGAATTCTCGACTACGTTGCGCAGACCGCGCCGGGTCTATCCTCCGACCCGACCCGCATCGCCGACTCGGTCGCCGAAACCGCGCTGGGGTTCTGGCACAATCGGCCCGGCGACGACGGCACCGTCCTGTGCGCGCGCTACCGCAAGGCCGAGCACGCGACGGTGCTCACGGGACCTCCCGGCGACAGGGCGCTGGTGGCGCGAATGCTGAGGGACTTTCTGGCCAAGAAAGGACGCAAGGTCGTCTGCGGGGGCACTACCTCGCACCTGCTGGCAGACCACCTCGGCCGCGAACTCGTACCCGATGAGCGTTATATCGACACCGACCTCCCTCCGATCGCCAGGCTCGAAGGCGTCGATCTGGTCACGGAGGGCATTCTCACGCTCAGCCGTGCGACTGAGTATCTATCCAGGGGCCGGCCCGAGGGTCGCACCGACGCCGCTACCGCTTTGCTCGATCAACTCGCTTCAGCCGACGGAATCACCTTCATGATCGGCACCGCTCGCAACCCCGCCCACCAGAACACGGGCCTGCCGGACTCCATCTTCCTGCGCCGCACCGTAGTCGAGAACCTCGCCAAGCAGCTTGACGCGCAAGGCAAAGAGACCGAGCTGCGGTACTATTAGAATTCCGCGTTACTCCTCGGCCAGCCGCCTGTACCACGTGAAGTACAACGCCACCGACCCCGCGGCCACTATGGCCAAGGCATACGCTGCCTCCGTGTAGCGATGCAGCACGAGGTAGGTCGGAAGCAGATACATCGAAACGAGCCACGGGATGCCGATGAGGATGCTCCAGAGGCTGCACGTTGACGAGGTCTTTCGCGGTTTGACGGGAGCAGAGCACTTGCGCGCGACCGGTCCCCAGAACCCCGACGGCCGCACCTCCGTGTAGAACTTGCGCAGCGTTTCGGGGTCGGTCGGTGAGCTGGCCAGCGTCACCGCCACGGTGATCGCCACGACCATCAGCACGATCGCTGGAAACGTGACATACAGCGGCAGAGAGCTGAAGTAAGGCGTGAACGCTTGGATCAGCGAGAGCACCATCCCCGACACCGCACCCGCCGCGTAGCCCCAGCCGTTCATTCGCCACCAATACCACCGCAGCACGTTCGGCATCAGCACTCCGGCGCCCAGCGTGCCCATGATCCAGGTGAACATCTGGTTGATCGACGTCGCGGCGAACCCGATCGCGACACCCAGCGCGATCAACGCCGCTGACGAAACATAGCTTGCGTGAATGAGCTGGCGCTCGGAAGCCCCAGGACGGAGGTATTTGTGGTAGATGTCCTTGACTATGTAACTCGCGCCGCCGTTGACGGTTGAATTGAACGTCGCCAGAAAACCCGACAGCAGCGCCGCAATCACGAACCCACGCACGCCGATCGGCAGCATCTGCTGGACGACCTGTGGCAGCACCTTCTCCGGGTCCCCCTGCCCGGCCAGCCCGACTATGCCCAGCACCGCCAGCGCCATCGCCATCGGCCACCGAACGGTATGTATCACCCCCCACAAAGCGCCGAGCTTGGAAGCGTCCTTGGGGTTCTTGGCCGCCAGGAACCGCTGGAAATCGTAGAGCTGCTCCGGCCCCGAAAGCGACAGCAGCAGGCCTTTCATCACCCAAATGATGAGCAGCGCGCCGAAGAGCTTATACCCGCTGTCGGCGAGACTCGCGAACTCCCATCTCGGCGTCAGGCTGCCCCACTCGGGCCCGACCTTGGCGGCCAGAGCGGCGGGACTGACGTGCGAGAATCCGAGATACGCGATCAATACCGCGCCCGCGCTAAGGACAATGGTCTGGAAGATCTCGACCATCACCACTCCGTGAAATCCGCCCGCGATCACGTAGATCCCCGTAATGCCGATGATCAGAGCCGCGCACACGTGATCCGAAAACGGCAGGTACACCGAGCCGAACTTGCCCATCCCTGTCGCGCCGTAGGCAAGAAACGCGGTGATCGTGAGCACGGCGTAGAGCGTGTATGACGCGCGAGCGGCTTCCCCAGCCTTGCCGGAGCCGAACCTGGTCTCCATCCACTCGGAGCCGGTCATCACACCCGACCGCCTGATCCACTTGCCCATGTAGACCATGTAGAAGACCGGGATCACGAATCCCCAGATCCACTGGACCCAGAAGCCCTTGAGCCCCATCACCACGAACAGGCTGACGATCCACATCGTGCCGGTGATATCGAAATACGACGAGCTGCCCGACATCGCCAGCGCCCACCACGGAAGGCTGCGGCCGCCGAGAAAGTAGCTGCCGATGTTCTTCGCCGCCCGCCGCTTCATGAACGTCCCGAGCGCGACCACAATGGCGAGATACGCGACTATGATGACAATGTCTACCGTGCTGAGCTTGATCATGCAGTGCCTGCCTTGCGAAAAGCTGTTGCCTGATGATGAGTTAACGAGGTCCAGGGCCAATACCTGCACCCGGCCGACAGTGCCTCCAGACCCAGACTGCGCAGAGTGTGAGCGTTGACGTTCGCCGGTCAAATATGGTAACATCATTATTGTCGTCAGAGGCGCTTTTTGGGCCCCCTTAGCTCAGGGGATAGAGCAACTGCCTTCTAAGCAGTGGGCCGGGTGTTCGAATCACCCAGGGGGCGCCAGTCCAGAAGTTGGAGAAAGCGTGGCGGGAGTAGCTCAGTTGGTTAGAGCGCCAGGTTGTGGCCCTGGAGGCCGTGGGTTCGAATCCCATTTCTCGCCCCACAGAGAACGCGACTGATCTTAGGATCGGTCGCGTTTTTGCTTTCTGCTTGGAGTCAGAACCCCAGCTTGAGCGCCACAACCGCCGCTGCAACGTAGAGAAGCACGTTGAGCAGCATGGGCCGATCCTCAAGCAGGACGATCTCCGGGTTGCCCCCGGCATTGCGTGACTGGATCAGGAACAGATACCGAAACAGCCCGTAGACCACGAACGGGATCGTTATCATCATGGCCTCGTGCGGTTTGTGGCTGATCGGGCTGGGCTGAAAGGTGTAGAGGCAATACGACATCAGCGTCGCCGCGGCGGAGATGCTCAGCATCTGGTCCAGCATCGGCGCGGTGTAATCACCGAGCGTCTTGCGGTGGCCGAGGCCGTCCTCGAGCGTAAGGAGTTCGCTGCGCCTTTTTGCTAGCCCGAGGAACAGCGCCAACAGCGTGGTGCACAGCAGGAGCCACGGCGATATGGCCACGTTGATCACGACGGCACCAGCCACAGCTCGTATCACGAACCCAGCCGCAATCGCCAGCAGATCGACTATGACTATGTGCTTGAGGCTGGCCGAATAAAGCAGCATTAGCGCGAGATATCCGGCGGTCAGTCCGCCGAACTCGCGGCTGAGGCGGAATGCGACCGCCAGAGCAGCAGCGACAAGAAGCACAGCGAAGACGAGAGCCACAGACACGGAAACGGCGCCGCTGGCGATGGGGCGCTTGCACTTGCGGGGATGCTTCCGATCGCGCTGGGCGTCGGCCGCATCATTGACCACGTATGACGCGCCGCTCACCGCGCAAAACACCGCGAACGCTAGCATTACCCGCCAAAGCTCAGCCGTAGAATGCCGATCCTGGATCGTGAACAAATAGCCTGCAAAGAGCAGGCCGTTCTTTGTCCACTGCTTCGGACGCAGCAAGCTTACAAGTGAGATGAGCAAGGTATCAGTCGGTTACCTCGACGGTCGTACTCACGGTGACCGGCGCCTTGAGGCCGTCAGCGTCGCTGACGGTCAACGTCACCGTGTACTCACCGCCGGCCCTATAGTAGTGCTTCGCAACCATATCCGTGCACTCGGCCTGTATGCCGTTGTTGGCGTCGAAGTCCCAGGAGTACTTCAGCGAACTGACTCCCGCGGTGGCGTTTGCCACGAAGAACTGCGGGTCCATGATAGCGACGGTGCGCGGATCGAGCGGGTCCACCTTGATAGGGGTGGAGTCCGATAGCAGCTTCATATTGCCCAAATACAGCGTGGAGGGAACATCCGTGAAGACCATAAAGCTCTTCATGACGAATGACGAACCCTCGCCGGCCTGCTTGAACTTGGCAAGCGGAACCGCGATGCGCATCCAGTTGTCGTCAGGGTCTAGTGCGCCCGTCGGTTCTATGGCCTCGACGGTCTCGCCCTTGTCCGAGACGAACACGAAGCGCATCTTGCTGGCCTTGGGCTTGGTGTAGGGCTCGACATCGGCCCACGTGTAGTCCGTGCCCTGGACGGGGTTGATCGTCTGAGTGTCCTTGAAGAAGAACGTGAACTGGACGTAGCGAGTTGGGTCTGGGCCCTCGGAGAAGAGTGTGACCGGCTGCGTGAACTCGATCTTGGCGCCGGAGTACATGCCCTGCGTAGTGATCTTGATCGACCACGCGCCGTCGAGTATCTGCTCCTTGGTCTTGACAGCGCTGCCGCTGCCCCAGCCGCCGAGCGCGATGCCTTCGTTGGTCGGGTCATCGCCCTTGAAAATGGCGACCTCCGGGCTCGCCGCGCCAAAAACCGCGGGCGGGCAAACAAGGCCAGCCACCACGACCAGAACTAGTAAAGACCCCAGAAACCGCATCACAACAATCCTCCAGCTTAATTCTACAGCCGAGCCGGACAGGTGTCAAACTTAGGGTTCGGAGCATCAGCGTTGGAACGTTCGAGCGCTCCAACCCGATAGCGCTATTCCGTTTCCTCTATCCGCTCGATGGACATTGCCCTGCCGGTGTCGGCGTCTACCTCAATCACGACAGCGTGTAGACTGACAGGACCCTCCGCGAGTTCGAACTTGCCCGGGACCTTGGTCACAAATCGCTCGATGACCGCCGCCGGCGGCAGGCCCAACACGGAATCGCGCACGCCGGTCATCCCGACGTCCGTGATATATGCCGTACCATCCGGCAGCACCCTTTGGTCTGACGTCTGCACGTGCGTGTGTGTTCCGATTACGGCGGAAACCCTGCCGTTCAGATGCCAGCCCATGGCTACTTTCTCAGACGTTGCCTCCGCGTGAACATCGACGATGACGATCTTGGCCCGATCGCCAATATCTGCCAACGCAGCGTCGGCGGCGCGAAACGGGCAATCGACCGCGTCCATGAATGTCCGTCCGAGAAGACTTATCACGGCGATTCGTTCGCCGGCCGCGGTCTCGAATATGCCCCATCCATAGCCCAGCACTCCGGGCGGGTAGTTGGCCGGCCTGAGAATCCTCGGCTCCTCGGCCAGATAACCCGCCACCGCGCGCTTGGCAAATGTATGGTTACCAAGCGTTATGGCATCGGCGCCAGCCGCCAGCAGCTCGTGCGCGGTCGGCTTAGTGATCCCGAGGCCACCGGCGGCGTTCTCGCCGTTGACTATCACGAAGTCGCAGCAATGGCGAGAGCGCAGGTCCGCCAGCATCCTGCCGGCAGCTCTGCGCCCTGGACTCCCCATTATATCGCCGATGAATAGGACTCTGACCGCGCTCACCTACTTGGCGTAGTCCACGGCCCGAGTCTCGCGGATCACCGTCACTTTGATCTGACCCGGGTACTCCATCTCTTCTTCGATGCGCTTGGCCGTGTCGTGGGCCAGTTTCACCGCTGCATCGTCGTCGAGCTCGGTCGGCTTGACCATGACGCGGATCTCGCGACCCGCCTGAACCGCGTATGTCTTCTCCACCCCCGCGAACGAGTCCGCGATGGTTTCGAGCTTCTGCAAGCGCTTGACGTAGGTTTCCAGCGTCTCGCGTCTCGCGCCCGGCCTTGCCGCCGAGATCGCATCCGAGGCCAGCACCAGCACCGCCTCAACCGAGTGCGGCTCGATGTCGTTGTGGTGCGCGCCCGCGGCGTGACACACGTCCTGGGGCTCGTGATAGCGCTTCAGCAGGTCCATACCGATAAGCGCGTGCGGGCCCTCCACCTCGAAATCGACAGCCTTGCCGATATCGTGCAGCAGACCTGCGCGCTTGGCCAGCGGAATGTTGACGTCGAGTTCCGCAGCGATCGCTCCGGCCAGATGTGCGACTTCAACGCTGTGCTGAAGCACGTTCTGACCGTAGCTGGTTCGATAACGCAGCCTTCCGAGCAGCTTGAGCAACTCGGGATCAAGGCCCGTAACGCCGGTCTCGAATACCGCCCGTTCCGCGGCTTCCTTCATCTTGGCCTCGGCCTCGACCTGGGCCTTCTCGACCATCTCCTCGATTCTGCCCGGGTGAATGCGCCCGTCCAGAATGAGGCCGCTCAGAGCCACTCTTGCGACTTCTCTTCTCACCGGGTCGAACCCGGAAATCACGACCGCCTCGGGAGTATCGTCGATGATAAGATCGACGCCCGTCAGGGTCTCGAACGCTCGAATGTTGCGGCCTTCCCGGCCGATGATCCTGCCCTTCATATCATCTCCGGGCAGGGGCACTACGGATACGGTTGTCTCGGTGGCCTGATCCACCGCGCATCTCTGAATCGCGAGGGTGATGATATCCCGCGCTTTTCTGTCCGATTCCTCTTTGGCCTGTTCTTCGGCCTGCCTGATAACCCGAGCGACTTCACGCTCCATCTCCCGATCTACCTGCCGCATCAGAAGCTCTTTGGCCTCATCAGCGCTCATCCTGGAAATACGTTCCAGTTCCGCGCGATGCTGGTTCACGAGCTCGTCGGCCTGTTCGAGCCGCGCCTGCGCCTCGGATTCCTTCTGCGTCACGCTTCGTTCTTTTCGGTCGAGGTTATCCAGCCTTCTGTCTAGCGTTTCCTCTTTTTGTGTCAGCTTTCGCTCTAGCCTCTGGATCTCAGCCCTGTTTTCCTTGTTCTCCCGCTCTATTTCGGCGCGAATCCTAAACGCCTCTTCTTTAGCTTCCAGGAGAACCTCTTTGCGCTTGGCCTCAATCTCCTTTTGAAGTTCGTCTTCTCGTTCTGCTATGTCCGCCCGGGCGGACTTGATCTTGAGCAGATTCGGTGCAATCACCAAAAAATACGCCGCTGCCGTGGCCACCGCAGCGACCACCAATCCGACGATTACCGGTATCATAACTGACATTCTGCCCTCACCTCCTGTCAGGATTAGGATGTGAGGTAGAGCGAATAGATCTCAACTGACTTCGATAACGAACGGTACTACCGAATGTGATCTCGGTGCCTCCTGTCTACAAGTTAGAAGTTGGAGGTCAGGACCTCTGCCTCCAAGCTAGTCCCCATCTTGGGGACATATCTCGTCAAGCGCTCTCGCGATGGCGTTCCAACCAAACCCCCTGCGCCTCAAAAACGACGCCGTTCTGTTGCGAAACGCCGGATCGCTTGTATCCGATTTCTCTGCCTTCTTGCGTGCAAGCGAGAGCGCCGTCTCGTATTCGGCGTTCTCGTCCATGCTTTCCAGAGCTTCTTCGATCCTGGGCGCGTCCACGCCCTTGGCTCGAAGCTCCCACGCGAGCCTTGTCCGGCCCATAGGCTTCGAGATCGTGCGCGATTTGACCCAATCCCGGCTGAACTTGCTGTCGTCAACAAGCCCCACGCGGGCCAAATGGCCGACTACTTCATCTACGATTTCTTCCGGGAAATCATTCCCGGCCAGTCGTCTGCGGATCTCCGATTCGGAACGATCCCTGTAACTCAATAACCGCAGCGCGCTCTCACGCGCCCTTCTCGTCGTTTCTTTCCGTATAACCTCGGCCAGTCGGTCTGCATCGAACGCCTGGCCCACTGTCAGTCCCAGAGCGGCTGCAACTTCCGCATGGGCGCCGGCGGCGAACTGCCCGTCCACGAATATCGACACCCGGTCGGATCGCTTCTTCTGAGCTTCTATCGCCGTTATCTTGCCCATCGCGGATTCACTCACCGCTCCTCAAGCCTGGTCATCTCCCAAGCCTGGTTCCTGAACTCGTTTCAGGATCCATCCCTTCCCAAGCCTGGTCATCTCCCAAGCCTCGTCATCCTGAACTCGATTCAGGATCCAGCGCTTCGCGAATGGATGCCGAACTGTCGTGGTTTCCAACGGAATCCACTGTCGTTCCGAGGGAACCAAGTTCAGCATGACATTGCGGTTAAGGCTCGGCTACTCCGCCGCTTCCTCGCTTGCGGCAACCGCGGCCGGCTCCACCGCCTCGCTGCTGCTGCGAATTCTGGCTTCCAACTCGGCCATAATCGCGGGGTTGTCCTCGAGATAGACCTTCGCGTTCTCCCTGCCCTGTCCGAGTCTCGTGTCGCCGTACGTGAACCACGTGCCGGTCTTCGTCACCAGCTCCATTTCCGTGGCCACGTCGAGCAGACCTCCGCTCTTGGAAATGCCTTTGCTGAACATTATGTCGAACTCAGCATTCTTGAACGGCGGCCCGACTTTGTTCTTGGCAACCTTGACTTTGACCCGTGTGCCGACGGCCTCGCCACTGACTTTGAGCGTCTCGACGCGCCGCACCTCCAGCCGCACGCTCGACCAGAACTTCAGCGCGCGCCCGCCGGGTGTAGTTTCCGGATTGCCGAACATGACTCCGATCTTTTCGCGGATCTGATTGATGAAGATCGCGGCCGTGTTCGACTTACTCAACGACCCGCCGATCTTTCGCAGCGCCTGCGACATCAGCCTCGCCTGCAGTCCCACATGCGAGTCGCCCATGTCGCCCTCGATCTCGGCCTTGGGAACCAGAGCCGCGACCGAGTCCAGCACCACCACGTCAACCGCACCGCTTCGCACAAGCGCGTCCACGATCTCCAGAGCTTCCTCGCCGGTGTCCGGCTGGCTCACCAGCAGCGAATCGACGTCCACGCCCAACTGCGACGCATACGCCGCATCCACGGAGTGCTCCGCGTCAACGAACGCCGCCACCCCGCCCAGCTTCTGCGCCTCGGCGACGACGTGATAGGCCAGGGTCGTCTTTCCCGACGATTCCTGGCCGTAGATCTCCGTGATCCTGCCCCTGGGAATCCCCCCGACTCCCAGCGCCATATCCAGCGAGATCGCTCCCGTAGGTATTACCGACGCGTCAAACCGCGGCTTCTCGCCAAGCCGCATAATCGAACCGCGCCCGAACTGCTTTTCGATCTGCGCCAGCGCCATATCCAGTGCTTTTTCTTTGTCCATTGTCTTCTCCATAATCTTCAAATCACCCAACAAGCTGCTCACTCCGCAAGAGTTGCGCGACGCCGGTTCCGCAGTTTGCATCCCAGTGCCCAACTGCCGATCAATAGGGTTGCAGTAAGAACGCACCCGACTACCTCGCTTGCAGGGGACATGTGGGATAGATTTCCCGCCCAGAGAAGCTCGTTCCTGATGCTTCCTACCGTCCATAACGCGAGCACGATTAAAGTATACACGGTCGCAGCGGACCATCGCCACCAGTCGAGGCACATGCCGCAAAGAAAATGCACAGTCAATGGCAGCAGCAAGAGCAATGTTGTGATGATAACCGGAAGGTCCTCAAACCACTTCGGGATGGAATCTACAAAGATCACGGCCCACAGCAGGCCAGCCAGACAACCAACCATTACCACCGTTGCATAACGAATTGCGGTCATTGCATATCACCTACCAAACCGGCTCCCCGCATGGGACGGTCACTCTGATCGGGGTCTTGACCGAAGACTTCAGCAGGTTCATGAGGGTCTGGAGGCAGTCATTGTCGACGCGAATGCAGCCCAGCGTTCCGTTTCCCATACACCCGCCGTGGATGAAACACTCCGTGTGCGGCTGATCGGGGCAGAAGACGTTTACCGGCTGCAGGTGAACGCGCCAATCGCCCCATGAGCTGTGCTCAAATATCTCCCACTTAAGGCACTGCAGGTTGCAGAACCGTATATCGCACGGATCCAGGCGGTATACGCCCGGAGAGATAGGCTGCGCTCCCTTAGCACCACCAGACTCGGCTTTGCAGCACAGCCATACGGTTCCGTCCCCGTGATACAGGCATAGGGTGTTACCGTGATATATGATATAGGCAAGGCCCAATGGGTCTACGGCCACCGTCGGACGCGAGCCAGCATAGCTGTACGTATTGCCGGTGTTGTCCGCAGGATCTCTCTGGGTGAATGTCCCTGTTTCTGTATCATAGAACCGCATCCCGGTCTGCACTAGCCTCAGTTCCGGCTCTTGATAATGTGTGTAGTAGCCATATCGACCAACATACTGATACGGTTGCTCTACTGAACCCTCATATCGGTCGTGGGAGATCACTGAGCCATAGGAATCGTAGGCTAACTTGTCCGTCACACTGCCGCTACCATCAGTCAGCAGCTTGGTCGAGCCAAGGGCATCAAAATGATAATAGCGCCAATCTCCATCTTTCACGCGTGCTATCAATGCGCCGTTAGGCTCGCGGAAGTAACGAACTGTGCCAGTCGGACTCATTTCCTCAATCACGGATGGAGTGCCGGCTGTGATGTCATAGACGAAATCATACTCGTCGCCGTCTACATCGAGCTTCAGCCTATTCCTGTCCGCGTCCCAGGAGTGAGTAATCGTCTTGCCATTGCTGGTTGTGGATTCCAACAGGCCGTCCGGCGTATACGTGTGCGATGTGGTGAGGACTCCCTGGGCACTCCGAACCTCCTTGAGACTTCCATCAGTGTTATAGGTGTAAGAATGCATGCCGGGATAGCTCGTGAGCTGGTCGGCTGCGTTGTACGTCATCGGGTTTGGACTGGCCGGCGAGTTTCTGCGGTTGCCCACCCAGTCGTACCCGTAACTCCCTCCCGCAGGCTGTTCTGGGACCGGGTTCGGCGGCACTGCGCTGGCAAGCCGGTTGTTGGCATCGTAAGAGTAAGTCCATTGGCCGGTTTGGTCCTGCATAGATGTAGGATTGCCCACATTGTCTCTAGTCGGATAGGAAATGGTGAGCAGTGGTGTTTGGTTACCCTGCCTGAAGTGCGAGACTGATGATATCAGGTAGCGGGCGTCATTGCCATAGTCATAAGTCACGTACGTCCCGTTCCCGTAATCTACCTGCGTCCGGTTTCCGACCGCATCATAGGCAAAGCTCGCTATTGTCTGTGCACCGCTCTTGATGGCCTTCAACCAGCCGTTGGCAAAGTACTCATACTGCACGCCATATGAGCCGCTGGTGACGGAGGTCTTTTCATTCAAGTTGTTGTACGTGTATGTCACGGCAGGATGTTCTTGTGGCACTGGCGGAGTATAACTGGTGAGTCGCCCTCTCTCATCGTAAACATAGGAGCTCGTCCCGGCTTCAGCCACAGTTGAGGCCATGAGAACTGCCAACACAAGCGCCAGAATCGCTGCAACTCCTCTGGTCAACCTTGTTTTCTCCATTCCCCAAGCTTATGCACGCTCAGCGGCGTATACTCCGAGCCGCCCGGCCGAAGCGTGCTCTCCATCACTGTAATGCTGTCTATTCGCTGCACCCCAAGGTTGCCGGTATCTATCTCGGCGAGCCCTTCGACAAGACCCTCTACCGGCTTGCCCTCTCGAACCCGCCCGATCGTGATGTGCGACCTGAATGGCTTGTCTTCTTTCTCAAACCCGGCCCTGACCAGCCGGTCTTCCACGGCCTTCGCAAGCGCGACGAGTTGCTCGCGCCCTTCCTCCACACCAACCCATATCACGCGTGGCCTTCTCGGGGTAGGAAACACGCCCAGCCCTGAAAGGGACAGGTCGAACGCCGTGAACTCCCGCGCGATTTCATCGAGCGCGTCCTGCACGCGAGCGACTCGGCCGGCGCTGACACCACCCAGGAATTTCAGCGTGACGTGGAAATTGTCGGGCGCGACCCATTTGACGTTGGGGGCGAGTTTCTTGGCACGTTCTGCAACGGCGGAGATTCTCCCTCGAACCTCCGCATCCAGGCAGACTGCCACGAATGTGCGGATAACCTTCCTGTTTTCCATTGAGAGAAGGCCTAAGCCAGGTGCAGCCGAAGCATGTTGAGAGCCGCTTGCGACGCCCTTAGCTTGATATCCATCCGGTTGCCCGAGAACCGGTGTTCGAAGGCAATAGTCTCATCAGCCGCCGCCAGCGCCATCCAAACAAGGCCGACTGGCTTGGCATCCGTCCCTCCGGTGGGCCCCGCGATCCCCGTCACCGAGATCGCGATATCCACCCCCGAGACTCTTCTGGCGCCCTCGGCCATCGCGCGAGCAACCTGCTCGCTGACCGCGCCATACTCACTAAGTAACTGCTCGTCGACGCCCAGAATTTCCTTCTTTGCCTGGTTGGCATAGGTCACAAAACCCGCCTGATACGTTTCCGAGCTTCCCGGTATATCAGTTATTCGATTGCCGATAAGTCCGCCCGTGCAGCTCTCGGCCGTGGCAAGCGTCAGATGCCGCTCGATCAGCATCCGCACGACCACTTTTTCCAGCGATTCGTCGTCGCGGCCGAATATGACGTTGCCCAGGATCGCAGTGATGCGCGCGTCCGTGGCGTCGATCATCTCCTCGGCCTGGCTTGCGGTCGCGGCCTTGGCGGTGATCCTCAGATGGACCTCTCCCGCGCCTGCAAGCGGCGCGACGGTCGGGTTGGACCCGTCGAGCAGGTCGCCAACCTTCTCGGCCGCGCTCGATTCGCCGATCCCGGCGAGCCGCAGCACCCTGGACCGTATGACCTCCGCGGTTTCGCCGACGAACTCCCGCAGATAAGGCACGACCTGGGAATCCACCATCTCGGTGAACTCCCTCGGCGGACCCGGCAGCACGATCACGACCTTGCCATCGTTCTCGAACGCCGCGCCGGGGGCGGTCCCGAGGGGATTGGCCAATATTCTGCCACGCGTCGGAATCAGCGCCTGCTTGAGGTTCGCCGCGGGCATCTCGATGCCCCTGGCGGCAAAAAACGCCTTAAGCCGCTCGGCCGACTCCTCGTGGAGGAACATCTCGTCGCCGACTACCTCCGCGACGGTCTCCTTCGTTAGGTCGTCGGCGGTGGGGCCGAGCCCGCCTATGGTGAAGACGATGTCCGCGCGGGAAAGCGCTGTGCGAATGGCGTCGGCGAGCCTAGCCTGGTTGTCTCCGACGGTGACTCGATAGTGGAGGTCGATCCCAAACTGAGGAAGCAAGCGGGACAGATATGCGGCGTCGGTATCGACAATCTGCCCGAGCAGCAATTCGGTCCCAACTGAGATCACTTCCGCCCGCACTATCAGCCCTCCGAGTAGCTATAGACATTATAGCTTATGGCGGGGAGCAGTGGCAACACGCCCTTGACAAATCCGCCAACCTGTCCATATACTGTGACAGGTAGGAGGCAGTCGCCGGATCCTATGACCATCGAACCTGGTTCCATCGTTACGGGCACCGTGGTCAAGATCGCTGACTTCGGCGCCATTGTCCGACTCGGTGGAGGCAAGAGCGGCCTCATCCACATCTCCGAGATCGCGGATACGTTCGTGCGCGACGTCCGAGACTTCCTGGCGGAAGAAGACGAGGTCACCGTAAAGGTGCTTCGCGTCAACGACAAAGGCCGTCTGGAACTCTCGCTCAAGCAATGCGACGTCAAGCCGCCGCCCAGGCCGGACGCCAGACAGCTAGCCGCCGCGGGCAGCCAATCCGTTCCGTGCGACCACTCCAACACTCCCCGCTCCTCGCCCCCGCCCAGACCAGCCAACTTCGAGGATAGGCTCTCACGCTTCCTCAAAGACAGCGAGCAACGCCAGCAAGACCTCAGGCGCCATGTGGACTCAAAGCGCGGGCGACGATAGGCAGCTGATTCCGGCTCCGAACGTCCCGGATTTTCTTTTTGATCGGCCGGTATAGCGGTAACCAAGCCGCGTCTGTACACCGTGGAGGCGATTATCATGCGAAGACTACTTTTCATACTACTCTGTATTATTTCAGTCGCTGCTTACGCCGAAGACAAGCCGGATAAGGCCGACGAGAAGTCGAAGGATAAGCCCGCCGCCACTCAAACCGCCGCGCCTGCGCCCGCTGCAGGGCTTGGGGCGGTACTCAGACCTGCTCCCGCACCTGCACCGGCGCCAACGCCGGTGTTCAGGTCAGCGCCCGCTCCCGCGCCTGCAGTCGCGCCCACGCCCGTGTCCGCACCCGCGCCTGCTTACCGGCCGACGCCTGCGCCGATGCCTGCTCCGACAACGACAATCGTGCCCGATCAGGCGCCGCGTGCGCAGATCGGCCGGCCGACGACGCAGCCGCCAAGTGTCAGAGAACCGGCCCCGACCGCCGGGCTGGGAGACTTGTTGGGCGACAGAGCCAGGCGGCCCTCGCCTCCAACGGCAGCAATCACGCCTGCTCCCGCGCCGGCACCAACCACGCAGCCCGTCCATCCAGGCAATGGGACGAACTACAGGCCCAACGCGGGCGGCAATTGGTCACAGCAGTCCGGCGGCCACGCCGGCCATCAAGCACCCACGAGTGTGGGCAATACGCCCCCGGCAGCGATGGGCAACAACCCTCACCGGCCGGAGGATCCGACTCGCCGACCTCAACAGCCGGTCGATGGAACACCCGCGAAGCCGAGCAGATACCTCTCGTTCACGAACACAGCTCCACCCGTGCAGGCTCCCGACACGCCAAGCCAGAGGCCGACGGGTCCCCGCGACGGGGCGCGGCCGTCCAATCCGGGCCAGGGCGACGATAGACACGACGGAAAGAACCAGCCCAACTACCGGCCGGACTCGCCGCGACAGCCGCATCCTCGCCCCGGCAACTCCAATGGCCCGGGCCCCGTTGCACCACGGCATCCCGGCGACAACGCTCCGACGGGATACAGGCCCAACGGCGCCAATCACACCATCGCGTACTTCCCGGCGGACAAGGACGATAGGAACCGCAGGAACTGGCACAGACCGACATACGTGGTGCCGCATGGCTACACTCCGCCGACGTATCGTCTGGGCCACTACTACTATCCCGGCCCCCAGGCCGTAAAACCGCGCTTCTACGGCTACTGGTCGTTCACGAGCTACCCGAACTACACGTGCAGATCGGTCTATTTCTACTACGATGTCTTCCCGTATATCGAGATGACTCGCGTGATCATCGAGCAGGCCGAGCCGGAGATCGTGTATGTGGAACAGCCCGTCTATTCCGACGGGGCGCAGTACGACGCGGACTCGCGCTTTGCCGGTCTCGATGACGCGCTTGCCGACATCCGCAGCGCGTGGATCGCCGAACGGTTCGATCTCATACAGCGGCATGTGCTGGCCGGTCGCAGGATTCAGGTCTTTCTTGACGGCAATTACGACTACACGATCTCCAGCGACGACTATCTTTCGATGACCCGCGACGCACTCGAGGACATGGAGACGGTCAGCTTCATCTGGGACAAGGTCCGTGAGCGCGAGGATGGCCAGATCACCGCGTTCGGCTCGCACACGTATCGTGCCAACGGCGCCGAGCACACGGTCTACATCAGCTACACGGTCATGAGAGTCGAAAACAAGTACTACGTCACCGAAGTGGGCTCCTCGGCAGAACCACTCGATGCGGAGCAAGAGGCGCGGCAGGATGGCGTGTAGGAAACCACAGCAGTCTCGCGGCTCGTATGTCTAAGTGGCAGAAAACATGCTCGAATATTCTCTCAGCCCGCTTGACATAGCTGTGCATGAGCCACGTCTTATATAGTGGAGGCGATTGACATGTATAAACTACTAATCATCTTTGTATGCAGTATCTCCCTCATAACGGCGGCCTCCGCCGAGCCTAGGGGCCATCGCTCTGACTCATCGCGAGGCGCCACCGTTAGTTCTCACTCGGATTCCGGTAGGTCCGGTCAGCCGAACCGCGGCGACAGCGGCTATCGTCCTGGCGAGTCGAGCCGATCCACCGACAGCGGCAGCAGGTACAGCCAGCCGGGTCGCACGGGCGACACCGGCAGGTCGTGGCAGTCCTACAAGCCGTCCGAGGACAACAAGGTCAGCACATCGACCTACCAGTCCGGGTCCTATCTGGATCGCTCCAAGAGCCACTCGGATTCGTCCAGTTACCGCACGGCGCCGGCCGGCTACGACAGGTCGAAGTCCCAGACCTACGGCGCAATCGTCCGTCCGGATGACAGAGCGAACCATCCCAGCCCTGGCTGGAGCGCGTCGCGTTCGCATTCCGACAACGGCTACTTCCTATCCGGTGGCCCGCACAAGTATGCGCCCGAGCCGGCGAGAGCGGTGCCGGTCCCTCAGCACACGGCCGTGCCCGCGCCGCATTACTCGCAGCAGGCCACGCGGAGCTCGTCCTCCATCTCGATCGGCTACTCGCCGTCGAACGGCGGCAGCTTCTCGATCAGCTATGCCAAGTCGCATTACGCAGTGCCCCACGGCTACGCGCCCCCGGTCTACCGAGGCGGGTTCTATCACTACTCGGCGCCGCGGGTGGTGAGCAGGCCGCTCTACTTCGGCTACTGGGCATTCGATTACAGCCCGACATTCTGCACGAGGTCGGTATACTTCCACTACGGCCTGTTCCCCTACATTCAGGTGACACGGGTCGAGGTGGTCTCACCGCCTGATGTGGTCTACATACCGCAGCCCATCTATGCAAGCGGAGTCTACTATGCGCCGTCCCGCTTCCCGGGGCTGGACGCCACTCTGGGCGACATCCGCAGCGCATGGCTTTCCGGTCGGTTCGACCTTGTCCAGCGCCACGTGCTTGCCAACCGTGACGTTGCCATCTTCCTGGACGGCAACTACGACTACTCGGTGTCGGGCAGCGACTACCTTTCGATGACTCGGGACGCCATTGGCAATCTCGAGACAGCCAGCTTCGTGTGGGACAGCGTTCGGGAGCGCAGCGACGGTCAGGTGACCGCGTTCGGCGTGCACACCTATCGCGCGAATGGCGAGTCCCACTCCGTCTACATCAGCTACACGCTGCGAAGGTCCGGCGGGAGCTACTTCATCAGCGAGGTAGGCTCCTCGGAAAGCCCGCTGAACTAGCAGCCGCCGGATAAAGTGGTGTAGGAGGGGTCTCCAGACCCCGAATCCGTCTGCCTCGCGCTCGGAAATCGCCGTCTGGAGACGGCTCCTACAACCGAAAGCGACTTTATCCGCAGGCTGCTAGCCCGCATTATTCGCGAGGATCGTGAATAATGCTCCTGAAGCCTCGGATTATGCGGATCATGCATAATCCGGGCCAGAATTGCAGCGTTGCGACCAGGGCAATTGGGCCGGCGCGAAAGCGCCGGCCGTTTTCAATGTACGTCCGGTTGGAACAATCCACTGGTTCGTAGCCGTCCATACAAACGTCAGGCTCTTGCGGCGCCTACGGATAATACCGGCATGAATTTCTGCCCTGGGGTACAACCATGAGGCGTTTCTGTACGCTCACCACTCTAGCACTCGTGCTCTCGATCTCCTGCCACGCGGCGGATACAGGCATCCGTTCCATGCTTGTCGGCACGCAGATACTCGAGGTCACCGACAACCGCCAGATGACGCTGCGATCCGATGGCGTCGCGACGGGGGCAGAGATATCGCCGGATGGCCGGTACGTCGTCTACGGAATCGAGCGCAAGGGAAAACTCGAACTTCGACTCACGAAGACCATCGGTGGAACTACGGTTACGCTGATGGATGGTACCGCCGACGACGAGCCGACCGCCCCTCCGACCCCGGCCGGCGAGTCGTGGCAGATCGATGCCAACACGGATGTCTATTGGGCGCCGGACAGCAGCCGGTTCGCGTTCAGGGCGATCCATCGCGCCTGGGATGGCGATCAGACCGTAGAAAAGCACTACATCGTGATCTTCGCCGCCCGGGGCGCGTTTCTCAGGTCTGTCCCCGCACCGGACGGAGGCATATTCCCACTGGTCTTTGGCGCGGACTCGCGCACGATCTACCTCAACGCGCGGCTTTCCCCCGGCGACAAAGAGACCGGGCAGCCTCGCATGATCGGGATACAATCCATCGACACGGTAACCGGCAACACACGGACGATCTACAGTTCCGACGCGCTCGATATTCAGATTCTGGGGCTGTCGGACGACGGCAGCAGTCTGCTCTGCCAGGCGTTTTCGAAGAAGGGCACGCAGCGCAAGAAGATCGGCTTGGACGGCTCCTCTCAGGACGTTACAGGCGACCTGTCGGCGTTCGGTCAGTATTCGCCGGACGGTAGTCTGGCGGTACTCGACGGCTCGGGAATATCCATAGGCAGTTCCAAGACTCTCCAGAAGACCGTGCTGACGACGGACTCCCGCATCGTGTTCGAGCGATGGGCGCCGAACAGCAAGATGCTGCTGTACCGGCAGTCCGAGAAGATCGCCGACGTTTCCGGCCGGCGCATCGAGCAGCCGAGCAGCCTGTGGCTGACGCTCGCGGCGCCTGGCAAGCTCAACAGCATGTGCATTGCGCTCGACCACGAGGGCGGCCCTTCCTGTTCACGCGACTGCCGCAAGATAGCGTATGTCTGCGATGGGCAGCTTTACATAGCTGAGTTGTCCCTTCGCGATCCGAGCGTCGATGAGAAGCTCGCCTCGGGCCTGCCTCTGACTGAGGACGAGACAAAGACGGTGCTTGCGGCAAACGGCAAGCAGATCGCGGTCGCGATGATGATGTACTCCGCTGATTTCGACGGCAACCTGCCCCCGGGGGATTCGCTGGCAGGTTCCCTCAAGGACTACCTCCGCGACAGGGAAGTCTTCCTTCGCCCCGGAGGCCAGGACAACATCTTCACCTATATGGATCCAGGCGTTCGCAACTGGTCGGATGTGGCACGCCCAGCGGAAACAGTGATCGGCGAACTCGACGCCGGCTACGGTTGGAAAGTGGCCATCTACGCGGACGGCCACGTGGTTGTCAAGGCGAAGTAGCCGCGGGATGATCCCTCCTGGGCAGGAATGCCCCCGGAGACTCTATGCCGAGCCCCCTCTCCTGCCGATACTAATTCTGAGACTCCCGGCGACCCGCCGGCACGACAGAGAGGACAGCATGGCAGCAAATCCCAAGCCGGTGGACCCGGTTAGCACATTCAACAAGGCCGAGCAGCTTCTGCAGTATGGCCACTACGAGAGCGCTTTCGACCTTTACTTCGAGATACGCAACGCCGGGCGAATGGCCCCGCTCGCATACTATCGCATGGGCCAAATCCTCAACCGCCGCGGCCAGGTGGACGAGTCCCTCGACTGCCACCGTGCCGCATTCGAGCTTGATCCGCTTCTCTCCCGCAGCGTCACCGAGAACGATCACCCCTGCTACGACTACCGCTACGGCTTCGTCGAGCAGACCCATATCACCCACTGCCCGCTCTGCGGTCAGGAGGGGCGCAAGCATTCCTGCTACAACGCGATCACCAAGCCGGACTTCACTCCCGGATTCGACCCGATCCGGCTGTGGATGCATTGCGACGCATGCCATCATATCTTTGCTTCCAACTACCCGACGGATCTCGGTGCCGTGCTTCGCAGCCATGCGCACGACTCCCACCTTTGTCCGAGGCACGAGGTGTTCCCAGCGCTGGGAAGGATCCTTTCCAACATCAGGAAGCGCACCCCCGGCAATCGTCTCCTCGAGATCGGAGTAGGCGCGGGCGAGATGGCGGCGGTGGCCAAGGAGTTCCTGTTCGACGTGACCGGCGTGGACATTCGTCCGGCCTATGCCGACGCCGTTTCGAGAACGCTCGACATACCGGTTTGCGCCTGCGACTTTCTGGAATTCGAGGCGGATGCGCCGTTCGACGTGATCTGCATGGGCGACGTACTGGAGCACACGACCGAGCCCGTGCGAATGCTTCTCAAGGCCATATCCCTGCTGAGCCCCAACGGCGTGCTGTGGATATCCACGCCCAACTTCGAGAGCGCGTATTCCCACCTGATGGAGGACGACAGCCCGCTCTGGCGCGCGTGCGAACATCTCAACTACTTCTGCTACAGGTCGCTCAAGTCGATGCTGGAGTCGATGGGCATGGACGTAGTCGACTATGCCATCTCCCGCCACTGCCTTGGCACGATGGAGATCACGGCCGTCAAGCGCGTGGCTTCCTAATCGCAATACAACCAAGCTTCAGAAAGCCAGAAAGCCCGGAGCCGTTTTCCGCTTTCTGGCTTTCTCCATTTCGCGACTCCCGGCTGCTACTCCCCGCAGGAAATCCCCGCCCTTCCGTCGCAGTAATGCGTATCCCAACTCAACACTCAAAACTCAACACTCAAAACTCAGAACCGAGGTGCACCATGGGGAAAGCAACTGCGCTTGCAGGCAACGTCACCAAATCCGATATCAACAAGCCGGTAATAGGCGTGTTTTGCGCGGGGGACCCCCGCATCGACTCGGCCAGCCGTAAACGCTGCCAGAACATCGTCAAGATGGCGGCCGACGTGCTCGCCGATCGCGTGAAGCTGCCGGACGGCTCTCCCGCGAAGGTCGTCTTCGCGCCGATTCTGGTTGATGGCGAGAAGCAGGCCGATATCGTCGCCAAGCAGTTCCAGGACGCGGGCGTCAACATACTCGTCTGCACGCCGGATACGTGGGCGTTCCCGCAGCTAAGCGTGATTTCGCTGCTGCAGCAGTTCCCGTCCGATACCCCGATCAACTTCACCTGCGGCAACTCCGGCCCCAAGCCGGGCGTGGTGTTCGCGCACGCGGTCAACGGCGCGCTGGCGCAGTACGGGCGGCTGTCGCACCTCAACGTCGGCACCTGGCCGGACACCGGCGCTAACCCGAAGATGACGCCGAGCACCGCGGACGCGCTGGTCGATTGGGCGTTCGCTGCCGTCACGACCCAGGCGCTGAAGGGCCGCAGGGTGGTGATATTCGGGCACGACTCGATGGGCATGGAGACCGCGCTTGCGCACGTAGTTCCAACGCGCAACCAGTTCGGCCTGGAGATCACCCGGCTCGATATGAAACTGCTGGCGGATATGCTGGCGAAGAAGTCCTACGACGCCAAGGAACTCAAGGCGATGCGCGCGTTTGTTGACAAGCACCTCGGCAAGCGGTTGGAAATCCGCGACGAGGCCGATTCCGAGCGGTTCAACACGAGCCTGGCGATGTATCTGGTGATGCGGGACCTGCTCAATGACCTCAACGCGGTCGGGGGCGGGTTCATGAGCCAGCTCGAGTGGGGATCGGACGTGCGGGGTATCCCGCTGCCGGTGGCGGACGCGGCGGAGTCGTTCTTCAACTCGACCTTCGACCACAACGGCCGCAAGGTGCCGATGCCATTTGCGACCGAGGCCGACGTGCAGGCCCTGCTGACGATGCTGTTCTTCTCCGCGCTCACGGGCGGTCAGCCGCCGCTGTTCATGGACTTCCGCAAGGTGTGGGAGAAGTGGGAACTGGAGGCACTTGCCAAGAAGACCGGCGTCAAGCTGCCCGCCAAGCTGCAGAAGGGGCTGGTGGATGGCAACAACTCCGGCTCGGCGTCGCTGGACTGGGCCGCGAAGCCGGGCGCGAGTGTCGATGAGATAATGAAGGGCGTCAGCATGCCGCTTGCTGATCCGGACTACTTCCCTGGGATGGGCAACTCGGTGACGTTCGTCTCGCCGGGCGGGCTGGACGGCATCGCCGGCCGGCTGATGTATTCGAGCCTGTCGGGGATGTTCAGCATGAGCTGGGATGAGGCTACGACCGCCGAGGCTCCCGCCAAGCTCGCGCAGGCGCTGTGCGATCTCACGACGCCGAGCTGGCCGCACACGTTCGTGGTGCCGAAGTATGCGTCGATGTATGAATACAAGCACTACCCGCCGGCCAACCACCTGCACATGATCCAGGGCCTGAGCCCGGCGCGCCTCGAGTACTGGATGGACCTCAACAACGTGCTCTCGCACAACGCCTGGTCCGCCCGCCCCCGCTTCATCGAGGGCACCGACCGACCCCTCCCGCTGCTGTATCTTGCGAACGGTGGAGAGGATGCGGCGAAGATGAGGCTGGGTAAGTAGCCTGGCTGGCGCACAGCGCGGGAGGCAGATCCAGCCGGCGGAGCGCGGAAGCGTACGGTTGTTCACGCTGCAGATAACGGGTTCCGGCAAAACAGTTTCACGCTCAATTGGTGCGTGGGCGGAAACTGTTTTGCGCGTTTTGGTTAGTTGCGGGAGGGACTCTATCGCGGAAGCGCGCCCTTCGACAGGCTCAGGATGCAAAAGCACGAAACGGGACACGGCTAACGGCTGATTCATGTGTCACCTCCTCTCGACTAGACCGGCGTCTACTATTATAGACGTGTTCACCAGCAATTGTCAACCGTTGTCATCTGATTATTTACAAGTTCTTTGAGGGGTGTGTCATGCCGAACTTGATTCAGGACCCATACGGCGGAGCGTCATCCTGAACTTGATTCAGGATCCATCCGCCGCCGCCACAAAACCCTGGGGGCGCGCGACACCGACCCCGGTGGCGGCCGAATCGCTTGACAACCAGGCAACCTAAGCATAGATGCACGCGTGGAGCCCGTGGTAGTTTGAGGACTGCTGCGGGCTCCTAAGACTGCACCTCGGGGTGAAGTAATGAGATGGCTGACCTTCTAAGGATGCATTAGGCAAAGCAAACCTTAAGGGAGGTCAGCCACGATGAAGTTCGGCGCACTGGATGTGCACAAGTCTTTCATTCAGGTATGTG
>Ga0078972_1006602_pt1 | contig 27175 bp, 28 predicted proteins | sample YelNatPaOPGAMG01_FD_67568 | JGI IMG/M metagenome (GOLD analysis project Ga0078972, IMG submission 67568) | Hot spring thermophilic microbial communities from Obsidian Pool, Yellowstone National Park, USA - OP-RAMG-01 (SPADES assembly) (version 2) | ecosystem: Environmental > Aquatic > Thermal...
CTTTACTAATTGGAAGAATATAGTGATTATTATCCGTGGTAATTTTTGGGTATGGCGTCTAGATTGTCGCCAGTGGACAGTCTTTTTAGCTTAAATAAAATTGAGTCCCCTAATCCATACAGTAATGATGGAGGCAATTATCGCGTCTAGGACTGGAGAGGCATTGATGAAGGATGAAGACTGGTTGAGATTGATAGTTGTAACGCAGGGCCTGCCAGGCAGGGCGAGGAATATTGGGGCTAAATACTCGACTGCTAGTATCCTGTTCTTTTTGGATGATGATGCAAAGGTCTCGCGTGAAGCACTTGAGTCTGCCATTAAAAAATTCGAGGACCCCCAAGTGGGCGCCGTCGGTGGACCCAATATTACGCTGGAGCCTGCGAGTTACTGGCAGCGTGTAAGCGGTTTAGTGCTTTCAAGCCCGTTGGCTAGTGCCTCGATGGGTTGGAGGTATAGGAGGGCTATTGAAGAGCCGAGAGAAGTTGATGAGACTAGATTGACATCATGTAACTTGCTAGTTCGCAAGGATGTTTTCGAGAAGGTAGGCGGATTTCCGGAGGATTTCTTCTCTGGCGAAGAGATAGTTCTGCTTCATCGGATAAAGAAGTTAGGATACAAGATTATTTATGATCCCTGCTTTGTTGCCGCTCATAGGAGAAGGCGATTCTGGGGACACATTAAGAGTGTATTTAGATATGGCTACGGAAGGATGCTCGCCATATCTGTCGATAGGGAAATCTTCAAGCCACTTTTCGCCATGCCTAGCCTAGGACTATTTGTGTATTTGTTCTCAGCGTTGTACTTTCCCGCCCTTGTTTTTCTATCTCTTGGGTATCTGTGCCTCATAACCTTGGAGTCGCTCAGACTATCTGTCAGAAATGGCGGCGTTAAGTATTTACCAGGATTAGTACTTCTCATCCCTCTGCATCATCTTGCTTATGCTCTTGGCTTTATGTGGGGAGCATCATCTACTAGTTTTAGGAGAAGATGGAGGCTGTGCGCCGGGCAGAGCTAGCTTTCTGGTCAATATTTTGGAAGTTACCTGACTTAACATTATTTATTGAGTTGGATGGAGTCAAGTTTGCTTTCTCGTCGAGGCGGCCGCACGATGTCTTGGTTGCTTCTGGATTGTACGAGCTTGACTTGGTGAGAAGGGCGATGTCGGTTCTTAGGGAGGGTGATGTATTCCTAGATGTTGGTGCACATATCGGTGCCTATACGCTGAGAGCTGCTAAAAGGGTTGGAGAATCCGGGAAGGTATACGCTGTGGAGCCCGACCCGATGAACGCTCGGTTGCTCAGGTCGGCGGTTAAGATGAATCAATTTTCTAACGTTGTCATCGTTGAGGCTGCTGCATCGGATGTTGAGGGAGATGTGGAGTTCTGGATGCATCCAAAGGGAGATATGTCTAGCGTTGGTTGTATATGGGGCGGGTTTAGGCTAGTCAAGGTAAGGACTATGAAACTATCAGACGTTATTAATGATGTTAAGGTTCGATTAGTTAAGGTTGACGTAGAAGGATATGAGGATCGCATAATCACTGACTTACTAGATAATATCAACTTTGAATATGCCGTCATCGAGTCTCATAGACCTCATGGGAAATGTATCTGTAGATTAATGGACAGGCCTAACATCGAGTCGAGAATATTACGCGCATCTATGAGTGGGCATACTTTATGGATCAAGAAAAAATCTTGCTAGGTCTTTTATACGTAAAAAATAATTTTTATCGATCTATGGGATTAATACTGCTACTGGGTACGTCTTGCCGCTCGTCGTGTGTAAGGCGATTTCGTTTGTCACTCCACCACTATAGAGAGTGCCACCTGCACCACTCGCACATGTAGTTATTCTTAAACTAATTGATTGACCAATAGTTATTGGTTGGGAAGAAATTATACATGGTGCACCGTTCGCCATTATCATGTCGACTACTGCATTGCTCGATCCTGTGTTCTTGGCTATCACTACTACTGCTGTGCCGTCCCAGTATGCTGATTGTATCTCTATTTTTTCGAACCTCGTGAATACGCCTACTAGTCCTGAGGCCCAGAACGCTACGGCTATCGCTATGACGATCGCGACTGCCACTAGTATAACGGTTGCGACGACTGGGCTTATTCCAGATCTTCTCCGGTCCATCCGCATGTCATATGTCTATGCACACTCATTAATATAAATTATTATTTTCATCATCAGGTGCAGAGTCTAGAGAAAATTCGAGAATACTGGCCAGTCCTGAGCGACTAGCTATGCTTAAATACACAGCACCCACACTAAATACAAGGAATGGGCGTAGCCGAGTCTTTCTACAGCTTCTCATACGCAAACTTCCGAACCCTAGGAGCATACCTACTCAAGATAGCGCCAGGAATACCCATGAGGCTTGAAAGCGCCGGAAAAAGGATATACCCAGAAGTCTTCACCTCCATGGTCGCCGCGGTAACCGTAATCTCAGCCATCGTATGCGTACCCACCGCAGTAGTCCTCTACATACTGACCAGCAGCTGGATAGCGGCCGCGGTGCTGGGCTCAATCCCCGCCCTGACGCTCCTCATAGGCCTAGCTTGGCCATATCTCTCAGCAACCTCAGCCGCATCCCTATTCGAGAGCGAGGTACCGTACGCCGCCAGCTACCTAGCAGTAATGGCCACGGGAGGAATACCGCCATACAAGAGCCTCACACGACTCGCAAACAGCAAACTCATGCCAAACATCGCCAAGGCCGCAAGGCTAGCAGAGCTAAACGTAAGGGTCGGAGGAATGGACCCAGTCTCAGCCATCGAAAAAATGGCCAAGGGACTACCATCAAAAGAATACAAAGACCTCCTCATGGGATACGCATCAACGCTGAGAAGCGGGGGAGACGTAGTCCACTACCTCATCAGGAAGACAGAGCAGATCTTCACCTCCAGGATGGGAAAGATGAGGATAGTGGGTGAGAGAATGGGAATGCTGATGGAGGGATACGCAGCAATAACAATGATGCTCTCACTCGTCATCTTCACCATTTACATAATCTCGAGAGCCCTACCCTCAGAGTTCCTCATCATGCCCTCAGAGCAATTCGCAATGATCGCATACCTATTCCTCCCAATGATGTCGATACTCTTCATCTACCTCGCAGACATCAGCCAGCCAAAATACCCAACAACAGACCCAAGACCAATGCGCGTATTCCTATACACACTCCCAGCAGCCTTCGCGTTCGCAGTCTTCTTCGTATTTCCATTCTTCATAACAGACCTTAGATACATAAGCCCTTTCGACTTCACGTCCTCACTCATCGAAGCCATAAGAAATGCAATCGGCCTAGAGATGGGCTACGAGTCATCAATAGCCCTCCTCCTCTTCTTCATAATCATGTTCACTCCCGGAGCAGTAGCCTACCAGATGTACGGGTCAGAAAACATATCAGTCATGCATGGAATGACGCTCTTCCTCAGAGACTTAACAGAGGCCAGAAAGACAGGACTAAGCCCGGAGAGATGCATCATCGATCTCTCAAAAAACCCATACGGAGCCTTTAGCAAACACCTCAGAGTAATGGCGAGACAGATAGGCTGGGGGATGCCGCTGAGAAAGATATACGAAGACTTCGCCAAGAGGACCTACGGATGGCTAGAGAAGGCAGGAACATTCATACTGATCGACGCCATCGACGTGGGTGGAGGAGCGCCCGAAACATTCGAGGTACTAGCATCATTCTTCGAGGACCTAGAAGAGATTGAGAGGCAAAAGAGGGCGACGCTTAAGCCGCTTATGGTCATACCGTACCTGACAGCCATAATGCTGATAGTTGTCGTCGTCATACTCGTATCATTCATGAAGGGACTACTACAGCTCGCAAGGCTAAGCATATCGACCGCCGAGTTCATCCACTTCTTCCTACCGCCAGTAATAATCATCGCAATAATCAGCGGCATAGTCGCAGGCAAGGTCTCAAGCGCAGTCGTCGCAGGAGGATTCAAACACGCAGTAATAATGTCGATCATCTCATTCATCGCGATATGGCTCTCAGGAACCTTCGCAGTAGGAGCATTCCAGCTACCAGCCACTCCCACATAAAAAATAAGATCTATTTTTATTCCGTAAGCTCCACTATTCCGCCGACTATGTCTATCCTCTTATCGTCCTTCAGCCTCCTCATCGCTCTAATGATCAGGTCCCTAGAGAAGGGCGCCTTGACGAAGATCTGCCAGTATGGAATGGGCCCGGTCCTCTTGAGGATGGAATTAACGATGAAGTCCTCGATGGGCTTAAGGTCCTGCGGCGCTATCTCCTTGTTCGAAGACTCGACAACGGACGCGTCGGACCTAATTACTTGGACCATTGCTGGCTTCCTGACGATTATTCCAGCCTCCTTTATGAACTTCTCCGGGTCAGCGTAGTACGAGAGAATTATCCTCGCGACCTCTGCGTTGTCCGTGATCTTGTTCTGCTTCATCCATTCAAGTATCTCTTTCCTCCTCCAAAGTTCAAGCATCAACTCCTCCCTCGACCGCCCACTCTGCAGCGAAATATTCTCGATCTGGAGACTGTTTGTGAAGTTCACCCTGAAAGAGTCAGTCACTGGGTCCCACTCAGCTATCGTCCTATAGTGATGCGCATCCTCAATCTCCCAAATGTATCTAACCCTCCGGCCGAATGCCTGGGGCTTACCCCTGAGCTGAACCCTCTCAATCAACGCCATAGCGTCAAGCAGCGAGATATGAGTCTCCGGAATGTTCATAGGCGGACTCATGAATCTCTTGATGGCGGAGTCTATGTTCTCGGCGTGGACGGTCGAGATGCCTCCGTGACCAGTCGCGATTGCCTGGAAGAGGACGAATGTCTCCTCGCCCCTGACCTCGCCGACGATCAGGTAGTCAGGCCTATACCTGAGGCTCGTCCTGACCAAGTCGAAGAGAGTCACCTGTCCCCTCTCGGTAGCGCCTAGCCCATAGCTCTCCCTAGTGACGAACCTAACCCAGTTCTCCCTCGGAATGTTTATCTCTGCTGTCTCCTCGCACGTCACGATCTTCATCCTAGGCCTAATGAACGTGGTCAGCGCGTTGAGCAGAGTCGTCTTGCCGCTGCCAGTCGCTCCAAGAATCATTACGCTGGCCTTGTGCTCGAGGAGAAGCCAGAAGTAGGCGGCCATCTCGCTGTTAAGAACATTCGCCATAAGGAGCTCAGTGATGCTGAAGGGCCTCTCCCTGAACTTCCTAATCGTGAATGTGCTACCCCTGGGAGAGATCTCCTCCCTAAAAGTCGCGGCCAGCCTGTGCTTGCCATAGATCATAGCGTCGACTATGGGGAAGGCGGAAGAGATGTGCTTGCCCGCCTTGTGGGCGAGGTGTATTATGAAGTCGTCGAGCGCCTCCCTGTCGGTGAAGACGACGTTTGTAGGCATCGACTCGTAGTCTCTGTGCCACACGTATATCGGTATTCCTAGGCCGTCGCACGAGACGTCCTCGACCCTGTAGTCCTCCATTATGATGTTCAGGGGGCCGAAGCCCATCATGTCCCTCTCGATGTAGTAAATGAACTTCTCGTAGACCTCCTCGGTAAGCGTGCCGAGTCCTAGGGCACGCCTATACTTGTTCAGAATCTTCCTCGTAGTCTCGATCACAACCTTCTTTACCTCTTCCTCCTCGCCTATCTTCGGGAAGTCCAGCTCCTTCGTCAAGATGTCCTTAACCTTCTCGAGCGCGTTCACCTCCTGAGGAGTCAGCGGAGCCTCGACGCAGTAGTATATCGGCTCCACCACCCTCCCAGGTGGAGAAGCAACTATGACCTCTGCGAACTTCTCCCTTATCACGTATCGGTCAAGAATCTCGAAATCAGGCTTGACTGGATATACCTCTATGCCCTGCCACTGCCTCCTAACCTCCTGAACCTTAGCCTTCTGCTTAAACATGTGGATGAATCACTATGTTTTATTACTGCTAAGTAGGATAAATTCATTTCCATAACGACCGCATTATTGGAGAAGCTATACCTTCATCGTATCAGGTAGCCCTCTCGACAGGCTACGCATTAGGATTCTGTAAAAAACAATGGAGACTATGGCTATGAATATGGAGATGTTGGCCAATAGCTGCGGCGTTGGGTCGCTCGCAAGGGGCTCGAAGAGCCTGACCACAAGTATTGGGAGGGACAGCAGAATGGAGCCCAGCATCGGTATCAAGACATAGAGCAGGGAGCTGATGGAGAATGGTGTGGGAGCCCTCCTAAGCCTAAAAGAGGTGAATATCGAGAACAACACGCTGAAGATAGACATGGCCAGCAGGAGGGCAATATCAATCTCTAGGAACGGCACCTCCCTCGCACCTATGGATACGAATCCATAGAGACAGGAAGAAAAAACGACAGTAACCATGAAGTACGCGTAGAATAGTCCTGAGAGATAGTTCTTCCTGCCACTAGCAGTAGTATCGACGATCCAGAGGTTTTGCCGCTCAGAGACGCACCAATTGATGGATAGGAGAGCTGGGAAGAGAGGCGTGTAGAGCGCCACCAACGTGAGCTGGGCCACCTCTGGAAAGCTCTCAATCCTCAGAAGCCGGGGGAGCGCCATGTTCGCCGCTGTGAATATCATCAGTATCAGGATGGCTGTCCATAGGCTTCCATCCCTGACGATCCTAGTAAGGTGAAGCTTAAACATCATTATTGATGGGCGGTCTCCCGGCCTGATGCTGAACAGGGCATCGCTCAGTATTGGCAGCCTGAGGTATCTGGGAAGCTTCTTGGGAGGCTCCATCAAGGCCGAGAGAAGGACAGGCGTGACTGATGCGTAGAAATTCGTTTTTGCGGCCTTCACGTAGGCCGCGACCAGAAAGGCTAGGTAGAGCGTGAGTAGGAATATTGCTTGTGGGTCTGCTCTGCCATCCACTAGTAGTCCCAGCAGGTATGATGGGTGAATCGTCTTCAGAAACATCGGCTGAACGCCGATTATTCGGACAATCATAGGCAGAACCATCAGAAGCGTGATGCTCCATCCAATAGCCTTAGCCCTCAGCTCTCCCAGCCAGTGCCTAGCAACTCCGAGCAGATGCGCAGTCATGGAAGACATGACTATCGATAATTCATACACAGCGAGCAACACTACAGGATTGACAAGCCGCGCTGGATAACTAATGGTAATGATGATAATTAGGGAGGACGGAACGATGAATATGTTTAGCAAGACTAACTGGAAAACTAGGTCCGTAATGAGGAATGTCGCCGGAGCGACGCGAGACGTGAGGACATAGTCTAACTCATATCCCAGCGCAGTTATCCCGCCCTTTGAGCCGAGGAATGCGCCGATAGCCAAGATGGAGGAAACAGTGAGCACAATCAATGTCTCGACGTATTCGTTGACTGGCACACCCGTTATGCCGCCGCTCAGCCTCAGGAATAGGGAGGAGAACGAGATGATTCCCATCCAGGAGAGATATATAGCGAGGAGGGAGAGGAGGCTCAGCTTCGAGCGTCTCACTCTTCCAAGATACTGCACAAACTTTGTCCTCAGCAGCGTCAGCAGAACCATACTCATCAGCCGGTAACGATCCTTATGAAGGCGTCCTCCAGCGGCGCCTCCGTGCTCAGGCCTGCAAACCTCTTCAAATCATCTATAGTCCCCCTAGCCACGGACCTGCCCTTATGTATAATTGTTGCCCTGTTGCAGAACCTCTCCGCCGCGTCGAGGATGTGGGTGCTTATGAGGACCGCGCCACCCTTCGCTGCTATTTCCCTCATGATCTGCTTAGTTACTCTCTGCGCCTCTGGGTCGAGACCTGAGAATGGCTCGTCGAGGATTAAGACGGCTGGATCGTTTATTACTGCGGCCGCTATCGCTAGCCTCTGCTTCATTCCCCTCGAAAGCCCAAAGATCAACTGGTCGGAAAACTCTGTCAGGTCGAAGAGGGCTAACTTATCCTCTGTCTCCGACGCTGCCCTGCGGCTGTTGGGTCCCTTAATCTTAGCCATGAATAGGAGGAACTCCTTCACGGTCAGATACTCGGGCAGGGATGGATTCTCGGGGAGATAGCCCACGAAGGACTTGTAGGAAGAATCAGTGGAGACCTCTCTGCCCAAGACCCTGACCACGCCGGAGTCAGGCCTGAGAAGCCCCACGATGCATTTTATCGTCGTGGTCTTCCCAGCGCCGTTCAGCCCTATCAGTCCATGAATCTCGCCTGCAGACACCTCTAGGCAGAGCCCAGACACTGCCGGTCTACCATCATAGCTCTTGCATAGATTGTCGACGTAGACGACCGAGTCCTTCATGATTCTCGCTGCATAACTCAGAGGAGGAGCTGACTATTATTCTTACCCCACCGTCTCTCCAGTCATGCCCATTAATTACATGTTTATTACTTCGCAGATTAATGCTACTATTCAGTGTCTTAGGAATGTTTTTCATATTTGAGGTCGAGGAGATTGTGGGTGTTGAGCCTAGGGAATTTGAGGAACCCCTGGGAGAGTTGGCGATGAGGAAGTTGTCATCCGTGTATGAGGGGGTCCTGGACGAGGAGCTCGGCTACGTCATAGCGGTCGTAGACGTAGAAGTCGAGGAAGTAGGAGTGCTACTACCTAGAGACCCCTCGATCTATCATCGGGCAAGATGCAAACTCCTCACGTATCTACCATTGCTTCAGGAGGTCGTCGAGGGAGAGGTCGTCGAGATCACCGAGTTCGGAGTCTTCGTAAGGGTCGGACCACTAGACGCGCTTCTGCACGTCTCCCAGATAATGGACGACTACCTATCATTTGACAAGAAGCACTCCGAGCTTGTCGGGAGTAAGACTGGCTGGAAGCTCGCCATCAACGACAGAGTTAGGGCTAGGATCGTGGCGGTCTCCATCAGTGGCGGCAAGGTCGGCCTCACGACTAGACAACCCTACCTAGGAAAACTAGAATGGATACAGCAGCAGATTTCTCCCAAGCCCGCAGAGAGGCCAAAGCACTCATAGGTGAGTGAGGAATGCCGAGAGAGAAGGCCTGCAGAGAGTGTAAAAGAATAGTCACTGGCAACAAGTGCGATAACTGCGGCTCTACAAACCTCACCCCCCATTTCTCAGGATTGATTGTGGTTGTTAGTCCTGAGCACTCCGAGGTAGCAAAGCTCTTGGGAATAACGAAGCCAGGCAGATACGCGTTGAAGGTAGAATGAGGAGAATAGCAGTATTCAACGAGGAGCTTAAGGAGAGGGTGAGGAAGCCGCTTGGAAGACTCATCCATGGCACATCAGGCGAAACATCGAGCATCCTAATAGATGAATTAAGAAAAGTTTCGGGAAAGATCATCGCGGTCGGCGACAGAGTCTCACGTGAGCTCTCAGCCCTGGGCGTTAGGGTTGATGTCTACGTCGTCGACGACAGGATTGAGAGGCAGAGCGTTGAACCATTCACGATGCGGGGTGCAGTAGAGCTGCGCTGTGAGAACGAGCCTGGAACGATAAGCGAGGATGCATACGCCGCGATCAGAGACGCGGTCAATATGAATGAACCAGTAGTCGTGAGGGTTAGGGGCGAGGAAGACCTGCTCGCGCTGGTCGCCATTATAGAAGCACCGATTGGGAGCTTAGTCATATACGGTCAGCCAAGAATGGGCGTGGTGCTGGTGGACGTTGACGAGAAGGCTAAGCAAAACGCCCTCTCTATTTTGGGTGCTGCTTCTTCTTGAAGCTAGTGTATCCGCATCGTCCGCACGTGTACCTGTCTTCATGCTCAGCCATTATGTAGCCGACGCCGCAGACCGGGCAGAACGTAGCCTTCCTAACAAGCTTACCTTCCACGACGCTATACAGCCTCCACAGCCCCTTCTTCTCGGACATCCCCTTCTCCAAGTTTATCCAGTTCTTTCTCACAATTTTAAGTTATAATCCCGGGAGACCTCTAGAATGTCTATGAAGAACAGAGAGTCGGGACTCCGATACTTAGAGTTCATAAAATCGAGGAGGAGCTCAAAGCTCCTTGAGCCAGGTGATGTGCCACTCGAGGACCTGATGACTGCCCTTGAAGCAGCGGTCTCGGCACCGAGCGCCCATAACGCGCAGCCATGGAGATTTATACTGCTCAGGAATAAGGACACTATTCGTAGACTGCTTGAGGCGATGGCTGAGGAGTGGAAAAGGGACCTACTTTCTGATGGATTAGACGAGCGAAAAGTGGAGGTGATTATCAGGGAGTCTGCTTCTAGGACGCTTAGGGCCTCTGCAGTGATAGTTGCATGCCTCACGATGAGCGAGATGGATCACTACCCAGACGAGAAGAGATCAAGATGCGAGTACGTGATGGCGGTGCAGTCAGTCGCCGCCGCATGCCAGAACCTACTGCTAGCTCTCCACGCACTGGGCTATGGCGCCTGCTGGAGATGCGGGCCACTGTTTGCGCCCGAAAGCGTTAGGAGGGTTCTAAACATTCCGAGCGACGTAGAGCCGCAGGCACTCATCGAGGTTGGCCTACCGGGAGGAATTAGACCGATGAGGAGGAAGCCACTTAGCGAGGTCGTCTTCATAGATAGGTGGGGCGAGCACCCTTGATAACGGTGCTCGCAGGCGGCGTCGGCGGAGCAAAACTGGTGGATGGGCTGGCCGAGACGATTGGTGATGAGGAGCTCAGAGTCATCGTAAACACGGCTGATGACGAGGAATTTTTCGGGCTCCACGTATCGCCAGACATAGACACGATTGTCTACACGTTGGCGGGCATCGCTGACAGGGAGAAGGGGTGGGGAATAGAGGGAGACACGTATAGATGCTTAGAGATGCTTGAGAGGTATGGGCTGGAGACTTGGTTCAAGATAGGCGACATGGATTTCGCCACGCATATCTACCGGACCCTAATGCTGAGGAGGGGAATGAGGCTCTCAGAGGTGACTGACACGATAGCCAAGAGGCTCGGCATAAGGCACAGAATCATGCCGATGACGGACGACAGGGTGAGGACAGTGGTAGTGACTGAGAGCGAGCGCTTATCGTTCCAGGAGTACTTCGTCGAGAAGAGGGGAGAGGTGAGGGTTAAGTCAGTTATCTACGAGGGAGCCGAGGAGGCTGAGCCCTGCAGGGAGGTAATCCCATCGATCATGGATTCAAGGGCCGTGATTATCGCTCCCAGCAACCCCATACTGAGCATAGGCCCAATCCTAGCACTCCGCGGAGTGAGGCAGGCGCTGCGCAAGACCAAGGCTGTCAGGGTTGGAGTGACGCCAATAATAGGCGGACGGGCAGTAAAGGGCCCTGCAGACAGGCTGATGAGAGACCTGGGAATAGAGCCTAGCGCGGCATCAGTAGCTCGTCTCTACTCAGACATACTAGACCTCTTCATCATAGATGAGGTCGATGCAAGCATGGCTGGAGAAGCCTCAAAATACGTACCAAGATGCATCGCCACGAATACCCTGATGCAGACCAGACAGGACAGAGCTAGGCTCGCTACTTACATTCTAACAGCCATAAATGAAATACGAGAATCGCATCAAAAATACTAAAATCAGCAGCATTAGAAAACGTACATGCTGCATTACATAAATTGCGTTAAATAGGTTTGATTCTTCATCATTGCCGGATAGTTAAACTAAGCAAAACAAAAATATGAGGGAAACTCAGATGAAAGGTAATCGAGGTCGCGAGCCAGATTCACTAAGCATGCTCATGAAAAGTTTGATGCTCTAAAGCATTATGGCTTTGAAATAAATGAGGAGGAAGTCGTTGAGACGATTCGGGACCCTGAGCGTATAGACCAAAAAGGGCACCCAGTATTTTGCTATCAAAGCCATTAATTCAAAATATGCTTTAAGAGTTGTTTATGAAGAGAGAAAGGATTATCCGCTGGTTATAACTTTCTATCCAGTGAGGCGGAAACGTTATGGCGTATAAAATTAAGTACGATGAAGATGCTGATGTCCTCGTGATAATAGTCGCTGAGGGAGGGAAACTCTCCCACGCAAAGGAAGTAGGCGACTTAATAGTGCATTTCGATGAGGATGATAAGAAATGTATCTCGAAATTATCGAACGGGCTATGAGTGGTTACGATAATCGTAAAGAAATTACGAGCCTCAATTTTAAATTCTTGCATCTTGCTATCTTACAGAAGTATTGAACAAAAATTGGCTTAATTCTGGGATAATTGTTACGGTTTTGTTGGGGCTATTAGCTATTTCTAAACTTAGAAATTGTCACATTTGTTCGGTTTATTTATTATACATTGTAAAAATTTATGCTACTTTTTTTAGATGGGTGGGAAAAGGGTAATTATTTGCCGTGGATTGTTGCTTAATCACTAATGACCGAGATTAGGGTGTTCAAGGGACTCGAGGGCGTCTACGTTGCTGAGAGCGAGCTCTGCCTGATCGATGGCGAGAACAGCAAACTCTACTACGTCGGCTACGACGTCGAAGAGCTGGCAGAGAAGAGCTGCTACGAGGAGGTGGTCTACCTCCTCTTCAATCGCAGGCTACCGACGAAGAGTGAGCTGGCGGAGTTTAAGAGCGAGTTGATCAGGCATCGCGCTCTCTGGAGTGAACAGTTGGAGTTTATCGATAAGTTCGACGGAAGTAAGGAGCCACTCGGGCTGCTTTCGTCGCTCTTATTGATCAGCTACGACATCGACTCGAAGTACATGGACAACAATCACCTTACGAGGGCGGTTAGGCTTGTGTCTTTGATGGCCTCTGGGCTGGCTGCGATTATTCGTAAGGGGATGGGGCTTAGATTCGTCGAGCCAAATCCAGCCCTAGGCCATGCGGCCAACTTTCTGTACATGATCCGAGAAGAGGAGCCAGACGAGGAGGACGTGATGCTGCTTGACAAGCTGATGATGCTTCAGGCCGAGCACGGACTGCCGGCAAGCACGTTTGCAGCGCTTGTGACCGCCTCCACGATGGCTGACCTCTACTCCTCGCTCGTTAGCGGATTGCTGGCACTTAGGGGGCCGCTTCATGTCGGTGCCTCGGAGGCCGCCCACAACCAGCTGTTAGAGATTGGGTCTCCTGACAGGGTTGAGGAGTGGTTCAGCAGGGCAATGGCCGAGAAGCGCAGAATCATGGGCTTTGGACACAGGGTGTATAGGACGTACGACCCTAGGGCGAGAATACTCAAAGAGCTAGCTCATAGACTGGCCGTGACTAGGGGAGGAGAGATTAGGAGGCTTTACGAGGTTGCGGCAAAGCTAGAAGAGGTGGGGATAAGGCACCTCGCACCGAGGGGAATATACCCAAACGTCGATTACTGGTCTCCGATAATCTATACCGCCCTAGGCATACCGAAGGAGTACTATACATTGATGTACGCCATGAGTAGGGTTGCAGGCATCGTCGCGCATGTCTTAGAGTACTGGACCGACAACAAACTCATAAGGCCACTTCACTTATACATCGGCGAGAAAGGAAAGAGATACGTTCCGGTCGAGGAGCGCTAAAGCCTTATAAGCCCAGATCTTATCAGTCGAAGAGCCATCCTGACCCCGCTGAGGCTGAGTATTCCTCTCATGATGCTTGATGCCTGGAAGTCCATGTCTCCTATGCGTGAGATCTCCTTCTCGAAGCCTGTCTCAGATATGTGTCTGAAGAGCTCGTCTATCTCATTGTCTGAGAGACTCTTAATCCAGTTCTTCGCCTTGTAAATGTTTCTCAGCTCTCGATATATTGGCCTAGTGTTTTTCCTATATGTCCCGTCCCTGCCCTCCCTTAGCAGCTTGTATGCGTGACGAGCAGCGTGGATCGCGCAGATTCCGCCAATTATCACGCCTCCCCCTGTTGTAGACTTTACCTGCCCAGCGACGTCGCCGACTAGCAGCGCGTTTCCATCAAGCCCCTCCTCAGTGGGCAGGCCCTCATAAATGCAGGAGGTGCTGTAGCCGATTATCCTAGCATTTGGAGCGACCTCGCTTAGGAACTTCATGGCCTTTGCCGAAGTGTCTTTGTACGAGGCGACGCCAAGCCTCCCAAGCTTCTCGTCGATCGGAACGAGGTATCCGAAGAAGTCTCTGAGGTATGGCTTGAGCCAGACGTGGACCACATCGCATTCATGCCCATGCCCAGATACGAGCATCTGCATTATCGGTATCCATCCATCCGTGACATATGATGGGTAGAGCATTCTAGCAATCGCTCCTACGTGTCCCTCCGCATCTATCAAGACGGAGGCAGAGACGAACTCTCCGCCCCCGACAGTCATCCTAACTTCTCCGCTCGCCCTCTGGACATTTGAGACCCTGCTACGTATGTTGATCTTGGCTCCGTTCGTTATCGCCTCCTCGGCCAGATACCTGTCGAGCTCCTCCCTCCTGACTACAGCGGCAACCGGGTCGTGCGTCCTAATCTCTATCGACCTACCACCAGGAGAGTGGATAACAGCGCCCTTCACGGTGTTCTCCAAGTACTCCTCCCTCAGGCCTAGGCCCAGCATTCTTAGCCCCTTGACGCTGTATAGTCCCGCGCAGCTCTCCGGCCTACCGATGGTCTCATGCTCCTCGAAGACCTCTACCTCCAGTCCGAGCCTAGCGGCCTCCCTTGAGGCAATTAGCCCAGCCGCTCCTCCACCCACTACTGCAACCTCCACCCTTCTCAATACGGATGAATATTGCGCATCTTTGAATAAATGTATATAACTTGAGGACGAGGTCTGGAGTTGTCGAGGGAAATAGGCTGAGGTCCTCGCTTCTACTTCTGAACGTGGTCGTCGCTGGGGCGGTAGTCATGGTTCTGGAACTGACTGGTAGTAGGGTGATAACGCCGATCTATGGAAGCTCAGTGATGACTTGGGGCGGACTGATAGGCGTCGTCCTTACGAGCTTATCGCTCGGATACGCTGTCTGCGGAGTACTGGCAGACAGGACGAGTCCTAGGACGCTGCTTAAACTGCTGATAATCTCTGCCTCAATCTACATATTGGTGACGCCCACGCTCTCAGCCATAGCTCTAAGGGAGCTTGACCCCACGCTGATAGACGAGAGATTGGGCGTCGTGCTGTCCTCGCTGATGGTTCTCGGCCCATCTACATTTCTGCTGGGTGGCGTGACGCCGGTCGCGCTGAAGCTGAGGGCAAGCGAGCTCTCATCCATCGGCAAGGTCTCTGGGAATCTCTATGCATACTCGACGCTCGGAAGCATTGCTGGGACCTTCCTCACGACCTTCGTCCTCATACCCCTGCTCGACGTCAACATGATTTTTTACCTCTCCGGAGCCTCCCTCCTCATAGCTGTAGCACCGCTGATAAGGCCTAGAAAGATGCTCGTCGCGCTGGTACTCATAGTCATATTCTTCTATCCGCAGGGAGTCACGTTCTACCTCACTTGTTCCTCCTCAATGCTGGGCGACGTAAAGTACAGGGGAGAGTCGCTCTACAACAACATAGTCGTCATAGACAGGGGCGGTGTGAGATATCTATACTTGAACGGCTTACTCCACAGCGGCATGTCGCTCTCAGACCCATATGCATTGGTCTTCGACTACACTAAGCTGTTCGCCGCTGGTCCGCTGCTCGTGCCAAACGCATCTAGGACACTCTTCATCGGTGGAGGAGGATTCTCAGGCCCCAAGTTCTTCCTCAAGAGTTATGAATTAATGATGGTAGACGTCGTCGAGATAGACCCAGCCGTAGTTGAGGTCGCCAAGAAATATTTTGAGCTCAGGGACGATCCGAGGCTGAACATCTACGTGGAGGATGGCAGGAGATACTTGGCGAGGACAAGCGAGGAGTACGACATAATAATCATAGACGCATACTCGAAGAACTACATTCCATTCCACCTAATGACGATTGAGTTCTACACGCTCGTCAAGTCTCACCTCAAGAAGGGAGGCGTAGTCATTCTCAACATCATCGCGTCCCTAGAGGGGCCGACATCAGACATCCTGAGGGCCGAGTACAAGACCATTCGTTCAGTCTTCAGCGAGGTGGCCGTTGTTCCAGTCTATGCAGGCAGCGGCAGCCAAGTTCAAAACATAATATTGATCGCGACAGACATGGAGCTTCCATCCAAGGAAGATCTAGTCGTGTGGGCAGTGAGGGACAGCGTCTCGTCCATGCTTGGCCTTAGCAGGTTCTTCGGACTCATGCCAAGCAGCGAGTTGCCAGTCATGGACGTGCCGCTTCTGCACGACTCCTACGCTCCAGTCGAGAACCTGTTAAACCCAGTTACGGGCACGAGGCTTGGGAGGGAGTACTACTTGGGAGTCACTGGACCCTCGATCTGCAGCTAGGTGTCTACGCTCATAATAGCCAAGACATGCCTAGTCGGGACGTGAGTGGCGAGGTGGCTAGTTGAACTACATCTGTCTCCAAGACTCCTCGAGGAAGTCCTTGAGGTCCCTTGTCTCGCCCTTCTTGTATACCGCTACTCGTGTGCTGATCTTGACGTCCAGTCCCAGACTCCTGAATAGCTGTAGGAGCTCGCCGCCACTGATTGGCGGCCTTACCCTGCCCTCATCGATCGCCCTTAGGAGCACCTCGGCCACCCGCTCTACGAGCTCTGGGTTAAGAGCCTTCGCCGCGTCCAGCACCTCGTCGCCCCTATCGGTCAAGTATCTCAGCAGCTTGCTGGAGGCTGGCTCCTCCTGAGGCTTTGGGGCCTCCGGTACTGACTGCTTAGAGGCCTCTGCCATCATTCTCCTGAGCTTCTTAAGCCTCAGGATTTTTAGGCTGATGTCTTCATCCTCGCTCAAGCATCATCACTCTCCTAGACTCCGCCCGAGATATTCATGTATTCGGTACGGAATAAAGGTTAGTATGGCTAAAAAACACCTATTTACCAGTAGGGGGTAGGTAAGCGGTATGCCGAGCATAAATACGGCCCGCGAGCTGTGCACAGCAATCATTTCAGGAGAGACTAGATGCGAAGAAGTTGCTCAGAAATTCCTCGAGAAAGTATCAAAGATTAACCAGGCGCTAAACGTCTACATCTCCGTCAAGCCAGAAGAGACGGTTAGGCAGGCAAGGGAGGCGGACGCCGTCCTGAAGAGATACGGTCCTAGATCGATAATGCATGGCGCACCACTCGCGGTTAAGGACATAATCTCAGTGGCGGGCTACCCACTCACAGCTGGCTCAAGAATCTTGGGGCAGGAAAACGCGAAGAGAGATGCTGACTGCGTCTTTGAGTGTAGACAGGCCGGACTAATAGTGATTGGAAAGACAAACCTCCATGAGTTCGCCTCAGGACCCACGGGCATGAACCCGCACTTCGGGCCGACCCGCAACCCATGGAATAAGGAGTACATTGCGGGCGGGTCTAGCAGCGGATCAGCGGCCGCCGTGTCAACGGGGCTGGCCGCAGTAGCTCTTGGGACAGATACTGGTGGGTCGGTTAGGATTCCCGCATCTATTTGTGGAGTTGTTGGGTTCAAGCCGACCTACGGAGCCATAAACACGTCCGGAGTGTTTCCACTAGCTTGGAGCCTAGACCATGTCGGCATACTTGGTAGGAGCGTCTGGGATGTCGCTGCACTTTTCTCAATCATCTCGAGGGAGACTTCGTCTATTCCTTTGAGGCCTCTCCCGAGGGGTACAAGGATCGGCGTGCCTTGGGGGTTCTTCGAGAACTCCGTGGATAAGGAGATACTCACGCATGTTAAGGTCTTCGTCGATAGGCTCTCCTCACTTGATATTGATGTCAGCGCAGTCGAGGCTAAGTGGTTAGGCGACATCTTGAGGCCATGGACAATTATCAGGAGAAGCGAAGCGTCAGCAATTCATCGAAGATGGCTGGAGAATACGCCGCACCTATACAGCGACGACGTCTTGGAGGGGCTGAGGGAAGGAATGAACTACTCGGCCGTCGACTACATCGTTGCTCAGAAGGAAAGGGAGAAGCTCTCCGCAAAGATGGACTCGCTACTCACGAGGCTGGACGCCATACTCATGCCCACGGTCCCAATCCATACCCCCAGAATTGCTGATCTAGAACGTCTCCCGCTCCGGGAGCGGCTGACAATTCATCGACAACTAATCTCTCTTACGCATCTCTTCAACCTCACTGGCTCGCCCTCAATATCGCTACCCATAGGCTTCACTCTCGACGGCCTACCAGTCAGCTGCCAGCTGGCAGCTAGGAGGGGGATGGACTCGATGGTTCTCAGCATCGCATACGCCTTTGAGATCGCCTACGGCTCCTTCAAGCACCCAGAACCGCTTTTCTAGCTACGCCAATAAAAAATAATCAGCCAGCTGCTGATCTTAGTCTTAAGCCATTCAAGAAAAGTTAGATTAATATAGATGACTAAGCGTGGTTTTTTGGGGGTTATTTTGAGGGACAAGTACCACATACCTGAAGACTATTACTATACTAACGATCATGAGTGGGTTAAGGTCGAGAAGAAGATAGCGACGGTCGGGATAACCGACTATGCCCAGAAGAAGCTGAGGGAGATAATCTATGTCGAGCTACCGAACGTTAACACTAAGGTCCAGAGAAAACAGACCCTCGCCTCAGTCGAATCTGTGAAGGCTAGTGCAGACGTCTACGCACCCTTGTCAGGAAAAGTAATCGAGGTAAACACAAAGCTGATCGATAGCCCTGAGATCATCAACGAGTCGCCATACGAGGATGGATGGCTGGTGAAGCTCGAGATCAGCGACGAGTCTGAGCTAAACTTCCTCATGGATGCTGACGAGTATGCTAGGTACTTAGAGGAGCTCGAGGAAGCCGCAGAGGAGGAAGAATAGACCCGCTAATTCTCTCAATTTATATAGCACGTAGGACAGGTATTAAGTAATGTGCGGCGTAAGGGTTAGAGTTTATCGTGTGACGGCGTACAACGATCCTGAGACTGGAAGGCCTGGAAAACTAATAGAGCTCGTCGAGGTCAGGAGACGCGAGGGAACATTCGTCGGGCCCGGCGCAGAGGAGGCACTAATAGCTCAGAGACTGATTCAGGGAGTCTTCATACAGCTTCAGGGGCTTGGACTCGTCCCGCCTCCCAGAGACGCTACGTATCCGAAGATCACGCTGATTCTCAGCGAGGAAGAGTACGAGAGACTCGGAGTAAGGTTCGAGGTCAACGAGGAGTTTGAGCTCGAGTTCAAAGATGGTAAAATATCATTCAACCCAATATAAAATATTTCCGAGAATTTAATAAAAATGACCGATACGTCAAGAATAAATAATGCCAATCCAAATTCATTCTTGGGCTTGGCTGGGGTTAAGTTTAGATGTGTTGTCTGCAGGGAGGATTGTGTGGCTGTCGATTATCTCGAGTTCGGAGACAAGGTGCTGCTCGTCTGTCCAAGAGGGCATAGACAATTCGTTCCGAAGAACCTTATCCATATTCAGCGATGAGTATAGATGTATGTGTTGGGTTCTTTGTCCTTTATGCAGTATCCGAACCTCTCGAACTGGACCCTCATGCCTACCTCAATGCTGAGCTCGTGGGGCTCGACGAGCCCTTCAACGACCTCTAGGCTGTTCGGCTCATATTCGTCGTTCTTGAAGAGCCGGCCCGGAATGATTACTTTTATCTGGTGAGAGTCTGCGGGGACCCACTGGATGATCTCTAGGCCAGGCTCCGGCTCGCCAGTCTCTGCCTCTGCCAAGACGTAGTCCATGCCCTTCTCGACGATGGTTATGTTCGCTAGATACTTGAGCCTCAGCCGGTCCCCAGCCTTTAGTAGGTCCGCGTCTCTACGGGAGATGTAGAGCTGACTGGCCGCCCTTAGTTTTCTTCTACCCATCTCGGTCGTCGGATGCAGTGGCGCCTCCACTATCTTCTCCTCGAGGCCCTTGAGGATGAGTCTGACTGGCTCTGGGACGAAGAAGAGCCTAGGCGATACTGGGTCAATTATTCTCCTGTTTATGGCGTAGAGAAGGCCCCATGAGTATTCCTTCTTGGTTGTCGTGAGTGCTGTGTATCTCATGACGAATTCTCTGAAGGCCTCTGGCACGATTCCCCTCCTCCTGACGGCCATGACGGTGGCGAGTCTGGGATCATCCCAGCCCTTCACGACCCCGCGGGCTATTAGCTCTCTTATCTCCCTCTTAGCGACCGGCGTGCCCTCAAACTCAAACCTCGAGTACTCGACATACAGCGGGTTAGGCAGTCCGAGATAGCTCCTGATCAGGTCTTGAAGCTCGTCCCTAAACCTGAACTCGGACGTCCTCAATACGTGCGTGACGCCGCAGAGCGCGTCCTCGATGCTTACCGCGAAGTCATACGTCGGCCAGACGATGTATTTGTCCCCGCAGATCGGGTGTGAGTGATTCACTATTCGTAGAAGCACTGGGTCGCGGAGCGCAGTATTTGCAGACGAGATTTCTCCCAACAGCCTGATGGATATCTCTCCCTCTCTGTATTGTCCCTGTAGCATTTTGTCCCACTGCTCTAGGCTCCAGGCAGGGTCCATCGACCTGTGCTCGCATGGCTCTCCCAGCGCCCTCTTCCTCCTCATCACTTCTTGGCTGCATAGGCATGCGTATGCCTTTCCAAGGCTTATCAGCTTCTCGGCATATTCATACATTACTGGTATGTCGTCGCTGTTGTTCTTCTCATAGTCCCACTTGATTCCCAGCCATCTGTATCCGTCCCTGAATGATTCGTAGTATTCGGCCCGGGCCTTTCTTGGATCCGTGTCCTCGAACCTGAGCCAGAGTTTCCCCTCATAGATCTCCTTGTAGAGATAGTTGATCAGACCGCTGAGCGCGTGTCCTACATGCATGTAACCGCTCGGCTCCGGTGGAAGCCTAGTGACGACCGCTCCCTTCACGGCTCCGGGCAGCGGTGGGAGGCCGCGTTTCTCCTCCTCTCCCCTCCTCCTCGACAGTAGGCTGGGCTCGATCTCGGTCAACGCGTGCTCGATCTTCTCGAGGCTCATCGAGTTTACCAGCTCTACCGCCCTCGCCACCTCTGACCTTAGCCTCGGTATGTCTGTCTTTGCCCACGGCAGCTCCGCGATGACCTTAGAGATAACTGCGCCCTCGATGGCTTTTCCCGAGTGGTCATACGCGTTCTTGAGGGCCCACTTATACGCCACCCTGAATATTTCGCTGCTCATAGACACATCTCACGAATTTCTACTCTATGATCATCCGTGAGACATAGCAGAGTATATCCTGAGGATGTCGCGGTCTTTCGGCTTGTAGTCTGCTGGAAGCCTCAGCCCTGTCCTCGCATCGATGGCATATAGCAGCCCTTTCGCGAGATCTTTGTGGATCCTCTCAGCTAGGTCTCGGACAGTGGAGTCGGCGGGCAGCAGGATGGCGTCGGGCAGGGTGTTTCCCTTGCTGTCGGTGAATGTCTTTATGTCGTAGACCGGGTAGACGACGTTCATCCTAAGAAGCTTGAATACGGCGACGTTGACGGCGAACTGGACGCCTGTCCGCATGTATTTTGAGAGGATTCGCTCGTTGACCATCTCGAGGGCCCAGAGCTGCTGCTGAGTGAGGCTGCTCCTATCTATTATCTGGAAGGACTCCTCTCCGGGAATGTATTTGATGAGCCCTTTCTGCTCTGCCCTCCTCAGGATTAGCTCGGCCTCTGCGCTGCAGGGCACGACTATCTTGTCCGAAAACTTCTCGACGAGCTCTGTGTAGAACTTGTGAGCAGTGTCGATGTCCATCTTGTTGGCTATGATTATGGTCGGCTTAGATATCTCTCGCAGCGTCTGAGCAAAGTTCCTATCATCGATCATGCTCCAGTTCTCAAAGTCTTTCTTCTCCAGCCCCGTCTCCTTCAGCGCCCTCTCGACGTGGCTCACCATTATTCTCAGTCCTAAGAGCGGCTCTGCAATCGCCTCTGACAGCGGCTTCCCAGACCTGAGTGCCTTGACGATCCTGTCCTGGTTTCTCTCTATTATCTTCATCAACCACATTACGAGCTCCTCCTCGATGTCGTAGACATCCGCGACTGGGTTGCCAGTACCCGGATCTGTGAGTCTACCCTCTTCGTCCACGCTTCCAGACGCATCAACTACGTGTAGCAGGGCGTCTGACTGCGCGGCCACGGATAGGAACTGGTTGCCTAGCCCCTTCCCCGCCCACGCGCCCTTGATCAGCCCGGGAAGATCGATAAGCTCTATGGGTATGTGTCTCCAGCCGTCGATGCATGTAGAGTTGCGTGGATTACACTTGACGCCCAGCTCAACGTGCACGCAGGGAGTTATGGCGTTGGTCACGCCGAAGTTGGGCTGCTTCGTCGTGAATGGATACGTCGAGACCTCGGCTGACTGGAGCGTAGCCGCGTTGAAGAACGTCGTCTTTCCGGTGTTTGTCTTTCCAATCAGTCCAAGCTTGACCAATCCTAACCATCTATAATTGTCGCCGACCCATAAAATACCTTCCGCTCCTTATCAACGGGGTATGGATAAATGCCAGCCATTTGTTAGTATTATCGAGGGGAGTTAGGTTGGTCGATGCTTTTGGGGAGATAGACCAGAGGAGAAAAGAGGGAGAAGAGGCGTTCTGGAAGGTCTTGAAGTGGCTCGAGGAGCACCACGAATTCTTCTCGAGGAGCATTCCACTAGTCGCGAGTGAGAACGTGCCCTCACCAGCCGTGAGGGAGGCGCTGATAAGCGATTTCGGCAACAGGTATGCCGAGGGTTATCCGGGCGAGAGGCTCTACGCGGGCTGCCGCTGGATAGACATGGTTGAGAGTCTAGGCATAGAGCTCGCGAAGAAGGTATACAACGCAGAGTACGCCGACATTAGGCCGATATCCGGAGTGGTCGCCAACCTGGCGGCCTACACGGCCTTCGCCGAGCCCGGAGACGTGATGTACGCCCTCCCAATACCCTTCGGCGGCCACATCAGCCACGGCAAGAAGTCTTGGGGAGGCACGGCCGGCGTGGTCAGGGGGCTACAGGTAGAGAGATACGAATTCGACGTGGAGAGGTTCAACATAGACGTCGACGGCACGAGGAAGAGGATTGAGAGCCTGATTAAGGAGGAGGGGAAGAAGCCCAAGCTCTTCATGCTGGGCGCAAGCGTCTTCCTCTTTCCGCACCCAGTCAGGGAGATCGCCGACCTAGCGGCGGAGTACGACGCAAAGGTAGTCTACGACGCCGCCCACGTCGCAGGCCTAATCGCTGGCGGAGTATTTCAGGACCCACTGAGGGAGGGAGCAGACGCGGTGACGATGAGCACGCATAAGACGCTGGCCGGACCGCAGCACGGGATGATCGTCAGCTGGAACAAATATGCTGAGAGGTTTAAGAGCGCCCTCTTCCCTGGACTGCTTAGCAACCATCACCTACACGCCGTTGCGGGTGTGACAATTGCGCTGGCCGAGGCGCTCGCATTTTATCACGAGTATGCGCCGCAGGTGGTGAGGAATGCTAAGAGGCTGGCGGAGGCCATGGCTGAGAGGGGCCTAGACGCCCTCTACTCTGACTTGGGATTCACGGAGTCGCACATCATCCTAGTTGACGTCAGCAGGTACATGGGCGGCAGGGAGGCGGAGGTCAGGCTAGAGAATGCGGGGATAGTGCTGAACAGGAACCTCATACCGAAGGACTACAAGCTCAAGACTGATTACAGGAACCCAAGCGGGATCAGGCTAGGGACGCAGGAGGTAACGAGACTTGGCATGGGTAAAGACGAGATGGACAGGATCGCGGAGTTCATCGCGAGAGTAGTGGTGAAGAGAGAGGAGCCGGAGAAGGTGGCGAGGGACGTCGCGGAGTTCAGGAAGGAGTTTAGAACCGTCAAGTACGCCTTCACGAGCCAGACGGAGGCGTACCAATACATCAAGATTAGGTGAATGGTTAGGTAATGCTCGACATCAAGCAGATGCGTCAGAACCCTGAGATATTCAGACGTGGGCTTAGGAGAAGGGGAATAGATCCATCAGTCGTCGATAGGTGCTTAGCGATGGATGAGGAGAGAAGAGGCCTCATAACTCGCATCCAACTGCTCAGGCATAGGAGGAACGAGCTCGCCGAGGAGATTGGCAGGGCGAAGAAGATGGGCAAGGATGCATCAGAGATGATGAGGAGCGTGGCGGAGGTCAGCCAAGAGATTGAGCGCCTAGAGGCCAGGCTCGAGCAGGTCGAGTCCGAGCTCCACTCCACACTCTTCAGACTCCCAAACCTTCCAGACGACTCTGTCCCTGACGGCGAGACCGAGGACGACAACGTTGTCGTCAGGACCTGGGGACAGACAGTGAAGGAGGACTGGATGAGGGACCACGTTGACATACTGGTGGGGCTGGGCATGCTCGACGTCGAGGCCGCGGGGAAGGTTGCGGGCGCGAGGTTCTACTACATCTTCGACGAGATCGTCGAGCTGAACTACGCGTTGATCAACTATGCGCTTGACTTCCTCTCGGCGAGGGGGTTCAGGCTTGTTCAGCCTCCATACATGCTCAGGAGGGAGATCATGGATGGAGTGATAGCTCTGGAGGACTTCGAGTCGATGATATACAAGGTCGAGGGTGAGGACCTATACTTGATCGGAACCGCGGAGCACCCGATAGCTGGACTCCACGCAGGCGAGATCCTCGACGGTAGAGCCCTGCCGCTTAGGTATGCGGGCGTGAGTCCATGCTTCAGGAAGGAGGCAGGAGCGCACGGCAAGGACACGAAGGGAATCTTCAGGGTCCACCAGTTCGAAAAGGTTGAGCAGTTTGTCTTCTGCAAGCCCGAGCAGTCATGGAGCGAGCACGAGCTGCTGATCAGAAACGCGGAGGAGCTCTACCGAGGACTCGGCCTACCCTACAGGGTCGTAAACATCTGCATCGGCGAGCTCGGCCCGATAGCGGCCAAGAAGTACGACTTGGAGGTCTGGATGCCGGCGCAGGAGAGGTACAGGGAGGTCGTATCATGCAGCAACTGTACCGACTACCAGGCGAGGAGGCTGAACATCAGGTATAGGGAGGCGCCGCACGTAGAGGAGACGAGACATGTCCACACGCTTAACAGCACCGCCATCGCGACCGAGAGGACAATTGTCGCGATAATCGAGAACTACCAGAGGCGTGACGGCTCAGTCGAGATACCGGAGGCGCTCCACCCGTACATGCGTGGGAAAACCGTCATAAGGCCCAAGCCGAAGAATATGGCCTCATAGTCGGGACGCCTCTACTACTCCTTCTTTATCTCTTCTCTTTCTGCCTCGCTTGACTTCTCCTCAGCGCGGCTGCTTCTCGCTGTCTTCCTGATTGCTCGCTTGAAGTACTGGAGCGGGTTCTTTATCCCGGGGCAGAGCCTACCCTCCTCGATGCATAGTCCATGCGTCCTCATCGTCGCGCATGAGGGCGTCGTGTACTTCGTCCTGCTGCCCTTCATGCCCGCTATGTGTTCTGCCTGATACCTCGCGAGCCTCTCGTCGAAGTCGCTTCTCTGAGCATACATCGAGACGACTGCATCGACGCTGTAGCCGATGTTGAAGAGGAAGGAGGCGAAGGCAAAGTTTCCGAAGTGGCCTACGTTCTGGCCACCCAAGAGCGCTGCTTTAAGGGCCTTCATGCATGGTGGCCAGTTCTCCTCAGACCCCGCGGCGGCAACCTCCTCGTAGCCCCTCCGGGAGGCCAGCCTGGCCCTGATCTCCTCGACGTACGTCTTGAGGAACTCCGGCGTTGCTGGGAGCTTAGCCTCGCCTAGCCTCTCCAGTATTCTCTTTATTATTGCCTCTCTCGCGAGCCTGGCAAGGTCCCTCTTCGGCAGGTATACCCAGCCATCCTTCACCACCCTGTTGACCAGCTTCCACTCTAGTGCGTCGATCCTAGAAGCGTGGGCGAGGTAGTCTGCTATCCCTACCTTGAAGTCGCAGAACCCGGAGTACTCCTTCTCGCGCTGGTCAGTCATCTCGACCCTTATGCCCAGCTCCCGGAGGAGCTCAGCGACTATCGAGGGATCCTCATCTGAGAGGAAGGACTCGCACCTCACGGCCTCGGCCAGTGCCCAGCGCCTAGAGAGCCAGCCGTCACCGACTGCAGAGACGATCATCAGCGCAATCGGGAAGCTTATGACGTCGACCTCTGGGTCGTCGTGGAGCCCTATCTCTGCCGCCTCACCCCTCTCGAGCGCCTCCCTAACCCTGAAGAGCGCCCTCTCCACGTCCCTCCTATGCCGAGCCTCGGCCAGCTCCTCCACCCTCACGCCCCAAGACGCAACATACTCCCTAGCAGCTCTCGTGAATGGGTACTTAGCCAAGAACTGGGACGTGAGGCGGAGACTCATCCAACACAACATACGCCCGCTAGCATATTTATCCTTATCCACGACCAAAACAACAGTGTCCAGATAAGGGGTTAAATAACACCTACCCGTTCTGGTCTAGCGTTAACTTTCACCCCTTCCCTCCTCATGTCATGGGAGGGTTTTCGGGGTGAACGGATGAAGCCCCCGGGCCGAGAAGGGAGGGGAGGCTCCAGCAAAGCGGGCTATGAGCTACATGCCCATAGCAGGGGCTGGTAGAGCCTAGTGCTCTAATCTTGACACAGCCCAGAACTCGGTAGGATGAAGCCATGAGGCTAACAAACCGAGAATCTCCCGGCTTCAGCCGTGGAGAGCGTCAAAAGCTTGCTTGATGAGCCCAACTCCTCACCACCTATTATGTCGCTGTATGACCTCTTCCTTTTTGAGTCTTAGTAGCGGAAGTAGACAGAGGGCTCGTCTAGTGCGCTAGCCTAAAGTATGAAGCTCTCAATCCTTGTTAGAGTGCCCGTCTTGGTGTCCGGTATCATGTTCGCTTTTTCGATCGTTAAAATTCCGATAATTATTTTCTCATCGATTGCGCTTTCCCTCAGGGCCTCCTTCACTCTCTCAGGAATCTCCGCGACCGCTACAGCCTCATACTTCAACGTTTCGCCCTCCACTTCAAGCTCAGGGACTACGGCTTCTAGCGCCTTCACAACGTGACCTGAAACGGAGACAAAATCGATTACTCTTCCTGTATACTGGACGCCTATGCGTTCTGCGAGAGATCTGTCGATTAAGGTCAGCCTAGCGCCGGTGTCGGTGAGGGCGGTCGAGGAATAACCCTCCTTTACTCCAGATAACCTAATCCTTGCCTTCACCAGAACCAATTACCCCCACCTTCAACCTTATTCTTTTTGCGCGCTTTTATTCTTTCGCTGCATTACTTAGCTTAGTGGTTGCTTTTTCCTTAGGAGCGGGTTCACCCAGACAGGGGAGAAGGCTGATGAGCCTCCCCAAACCAGCAAATGAGGAGGTAGGCGTAAAGCCTACTCTAAACGCTGGAAGCTCCCGACTTTAGTCGTGGAGTAGCTCACCTAAGGACAATGGCTGACTGCCATGAAGTCCGGCGGGG
>Ga0078972_1006604_pt1 | contig 27166 bp, 22 predicted proteins | sample YelNatPaOPGAMG01_FD_67568 | JGI IMG/M metagenome (GOLD analysis project Ga0078972, IMG submission 67568) | Hot spring thermophilic microbial communities from Obsidian Pool, Yellowstone National Park, USA - OP-RAMG-01 (SPADES assembly) (version 2) | ecosystem: Environmental > Aquatic > Thermal...
TCCAGCGGAAAGTATGTTCGAGAAACAGTAGCATATCGGTGCCCTCTTTTGAAGCTTTACTCATCCACTCAAGAACTTTTAGAATCGTCTTCTCCTTATCGCTATAAATAACATCCATAACTATAATCTTCCCCATCCTAACGTCAACGGTAAGAAACTCAGCATACTCATTCGTGAGCTTGAATAGACATCTAACCTTACCACCATTTATAACGCTAAGCTCAAACTCATATTCCTCAAGGAAGTTTAAGCTGAGAAGAAGCTCACCACGTCTAATAAGTCCCTCATCAACACATTTCCAATCCATAAAGGAAAAAGTCAAGAAAAATAAGTCACAGAGCATAAAACTTATAATTAGTTTAAACTTGTTTTTAAAAATATAAGCTAATATTTGAATTTTTAGCCAAAATTTAAATTATTAATTTAAACTTATTTTAACCTATGAGAGTAAAACTTAAATATTAGTTTAAATTTAATATTAAATTTTGAACTAAAATATGGAAGAAGTGAGAAAAATGGAAGAAGAACCTAAATTTTTCGTTAGGAGAACGTCAGGGCTTGTCAGAGAATTTGGGCTATTCGATACATTCGCCTTCAATGTCCTCGGTTATGCAGTGGGTTTAGTGGTTATGGTTACACCACTTTTTGTTGGTGGTCTTTTCCCGGGAGCAAACATTTATCTGATGCTTATCATCGGATCGATATTGACTGCATTTAACGGCATAACATATGGGTTGCTTAGCACAGCAATGCCACGTTCAGGTGGAGAATATATCTACAATGGCCGAGTGTTACACCCGGCAATTGGTTTCATGTCGAATTGGGGCTTCAGTTGGTCTCAGTTTCTTGGCATAGGGATTTATGCAGCGTGGACAACGAATTATGCGTTATCAACAGCTCTAACAACGCTCGGTTATATAACCAATAACCCAACGGCCATAAGGTGGGGAGAGCTTGTCGCAACAAAGGTAGTTACTTGGGGTCTAGGTACAATTTTTCTTCTATCAGTTGCTTTGCTTCTGTTAGTCCCCACAAGATGGCTTCGAAAATTTCTTTCATCTGGTTTCATAATAGCAACAATTGGCTCCGCAGCTACAGCTGTGGTATTCTTCATGCACAGTAAAGAAGATTTTGTCGCAATTTTCAACGACTTCATGCTTAAAGCTAAGGGGTTGCCAGATGCTTATAATTCTATTATAAAAATAGCAATAGATCTCGGATATACAGTTCCAAAGCCATCTATAGTGATGACAATTCTATCTCTATCAATTGGATATTGGATGTACATAGGATTGACTTATTCCGTCTACATCGGGGCGGAGGTCAAAGAGCCGTCAAAGGTTCAAACTCCTGCTATACTTCTTTCGTTGCTTTTCGGCTTCATATTTTATGCTTTGAGTTTCGTAGGATATTACCGAGTAGTGGGAGGGGAATTGAACGATGCATTAGGCTTCCTGAACTTAAATCATCCAGAAGCAAATCCAATTCCTGTTCCACCAGTTATGGGATTCTTTTCCGGCCTGTTAGCTGGTAATGTTCCAATGAACGTGATAATTGGAGTAAGTTTCTTTCTGTGGCATTACCTTCTGTTAGTAGTGATGTCAACTTTCTGCGTAAGAAACATATTCGCTTGGTCCTTTGACAGAATTATGCCTGCGAAGTTGACGGCTGTAACTCGTTATGGCAGTCCTTGGGCTGCTGCAATTACTGTTGTCGTGCTTGCATGGACTCTAATGACTCTCTGGCTATTTACTCCCTACTTTACATACGTAGTGAACTACATAGTCATATTCTCAATAGCTTTCTGGATTACAAGTTGGGCAGCGATTCTATTACCGTACAGAAGGAAAGAACTCTTCGAAGCTGCTCCGGAAATAGTTAGGAAGAAAGTCTTTGGTGTTCCATTGATAGTTATAGCGGGGATATTAAACATGTTTCTATTCACCCTAGTATTGATCTCTTCGTTCATGCTACCCGCTTTCAGCGGTCCGGTAGGCTTGGGAGCTACGCTGTTCGTTGTTGGGATATATCTATCAGGTATCATTATTTACTACATAGCCTATGCATATAGGAAGACTAAAGGCATAGATCTTAACATGTTATATAAAGAGCTACCACCAGAGTGAAGCTTATCAAAAATGTTTAAACCCCACCTTTTTTTAATAATCAAAGGAGGGATTAAAATGCGTAAGTTAAGAATTTTCTTTGGAACAGATTTACATGGATCTACAAGATGCTTCATTAAATTCCTCCATACGGGGAAATTCTACAAAGTAGATTGCTCAATTATCGGAGGAGACATAACGGGAAAAGTAATCATTCCAATCATAGAATGCGGTGATGGTCGCTATAAGGCACATTTCCTAGGGGTAGATTATATACTCAGTAGCATTAGTCAACTGGAAGAGTTAGAAAAGAAGATCGAAAATACAGGCTACTACCCCTACCGCACCAACGAGGATGAAGTTAAGGAGCTTCAATCCGACCCATCAAAAATGGATGCTCTATTTGAGCGACTTATGATCGATAGAGTGAAGAAATGGATTAGAATCGCCGACGAACGCCTGAGAAATAGTGAGACAAAATATTATATTCAGCCCGGTAATGACGACTCATTTGCAACTGATCCTATTCTTGAAACTTCTGAGTGCATTACTAACCCGGAGGGAAAGATAATTGATATCGGTCAAGGGTATGAGATGATTAGCTCAGGCTTTGCCAACATCACGCCTTGGAAGTGCCCGAGGGATATACCTGAGGAAGAATTAGAAGACAAGATCGAGTCGATGGCCTCGCAAGTTCGGAATATGCAACTGTGTGTATTCAATTTTCACTGCCCTCCTTTTAATACTAAACTTGATCAAGCTCCCAAGTTGAACGAAAATTTACAGCTTCAATTAGGTCTTAGCGGGCAAGAGATGGTTTCAGTTGGTAGTGTAGCTGTGAGGAAAAAAATCGAAGAATATCAACCTTTACTCGGTCTACATGGGCATATACATGAATCTAAAGGAGTAGACAAGATAGGCCGAACATTATGTGTAAACCCTGGCAGTGAATATTCGGAAGGAATACTCAAAGGTTGTATAATTCAGCTGAAGGAAGGGAAAGTTGAAAGCTATTATTTCGTTTCTGGCTAACATAAATAAATAGAAAATTAAATCCAAGTAATAAATTAGTCCTCTCAGGACGTTTTAAGCTGAGTGAGTATCATAAACTGGAAGTTTCATCAAAGTTAGTTGAAATTAAAATTGCCGGAGATTTGACAATTGGCCTTTTCAAGTTGCAATAGATTCTCCTTAAGAAAGAGTTTCGATCTCTCTATTAATAATATGTAACATCATGTACTAGTGTTGAAATGTGGTTAGAAAGAAGAAGAGCGTAAAGACTAAGATCGTAAAGCTTCTAAAGGATAAAGGGTGCACTTGAAGCGAAGCAAATAGAAGGGGGCTTAACCTGAATTACAACACTGTTAGGCGCTACTTAGGGGAGCTTGTAGAACATTGTTAAAAAGGCGAGCATAAACGGTCTAAAAGAAACAAAGTGATCTCTTTTTAATTTTTTGAATTAAAAAACAAGAAACAAGGGTGGGGCACAATGGCTACTGAGTGGAAAACGATGCACTGGAATGAATTTGGGGCATATATGAGTGAAGAATGCGCCAAGCTTTTTCATCTACGTATTAGATCTTAAACATAAGGGTGAAATACCTGAAGATGATACTCGAAAGCCTCAAATCGATGAGAGAGAAGCTTGAATCTAACCCGCGTTTTAAAACTTACCTTTCCGGTCTGTTGTTGAGGACATTACCATCGGAAGTTACAGAAAAATTAATCCCTAACATCAATGTTGCAATTCGCATACTTGAGGGAAAGCCTCTGACCAAAAACTTTTATGAGGATTCGACTTGCTTCTTCTTAACTGCCTTTAATAAATTGATGAGGAATACAAACCACTTGTGGAGAAGGCCCATAGCAGAGATAGGCCACCAACAACTTATTATCCCGTAGGGCTTAGAATCAGAGAGAAGTATTAATTTTGAAATTGAAAAGATCTTATAATGAGTTACGACCATAGAGTCGCTCCAACTCAGTGCTACTCAACTTCAGGGTGTCTGATTTGAAGAAGGTTAAGTTTCTCTTAGAGGAGAAACATGTGAGATCCAAACTGGGCGAAGATATTTTACGCCTATCCGTGGCCGGCTTAACCATTGAAGACTTGAAGGGATAGGGCGTTGGGGTCCCCCTATGTGTTGCGGAGGAACTTGTTAGGTTGAGTAAAGGCGAGTTGCTGGGTGAAAGGGTTCGGGCTGGAGGATCTCACCAAAACCCATTGGAGGGAGGTTTTACCCTTGCCCAAACACCTGTTGAGGATGAAGAGGGACTTTCAACTTGAGAAGATTCCTCAGAAGGCTACAGGTGGAGAGCGGGGAAGCCTTGAGAAGGTAAAAGCCTTGAAAACCTATTCCATAGATATGGAGATAGTGAATTGTAGGGCGAGGAAATTGGTCTTAATAGCTACCTCTCAAGCAGGGGGAGGAGAGACGTCTCTATGGCTCCTCAACTCACTTTCATAGCTGTCCAAGAATTCTAGGCTGAGGAAGATCTTCCAACACTTGATAAGCCTCTTATCAATAGCTTTTCAGTCCATAAGGGGAAAGAAATTGCAGTAAAACTTATATATTAATCCAAAGCAACAATGTGTATGTAAACATAATTTATAGGCTAATTGATCAGGAGGTTAAATTGTAAAAAATGATGAAAGTAGCGATAGTCCAAATGAGGGTGGATTTATCTAATCCCCAGAAGAACATTGAGCGTGCAGAGAGGTTTATTGTGGAGGCGAGAAAACAGAACGCAAATATTGTTTGTTTCCCAGAGGGTTTTCTGGTCAATCTCTATAATCCAGAAATGTTACGTAGATATGCAGAGAAAATTCCTGGCAAATTCGTTAATACGTTTGCAAAGCTTGCTGAAACTCATGGTGTATACATTGTGATGGGCACCATTCCAGAAAAGATTGAGGGGAGTGAACAAATATATAATACATCTGTGTTGATTTCGTCGACTGGTGATGTGATTGGGAAGTACAGGAAGATCGGCATTTGGCATGATGAGAAACCATACACCAAAAGAGGTGGAGAGTTACCCGTCTTTAAGACGAAGATTGGTAATTTAGGTATTCAGATATGTTGGGACCTAACTTTTCCCGAGATTACGAGGACTCTTGCTCACAAAGGAGCGGAAGTAATTTTTTCACCGTCTTATTGGAAAGATGGGGATAACCCACTTGCTGCGACATACGGCCTGCCAACTGAAGAAAGATTTATCGACTCATGTTGCGAAGCTAGGGCTTGGGAGAATCAAGTAGCATTTGTGTTCGTTAACGCATGTGGTGAGCATGTAGACAATAACGTAAATGATGTTCTTACTGGTCACTCTCAGATCATTCTTCCGTTCTACGGATGTATAGCACGACTTGGACGGGAAGAAGGCATTATATCGAAGGAGATAGACTTTAAGGCCATAAGAGACGCCGCAAGAGTTTATGGAGTTATTGAAGATATTCCGCAGATAGAGAGTGTGCTAGCCTCTAAACGTCCTAATATTTAACTCGTTGTTCAGAGTTAGAATGTCCTCTATATGAGCTCTTGATGTTAAGGATGGCAATGCGATGTTTGTAGTGGGGGAATAGACCGATGCGATGTGACTATGGAGCCGACGGATGTAACCAAAAACCTCTCGTAAATCATTACGCATTAATGGTTGAATCCTATTATTATAATTATGATTCCAGAGTTTCCGCATACAATAGCGGTATTATTGATGGCTGTGGGAGCCGCACTACTTATCTTAAGGCGAAAGAAAGACTGAAAGCCTTTTATAATAATATTAACACTAAAAGCCTATCAGCCATAAATACCATTGCTCAAATATTGACATATGTCTATAACCACTTAAAGGTTTATCAAAGCCTAAAAGTACCACCCCTAGAACTTGACCTAAATTTAGTGCAAGTTTATTATTAAAAAAATTATGGTGGGCTGGGTGTATACAATTAAAAAATTAAGGGAATTTCATTTTTAATATTTATTAAGTAAGCTTTTTGATGCATTATGGTTGGAGATTGAGTTAATTATAATGCTTTCTAAACACATGATTTACCAGAATTATTCCTTCTAATAAAAACATTGACTTCTTTTAAATTTAAAATCTCCCACTTTTATTCCTTTCACGTACGGAACATAATGGAACATTCACTGAATCTGTAAAGCGATTCGATAAAACGTCTCTGCATTTCGAATGGTATGTTCAGCAGCGAGAGCTATTCGGCTTCTTTGTGGCAGGCTTCTCATGTATTGAAAGTTTTTGCTATGCCCTATACTTAAGCCATTTGAATTCCCATTCATTACAGCAGTCAACGATTCTGAAGCAGCCTTAAAGGCTTGGTAGGCCTAGAAAAGGGCCTTTAAGGTTTTTCGCCCAATGGGCATTATATATAAAGGCTTTTGCTCTTTAGGAAGATTTAAAATTTTTTGAACCAATTCATCGTTGAAAGCTCCAACAGCTACGGTTCCCAATCCTAAAGCTGTTGCTTGCAAATAGATGTTTTCTCCTACATGCCCAGCCTCCATATGAACATATCTAACTCCTCTATCTCCATATATTCGCGTTGTTCGTTCATAAACCGCTGCTAAAACAATATTTACTGGCGCTGTTTTAACCCAACGTTGCTCTAAAGCTGCTAAAGCCAAGTCGTTTCTAAAATCACCTTTAACAATAAGCTTTAATTCATTAGTTAAAGGATTATAATGATAAATTCCAGCTTCCAATCCAGAAACACCTTCGCTTCCTATAACAACATAAACTTCTAAAGGGTATGTGACCCCTGCTGAAGGTGCAGCTCTAAATCCTGTTTTTAAATCGGTTACTCCCTGCGCAGCCCATAATAATTGAGATAATTCTTGAAAAGTTAATGGAGCTTTGGAATAGTCTCTTATGGATCTTCTTTTAGCTATCGCTTCTTCAACACTCATAAATCCAATAGAGGAAGGTTTTTCTAGAGGTTTAACTTGGTTAATTAAAGCTTCATTAAATGCTTCCTGCTTAAAATATTTTTGAAAAGCATATAAAAATGAAGCGATTGATGCTGCGATAACGCCTAAAAGAGCCCTAAAGAATTTGCGTCTATTAATTTTCTTTAAAAACTCCAAATTTTTATTCATTTTTATTTCCATTAACTTAACTATTGTAAGCTTTGCTTTAAAAGCTTAAAATATTTAATCAAAAAGCTTTTAATTGAATTTTCTTTAAATTTAATTCTCATGAAAAATAAAGAAATAATTGAAGCGTTGAAAGGGTTAGATGGAATAGTTGCTTGCGGAATAATTGATGAAAAAGGAAATATATATGAATGCTATGTTCCAGAAGGATTCCCTAAAGATAAGCTTTCAGTTGTTTATGGCGTGGAGTTGAATATGCTTCGCGAATTGAAGCCTTATTTTGGAGAATTTAAATGGAGACTATCCTCGTTTAGCGATGCAAGCCAAATAATCTATCTATGGTTATAAAGGATTGTATATAGTTGCTTCTTCAAAAAAGCCTCCTGAAGTTTTGCTTAAACAAATCGAAGAGTTAATATTAAAAAATCTTTAAGGTTTTAAAGATTTAAAAGGGAGAAGGCTCCAAAATAAATGGAGAATGAGGGGTTAAGGATTGAATCTGATTTTATTAATATTAATAATTGCGGTAGTCATTATTGTAATCGCTTTTGCTTCATATTTTATATCAATATACAATAGGTTTTATAGTTTAAAAAATTCAGCTGAAGCAACTTTAGGTCAAATCAGGGTTTCTATGAAAAAAAGGCTTGATATGATTGAACAATTGCTAGAATCTGTTAAAAGCTATGCTAAGTTTGAGAAGGAAGTTTTAGAGAAGGTTACGAGTTTAAGAAGTGAAGTTTTTAAGGTTGGAGCTGAAGGTTTAAGGGAGGTTGATCGAGAATCTAGAAGAATTTTAGGCGGGATAATGGCTGTAGCTGAAAGCTACCCAGATTTAAAAACATCCAATACGGTGTCAACCCTTATGGAAGCTATTAAAAATGTTGAGGATGAAATTGCGAGACAGAGATACACCTATAATAATATTGTTCAGGAATATAATATAATGCAGGATGTTGTTCCATCAAAGTTTATAGCTAGAGCTATTGGTCTTCCTAGAATGGAGTATTTAAAGTTCGAAGAAGAAGTTGAAAAGCCTCCTAAAATCGAGTTTTAAAGGTTAAAGAAGCATGAGCGAAGAAAGACAGATAATAGCCTTAATGTTTTTAACGCTTACAATAGCAGTTTTAGGTTTGATGGTAATAACATATTTGCCCTCCTTTACAGAAGGCGGAGTAGTGGTAGATGAGTATAAAACGTTTTTTTATGTTGATGGAACGCTTATAGAAAATTATGTTTATGAAATTAAACATTCCAACCGTTTTAGGATGCTTTATAGAGTTTGGGATGCACCTTTATCCATAACTCAGTTAAATGAGCCTTCAATACAGTTTTTAAACGCTTCAATAAACAGCGAAGCATTTGTTTATTTAAAGGATTTTCAAGGCGTAGTTTGGCTTCAAAACAGTTCAAGTAAAAGTTTAATTAATGAAGTGGAATCATTAGCTTACCTGAATGAAGTGGGAATTTTTAATCCTGAAGGCTTTAAAGCTGGAAAATATAACGTTACATATGTTTTTAAAATTTATCCTCCAATTGAATATGATGAAAACTATTGCCACTTAAACTTAAAACTTGCAGATGAACATTTAACTTACCGAAAAGTTGAAGTAACGCTTAAAGATGCAAATTATGTTTTAAAGGTTTTTCCTCATCCACCAACTTTAAAAATTATTGAAAAAGAAAATGAAATTGTATTTTATGGACGCTCAGATAAAAATGAGCTTCTTGAATTGGAGATTTTATTTAAAAAAGATGTTTTAAACATTATAAATGGCTTCCCAGAAAAAGTTAATAATGTAGCTGAGTTAACATTTAAAATTAATCGTTATGAGTTAATTCAATATAGCTTAAGCTTGATTTTACTAAAGATAAACCAATTACTTTCCTTAACCTTTCCTTTTCTATTTCTTCTTGTTTACGTTGCTTATGGTAAAGAGAAACAGTTTACTGCACCAAAATATTTAAGCTTTACACCTAATAATAAATTAAAGCCTTGGATTGTAAATTTAATTTTTAAAAGCGATCCATTAAATTTTGATGAAGATGGATTTTATGCAACTCTTTTAGATCTTCATAGAAGAGGAAAAATAAAAATTAAAACTAAAGATAGTAAGGGCTTAACAATTCAATTAATTAATGATGAGGGACTGGATAATTATGAAAAAAGAGTAATAATGTTTCTTAAAGGTTTGTCTAGAAACAATGCTGTTGATACAGATGAAATTAAAAAATTTGTTAAAACTCTTTCTTTAAGTAGAGAGCTTGAGTGGAAACTTTTAGAGCTTAAAAATGAGCTTTTTTATCTTACCAAAAAAGCTGAACAAAGTGTATCCGAATCATATGTGATTAATGGAAGGAGAAAACTTATACCATTTATAGTGACTTCAATCTTTTTATTATTAATCTCTATGCTACTATTCTTTAATTCGGTTTTTAATTTAATCCCCTCGATCCATTCTATTTCAACAAATATTTTGGTCAGCTCATTTATTCCTTTAATTCAATCATTGATTGCTTTAGCTTTTCCTTCAACGCTTTTTGGTAAATGGCGCAGCTCATTCTATAAGGAAAAACTTGAATGGGATGCTTTTAAAAGATTTCTTTCAGATTTAGCGCTTATTAAAAAATACTCGCCTGAAGATCTTTCAATATGGGGAGAATGGCTTATTTATGGAACAGCCTTAGGCGTAGGCGATAATGTTGTAAAGGCTATGAAAACACTTAAAATACCTCTTGAAGAATTAAACGTAATGAATAATTTGCCTATAATTATTCAGCCAATAATTACAGCAGTTCCAGTTAGTAAAACCGAAACCTATAGTGGATTTGGCGGTGGAGGATTTGGTTCAGGCGGCGGTTTTGGAGGCGGGGGAGCAGGAGCAAGATGAAATTTTTAACCTTTAAAAAGTTATTGAAAGGTTGAAAAGGTTGCTTACAAAAAAGTTTGAAACAATTTGGCCTGTCTATTTGTTTACGCTATTTTTTTCTTTTGGTTATGGCATAACTATTCCAGTTGTACCTTTATACGCAAGAAGTTTAGGAGCATCATACTTTATTATTGGATTGATTGGAGCTGTTTATGGTTTCTCTTACACACTAGTGGCAGCGCCTTTGGGAAAATTATCGGATAAAATTGGAAGAAAAAGAACACTTAGTTTAAGCGCTTCTTTAACAATTGTATCTTCATTTCTCTATTTTATTTCTCAGGCAACGTTTCAGCTATTGTTTATTAAGGTTTTAGAAGGTTTTGCGTTTGCAGCTTTCTTTCCATCAGTTGAAGCAGCAGTAACTGAAAATAGAATAAATCCTGGTAAGGCTATGGGATTTTGCGCAACTCTTTATGGAGCAGGTTTTGGTTTATCTTCAATTCTTGGAGGAACATTAGTAGATTGTTTTGGATATAAAATTCCCTTCCTTGTTTATTTTGTTTTTTCTCTAGCATCTTTAAGCTTAACAAGTTTGATGCATTTAAAAACTGAAAAAGGCCCATTTAATAACTTTGAAGGCAAAAAAACTTTTGAAAAACGTTTTAAAGAAGTTTTAAAAATTGCGCTAACAATTTCTTTTGGCTATAGTTTTATTTTAGCAGTGATTCTCTCTTTTTTCCCAGTTTATGGTAAAGCTTTAAACTGGAGTGCTACTTTAATAGGTTTCTTTCTAACTATTTTTTGGCTTTCAAGAATAATCTCTTTTGTTTTTTTAGGTGCATTATCAGATAGGCTTGGCCGAAAAAATATTCTTTTTCTTACGCTTTGTTTAAGCGCTGTAGCATCGCTTGGATTAGCTTGTTTTCAAGAAAAATTAACATTAATAGTTATGGGGTTTATTCTGGGGTTAGGGTTAGGCGCTCCATTTCCTGTAACAATTGCTTTAATTTCAGATGAGGCTCCGCCTAATGAAGAGGGTAGCGCAATGGGTTTATTTGAAACAGCTTCAGCTGCAGGGCAATCGGTTTCTCCTTTCATTGGAGGAGCTCTTTCTGAAACATTAAGTCTAAGCAGCCCGTTTATTTTATGTGGTTTTGTAGCATTTAGCTGCGCATTCTCTTCTTTATTCTTAAAGAGATTAAGTTATTGATTTTGCTTTTTAACTCTAAAATTCAAATTAAAAAGCCAAAAATTTAAAGGGAATCTTTTGTTAAGAAAGAATTTAGTTTAAGTTTCTTCTCTTAAAGTTATTAAGGCGCTTTCTATAACGGATTTAGCTTTATCTATTCGCTTTTTAACATCATATATAACGGCTTCGTAAGCTTCTTTGGATATTTTTCCAGATCTATATTGAAGGTTTACTTGAGTTTTGCTTGCTTTAGCAGCTTCAATTTCAGCTTCAGCCTTTTCAATTCTTTTAATTAATTCTTCATATCTTGAACCTGCTTTTTTCAATTCATTTTTTAATTCTGTTAGGGCTTTGTTTATTTCAGTTAATCTTTCCTCAGCAACTTTTACTCTATGCTTATATTCTTTTTTTGGTAAAGTTTTCCTTAATTTAGTTTCTTCAATTTCGCTAAGCTCTTTTTCATGAAACATTTTTTCATCGTAAAGCTCAACAAACTTTGATATAACGTCTATAGGCGCAGGTGCTGGTTGCGTTAAAGCAATTTTTCTCCCTCTAGCCACCACCGCGAAAACGAAAATTGCAGCTTCAATGATTAATATCCATTCTAAAGGTTTTATTGAAACCCATAAACCGCTGTATCTATATTTTAAGGCGAATTTTAAATCATGAAGAGGCGTTACACCGTTAAAGCTGTATACTAAAATTTTTTGATAAGAAGTCTCAACAGTTTTTTCAGGTTTTATATTTAAATCTTGAATTTCGCAACCTTTAGGTAAAATCACTTTAACTGTTAAATTATCTATAAGCCAAGATTGCTTTGAAGAGAAATTAAAGTTAAAAAGGTATATACCTCGCCAATCAATTTGTTTAATAAAGTTTTTTCTATCCAATTCATAAGTCAGCTTAAATGTAAAGTTTTCATTAGATCTTATATCTCCAAATCTTGGAGATACAGCAGCTTCATCTCCAGTTCTTTCATCATTCCATAATGGTCCAGCGTAATCATAAGCCATTATTTTGGTTGCGCCTTTAGGTAAACGAACTTTAACAGCAGCTATTAAAATTCCTGGGTTATGAATGCTAAAAGTGTCTGAAACTTTAATTTTATCGCTTGATTCTAAGGAGATGATTCTTTCAGACCAGTATATGTCAAGAAGCTGAAGAGTTACCGAGGAAAAGTTAAGCAGTAAAATTTTAGTATAATAAGGCATTAAAGGCGTAAAAGCATGATTTACTATAGGTTCTTTACCAATCCTTTTAAAAGTTGAGTTTTCTGGAAGAAATATAGAAGCGTCAGCTGGGAAAAATATAGTTACATTGCATAATTCAGCTTGTTTCTCTAAAGCAGGAGCTTCCGCAAAAGAATAGGTGTAACCTCCCCGCTGAAACCGAATTAAACCAGCAAAAACCGTTAATGAGGAAAAGTTATAGGTTTCTTTAGGTTTTAATGGTTGAGGAAAAATATAGCTTAACCAATAGATTTCTTTTGATTCATCAATTTTCTTTTCTATTGTTAAAGGTTCTCCTTGAAGATTTGCATTATAATACTTTAAGTTGTTTAAGTATAGATTTGGAAAGCCTATATTAACGCTTTGCAACTCTTCAACGCCAGTATTAATTATGGTTACAGTATCGTTTACCGCTGTTAAACCCCAATCGCTAATAAAAATCATTCTATTAACTTTAATTTCATAATTTTGTTGCGGAGTTGCATTAATAAAGGTTGGTAAATAAGCTAAAGCTAAAATTAATAGTATCATAAAGGCTAAGTTAATGCATTTGAAATTTCGCTTCATCAATTTTTTATTTCCCCTTTTTCAGTTTTAAATAATTAAGTTAAGTTGCAACTCTGCTTTTTAAAGTTGACTTCCAATCATTCGGGATATTTCTTAATTTTTTAGCTGGAACCCCTACATAAATGCTTTTTGGTGGAACATCCTTAGTTACAAGAGATAAAGCACCAATTAAAGCTCCTTCCCCTATTGTTATTCTGGGCATGATGATTGCGTTTCCCCCTATGCTTGCGCCTTTCTTTATTATTGGCCCAATTAATTTGGTTTCTTTTTGAGCAGCGTATTTATCGTTTAAAAGAACGCTGCAGGGCCCTAAAAAAACGTAATCCTCTATTTTAGAGTAAGCGCAAATATAAGCGTTTGTTTGAATTGAAACATTTTTCCCTAATTCGCAGTATCCATCGATTACAGAGTTCGTTCCAATCAAGCTTTTATCGCCTATTTTAACATTCTCTCTAACAAGCACGTTATGGCCAAACTCTACTTCATCACCTATTTTAACATTAGAGTAAATAATACAACCGCTTCTTACTATGCAGTTTTTCCCAATAATAGTTAAATCTTTCTTTAAATCTTTTCCATATTCTTTTTTAATTTCAGCTTTTAAGCTATCTCTTTTAGGGTAGCCTATTATGCAGTTAGGTCCAATATAGGTTCCTTCTTCAATCTCAACTGGACCAAAAATTACTGTGTTAAAGCTTACCCAAATATTATTCGAGAGTTTAACGTCATAAAAAAGCTTTGAACCTGCCTCGATGCGGCATCCTTTACCTAACTTAACTTTTTCATCTAAATAAGCAGAAGCATCTATTTGAGATTGCGTCATACTTTCTTTTCCTTTTTTTGTAATGTTACACCGCATTTAACGCAATATTTAGCATTTATGGGGTTTTTAGTTTTGCAGTTGGGGCATATTCTTCCGGGAGTTGAAGATGTTTCTAAATCGCTTGTAGATTTAATTAATATTACATCACCCATTTTTAGGATTTTATCGAAGGGGAGAAAAGCTTCTTGGATTTCCCCTTTTTCATCAACTCTATCTAAGATTAAAGCCACTTTTCCCTCTGTTGAAAAAGCTAAATCCTTTACTACGCCTATTTTTTTCGCTTCAGTTTCAATAACCTCTTTTCCAATAACATCCTCTTTCGTATAATATTTCATTTTAATTTACCCTACCTTTACAACCTTAAGCTTAGCATAATTTAATAATCTCTTAGCATCTTAAAAGATTTTCATACTTATTTCTGTTTTCTCTAAAGAAAAGATTTGAAAAAATTTTAATATAACTTCAAAGCTTACTACTCAAAAATAAAATATAACGATTAAAAATAAAAAAGGGGGAGGTTAAAATTAAATTAAAAACGCATCCTTACCTGCCAACGGGGGTTGAAACTGTAGAAACTGAAATGCTTAAAGAGCTTGGATTAAAAAGCATCGATGATTTATTTACGGATATTCCAGAAAAAATCAAGTTTAAAGGAAAATTGAATATTCCAGGGCCGCTTTCAGAGCTTGAAGTTAAAAGAAAAGTTGCTAAGCTTTTAGAGAAAAATGTTTCTAGCATGGATGTTCCAGTGTTTTTAGGCGCGGGGGTTTGGCCTCATTACGTGCCTGCTGTTGTAGATGCTATAGTTGGAAGGGCAGAGTTGGCTACTTCCTATACGCCTTATCAAGCTGAAGTTTCTCAGGGAATTCTTCAAGCACAATTTGAATATCAAAGCATGATTTGCGAGTTAACTGGAATGGATGTAGCTAATGCTTCTATGTATGATTGGGCTACAAGCCTTGGTGAAGCAGCATTAATGGCTTCTAGATTAACTAAAAAAACAGAGGTTATTATTCCTCATTTCATTCATCCAGAAAGGAAAGCTGTGCTTAAACTTATGGTTGAACCGGCTAAAATGAAAATTATTGAGGTAAATCAAGATAGGGAAACAGGGCAGATAAACCTTGAAGATTTAAAAGGTAAAACCTCAAAAAATACTGCTGCCATATATATTGAGAATCCATCTTACCTCGGGTTTTTAGAGGAAAAAGCAAAAGAAATAGGGGAAATCGCTCATGAAAATGAAGCTTTCTACATTGTTGGGGTTGATCCAACTTCTTTAGGGTTATTAAAGGCTCCAGGAGATTATGGTGCAGATATAGTTGTTGGGGAAGGGCAACCTTTAGGAAACAGCATGAATTATGGCGGTCCATTATTGGGGATATTTGCTTGCAAAGAAGAATTTGTAAGGCAAATGCCTGGTCGAATAATAGGTTTAACCACAACTAAAAAACAAAATCAAAGAGCTTTCTGCATGGCTTTGCAAACTAGAGAGCAGTATATAAGGCGAGAGAAAGCTACCTCAAGCATATGCACAAATGAAGCTTTATGCGCTGTAGCTGCAGCAGTTTATCTTTCTCTGCTTGGACCTAAAGGGTTAAAACGTTTGGGAGAAATAATTATGACTAAATCTGCTTACACTATGAAAAGGCTTAAAGAAGTATCGGGAATAAAAACCCCATTGTTTAAAGCGGTTCACTTTAAGGAATTCACTGTAAACTTTGATGAAGCTGGAAAAACAGCTTTAGAAGTGCATAAAAAACTTTTAAAGGAAGGTGTTCACGGCGGGAAAATTATTAAGGAGGAGTTTCCGGAGCTTGGAGAAACAGCGCTTTACTGCGTTACCGAGGTTCATTTAAAGGAAGATATAGATAAGCTTGTAGATTCGCTGAAAAAAGTGTTGGAGGCGTAAAAATATGAGTTTTAAACAGGCTAAATGGAATGAACCATTAATATTTGAAAGATCTAAACCTGGAAAAATTGGTTTTACGCTTTTGGAGCCTACGGAAGAGGAAAAAAAGCTTGCAGGAAACATTATTGAGGTTGTTCCAAAAAACTTGCTTAGAGAAAATTCCCCTGAACTTCCTGAAGTTTCAGAAGTTGAAGTGGTAAGGCATTACGTTAGGCTTTCTCAACAAAATTATGGCGTTGACTTAGGCATTTATCCGCTTGGAAGCTGCACAATGAAGTATACCCCTAAAATAACCGATGTTATAATTAATAACCCTAAGCTTAGGGATCTTCACCCATATCAAGATGAAGAGCTTACACAAGGAATTCTTCAAATTCTTTATGAGCTTTCAAACTATTTTGCTGAAATATTAGGGATGGATAAGGTTTCTCTTCAACCCGCAGCTGGAGCTCATGGAGAATATACTGGCGTAATGATTATGAGAGCTTATCACGCTTTAAACGGGGAGCTTGATAAAAGAACAGATGTTATAGTGCCTGATTCAGCTCATGGAACAAACCCCGCCAATACAGCTATGGCTGGATTTAAAACAGTTGTTGTTCCATCAGCTGAAGATGGAACTGTTGATTTAAAAGCTTTAAAGGCTGTTGCTGGAGAGCATACAGCAGGATTTATGTTAACAAATCCAAATACGCTTGGAGTTTTCGAAAGAAACGTTATGGAAATAGCTGAGATAATTCATGATGCAGGCGGGTTAGTTTATTATGATGGCGCAAACTTAAACGCTATTTTAGGTAAAGCAAGACCAGGCGATATGGGATTTGATATAGCCCATATAAATGCTCATAAAACATTTTCTACACCGCATGGAGGCGGGGGCCCAGGTGCAGGACCAGTAGGCGTTAAAAAAGAGCTTGAAAAGTTCCTTCCAGTTCCAACAGTTGAGTTTGACGGGAAAAAATACTATTTAGATTATAATAAACCTTATTCTATAGGGAAAGTTAGAGGTTTTTACGGCAATATAGCAGTTTTAGTAAGAGCTTACGCCTATATACTTTTAATGGGACCTGAAGGATTAAAGAGAGTTGCTGAACTTTCAGTTTTAAATGCTAACTATGCTATTAGAAAAGTGCTTAAGGCTAAAGGCTACATGCTTCCATATAAACCTGAAAACCTAAGAAAACATGAAGGTGTTGTAAGCGCTAAACAAATGATGGATGAAACAGGAGTAAGAGCATTAAATGTTTCCAAAAGGCTTTTAGATTTAGGAGTTCATGCGCCAACAAACTACTTCCCATTAATAGTTCCTGAAGCATTAATGATTGAGCCTACAGAAACAGAAAGTAAAGAAACTTTAGATGAGTTGATAAATGCATTTATTAAGATAAGCGGAGAAGCCTATAGCAACCCTCAAGTTGTATTAGACGCACCTGTAAATACAACCGTTGATATGGTGGATGATGTTAAAGCTTCTCATCCAAAAACTATGCGTTTAAGCTGGAGAATGCTTAAGAAACATGGAGAACCAAAATAAACTTCCTCCCTTTCTTAATTTTAGCTTTAACTTTTTAAAGGTAATTTTCCTTCTTTAAAAAGAAGAAGAACCCTTAAAGTTTTATTTCCTAAAATTGTTAAAAAAGCAAAGTTTCCAATAGCGTGAAGAGTATCAAAAGGTAAACCTTGAATTTCAGCTATAATAAAAGTGGTTAAGGTTGTAGGGTAAAGGTAAGAATACCAAAACCATATATTCATTATAAAACCATAAAAGTATCCTGCTATAATTCCTATAAAGCCAAGCTTCCAACGATTAATTTTAGAATAATTAAAGTTTAATAACCCTGCTAAACCACCGATAAGCCCCCAAGAATACATTTGTAAAGGTGTCCAAGGTCCATGCCCTAAAATAAAATTTGAGATTAATGGAGTTAAAGCACCTACAAAAAATCCTATATAAGAACCAAAAACTATACCTATACAGATAATAAGGTAAGTACACGGATTAACATTTGGTAAAGGCGCAAAAGGAATTCTTAGCAAAGCTGTTAAAGCGCCTAAACCAATAGTTAAACTTACAAATTTAGAGTTTGAATAATGCTTTTTAAAATCCACAATTAAACCAATAATAGCAATTGTTATTATAATAATGGAGATTAAACCCCATTCCTCAAGAAGAAAGCTTATGTTAAAAAAAGCTAAAAATAGAGGTAAAACTACCAAAATGAAGGATGCTGAAAAAATTAAGAAAAGAAGCAGCTTGCTTAATTTTTTGTTCAATTTAAAAACCCTGAATTAGATTTAACTATTTTCAGTTGGAATCATTAAAATTTCTTGATTTATAATGATTAAGCCAAAAGAGTATTTACAGTTTTGAGAGTCGAGAAGAATGCTTGCAGCTTTCTTTACAGATTCAACATCTGTACCTGAAATAACTAATATAATGTTTTCGCAAGCCATATTTCCTTTAGGATTCCAAAAATTTTGCGTAGCTTGAATAAAACCTGCATTTAAATATTGTTTATAACCATCCTTGCTTGATTCAATTAAAACGTTCTCTTTAAAATAAAGTTTTAAACCTATCTTCTCATGTATTTCATTAATTTCTGAAATAAGCTCAGTATCCGATTTAGATAAAACTATAATGTTGCAACGGGATTTCTCATTTTTAGAAAGCATTTCAATCGGTAAAGTTTCGGCTTTAACGTTAAATTGAAGCAATTGAGTTTTAATTTTTTCAGCCTCCTCATAAAACTCTTTTTGAAAAGCAATAATTGTGGGAGAAACTTTGCCTTTATAACCATTAATAAACGCGTTTGGATAAGATGCTAAGGTTGCTGTTAAAGTAAAAGCATCTCCCCAATAATGATAATCCCATTGAATAAAATCGTTATTAAATAGGATGTAGGTTGAGGCCCCCTCCTTAGCCAAAAAACCATTAACATAAAAGAACCAATCGTAGGGTTCTTTAGGGTAAGTTGATTTAACGCCATTTACGCTTGTTACAAATCCCCCTCCATAAGCTGTTTCAACTTCAGCCACCATTTTAAGCGCATCTAAAGCTGAAGAGCCCAAAGCTATATTAACTCTTTCCTCAACAAGGATTTCTTTACCAAAATTTTTTGTAACCACTATATAAACTGAAATTAAATTAGAACTTTTTGAGGCGGCGTTTCGAGTTGAATAAAAGTAGAGAGAGATAGAAGCAATTAAAATTAAGGTTACAACTAAAAATGCAAGTTTTCTCTTTCTCAACAAGTTCTCGCCCTTCTTGTCAATACGCAAGCTATAGTTAAAGCTATAAAGGTTAAAAGCAAAATTGAAGAAAATTCTGGAATTGGAACCCCTACACCAATATATACTATATCGCTTCTAATATATTGATCATCTGAAGTTGATCCCCATTTTTCAGCATATATATGATACACTTTTCTTTCGTTAAAGGTCACGTTAACTTTACCCTCGTTATCAGTAATGTAAGAATCGTTAACATGAACTATTGCTCCTGGAAGCGGATACCATTCACCAGTTGAGTCATCTCTATATTTCACTATAATAGTGAGTGATTCACCTGTATTAATTTCAAGCTTTAATGGTTGAATTTCAACTTTTAAAGGTTTAGTTTTTTCTGTTCCCCAATAAATTAAAATTTCATCTGAAGGATTAATTTTAAAATTGTTAATTGCAGTGTTCCCTGAAACATAATTTACTCTATAAAGCCATCCATAAACCCCTTCAGCCTTATGCCCATTAATAGAGTCTACATAAAAACCTAAATCGGGATACCATTGATCTGAAACTGTATATGTAAAGCCTCCAAGCTTTGAAGCTTCGTTTAAAACTGCCAAAACATTATCTCCAGGAATAACATACGATTTACCGCTGTTATAGCATGTAATAGTTGTTGAAGAAGGAATTTCAATCCAACCACGCCAAACCGTTCCAGAAGCATCTTCAATTCTAATATAAACTTGATTTTTTGTTGCGGTTTGAGTAGTTGAGGATTGAGTTGAACTTGTGTAAAAAGAGGTTAATGTTGTTGTGGTTGTTAATTGAATCGTAAAAGACTCTTGAATTGGGTAAAATTTTCCTAAAAGGGCTGGAATCGCATATGCAGTCCACCATGCACTTCCACTTTGACCTTGCGCATAACTGAATGAACCATCTGAATTTTGAAAGCTTAAAAGAATATCTACCGGGCTTTTACCATTTTTTATCCAATCTGAACTTGTTGGGTTTACACCTGCAGCTACAAGAGCCATTATTCCCCAAGCATTTGAAGCAGTATTAACTTCACCCATATAAGTAAATCCTCCATTGGGGCCAAGCTGATTTTTCAAATAGTTTAAAGCATTAAGAATTAATGGGGATTGATTGCTTTCACCGGCGGATATTAAAGCAATTATTGCTGCTGATGTATCATCAACATCGCTTGCACCGTCAACATTCCAACTCCATCCACCATCAGAGTTTTGATGATTTTTAATAAATGATGCTGCAGTTTGAATTTTAAAATCGCTTTCAGAAGCACCAGCAGACCTCAAAGCCATGATAGACCAAAAATCATCATTAAGCATTGTTTCATCCCCAAACTGGTTGTTGCGAAAGGTTGCTTCAAGTAAAGCAACATAATCTATTCCTCCAATGTTTCTAGGATTTTCATGAGCAGCTGTTAAGGCAAGAATAAATTTTGAAAGGTCTGTAGCTTTAGTTTGATCAATTTGGTTCCTATTATTAATAACATAATCAACTATTGAATAGCTGTTTTTTCTAAAGTTGTGCGGATCGTAACCTGCTGAAGCTATAGCCATAACAGTCCAGCAACTGATGCTGAATCCTCCAATGCCCCCGCTTGAATCCTGCACATTTCTAAGATAATTAAGAGCATTAACTATTTCGGGATCTGAAGGTTTAAATGGGAAAGCCTTACCTGCTAAAGAAGTTGTTGTAGTTTCACTTAACTGATAAATAACTTTAACATTAACTATCATTCCAGCTTCAATATTCGAGTTTGCAACAGCACCTTTCACGTAAAGATTTATGTTTAAATTTATTTTATTTGAATCTTTAGTTGGATCATAAACAACAGTAACTTTTCGGTTTTCTCCAGGATTAAGAAGAAAATTATTAATGCTGAAAAAGAATAAAGGTTGATATTGAGCATCGAAATATAAAGTATACTGGGTAAGCGTATCTCCAGTATTAAAAACCCATAAATCCTTTTGAATTATTGAGTTTGAAGTTACTATATACTCGAGTTGTGACGGGTTAACACCTATGCCTACACCGAAAACTGTTTTAATGCTAGAAAAAAGCATTATTAAAAATAATAAGGGTATTAAGGATTTCATAAGCCTTCTCATTTTTATTCACCTTAAACAATAAAAAAGAAAATAAATTTTATTAGGTTTATTCAGGCTCTAACCAAAATGTTATTTTGCCGGTGTTTACTCCAATAACTGGTGTTGGATAGTTTGTTGGAATTTGAAGTCTAACGTAAATTGTTTTTGTTCCACCATGCCCTTCAATATCTTTTTTACCATAGGAACGCCAATGAACCCATGCTCCTTGGGATTCTTCAGCCAACTGAAGGCAATCTTGAAATACAGTACTTTCATAATCTACTACAGTAACGGAGACTTTCGCATTAAGAGAGCCTCCATTTGTTAAATGCAAAACGAATGCTTGACTTGTGTCTCCAGGTCCCAATGTTCCAAAATTGATTGAATTTGGAGATACTTCAATTGAAAGAGCTGGAATCAAAGTTACTTCAAGGTTTGAGCTGTTTTCACCTACACCTGGACAAACTGTTACTTGAATTTTTTCGCTTCTAACAAAACCTTGCTTTTCAGCATAAACAATATAAGTGCCCTCTTTATAGAGTTTAATAATTGTTTTTCCAGTGGAGTTTGTTAAATAAGTTGTTGCATTAGCATAGACATTAGCGTTTTCTAAAGGAAGCCAACTTCCAGTATCATCATTTAAGTATTCTGCAGAAGCTGTAAAAGGCTCGCCTTTCTGAACAATTGTTTTATCTATGGAGATCCTAGTAACTTTATAGCCCCATTCTCCATAATACCATAAAATATATGTGTGAGGTGGAGGCGGTGTTTCCACCTTATTTAATATAAATTGATCTGCGCTGTAAGAACCTGTAGTATAATAATTAACTCTAAAAAGCCAACCTTTCAATCCTGAAGCTGCTTCATTATTAATGGAAGATATAAAGGCTGGGCCCCAGCTGTAATCAACAATATAGTTGAAGCCGGCTTTTCTTGAAGCTGCATCGAGAGCGCCGAGAACAGTTGGTTCAGCATAGTAATGGGATACTCCATTTTTATCGGTTATGTTTGACCATGCAACGAAAACTTCACCATTCCAAATTGTAGAGTATTGCCCTTCTATTCGAATATTCACTTTTACACCTTTAATAACTGGATATGGTTTTCCTAAAAGAGCTGGAATTGCATATGCAGTTGTCCAAACGCTTGGAGAGCCGCTCCAATCCTTAAAGGAACCATCTGAATTTCGATATGTTAAAAGATGAGTTACAGGGTTTTTTCCATCAACTGTCCAATCTGGACTTGTTGGATCTTGCCCTGTAGCTACTATTGCTTGAATAGCCCATGAATCTGTTTCAGCACTATATCCCCAGCTTGAATTAAAACCTCCAGTGGAATTTTGAGTTGATTTAATATAGTTAAGAGCCTTAACTATGGATTCGGATTGAGGTGATTCACCAGCAGATATTAAAGCCATCATTGCTGCTGCAGTGCTATCTACATCAGGTCCATAAGCAGCATTAACATCAAAGCTCCATCCGCCTGAAGCAGTTTGATGATTCTTAATAAATGTTATAGAGTTTTGAATTTTAGGGTCATCTTTATAAATGCCGGCGGATATTAAAGCCATTATTGCCCAAAAATCATCATTTAAAAGTGTTGGGTCGCCAAATTGAGTTCCATTATAAAATGATTCAAGTTTAGCGATCAAGTCAACACCATTTATGTTTCTTGGATCTTCTCCAGCTGCCACCATAGATAGTATAAACCTGCTGTAATCATTACATGTTGATAACGCATTTATATTGTTTTTAAGGTATTGAACTATGGAAACTTCATTTTTAACCCATTTATTAGGATCGCCTCCTGAAGCAGCTATTGCCATAACAACCCAAGAGGAAATTGCAAAGGAACCTATTGAACCATCAGAGTTTTGTTGATTTCGCAACCAATCTAATGAGGACTGAATCTCTGTTTTGTTGTATGGATACGCTTGGGCAACGCCTGTTGAATATATGGAGGCGCTGATAATGCTAAGTAGTATAAGAACTATTAAAAGAGATGCTTTCTTCAATTGTGTTTCCCCCTACACCAATTAACAATGTTAGGATGTTTTTCCTATTATAGGAAAATTTTCCTATAAATTGTTAATAAAGTTTTTTATTTAACAAAATTTAGTTATAAGTTTAGAAAGTTAGAGTTTTTGATTGTTTATACAGTCTTTAACAGATAAATTTAAGGTGCAGCAAAACCTAAAATAATTATTTAAGGATTTGATATGAATGAAAAGTTCATTAAAGAAGTTTTAGCATTGTTATGGATTAATAGGTATGGTGTTTTAGGCAGGTATAGATTAAGAAAACTGCTTGATTTAACAGAGGGGGTAACGCGGGGCCTTCTTAAAAAACTTTCAAATGAAAGCTTAGTGAAAGCTGAAGGAAGAAGGGGATTCTCGCTTACGCGAAAGGGGCTAGAAAACCTTAAACAAAAATTGAAAGAACTTAGCATAAAAGAAATTAAAGAGATTGATATAGATGAATTAAAAACTTCAGGTGAAAGCGTAGTAATTCATTTAAGAAATCTTGAATATAATGTTCGTAATGGATTGGAGCAAAGAGATGCAGCTGTAAAAGCTGGCGCTAATGGCGCTACAACTTTAATTTTTAAAAATGGAGTTTTATATATTCCTTTCACCTTTCAAAAGCCTGAGGAGTTGCCAAAAGAGTTATCGCAAATATTTAAGGATCAATTTAATTTGAGGAATGGAGATGTTCTTATAATCGGTTTTGGAAGAGATAAGGCAAAAGCGCTTGAAGGAGCTCTTGCAGCTTCCCTTTATACTTTAAGAGCTTCTTTAAGAGGCGATTTCCTAAAAAAGGATGCTTAACTAACGCGTTTGTTAATCTTTAAAGAAAGCTTGCTTTTCAACGTTTAAACGCATTAACTTAAGTATTTGTTTATCTAAAGGTGGATGCTTTCTTCGTTTATTTTTAGTTTTGAAATATGGGTATCCGCCTATGTAATTGTAAGCTTTTAAAGCTAATTCATCAGCTTCTCCAACAATATAGTTTTTCCAATTTTCAAAATGTTTAAATCGATTTAAGTTTGCATCTTCAAATGGATTAAAGTTTTCAAGTTTATTTGGATTTAAACAAACTGAAACCTTAGGTATTTCCCTATGAATTGATAGTGGCGTTACAAAAAGCCTTTGAATATCAATTTCGTTATCTACCCTTAAAGATTCCGCTTTAAACTTTAAAGTTATTTCAGCTATTTTCTCAGCTAGTTTTTCCCTAATATATTCTACTATGCTCCAAGCTAAGCTTAACGGGTTATATTTAGCTTGAAGCTCGCTGGATATAGCGTAGGGGTGTATATGAATATGCGCGCCTCTACCGCTAAACTTGATAAAAAAAGATTTTTTCACTCCATTGGATTCAAGTAAAGAAATTAATTCTAAAATTGTTTGTAGCGTAGCATTCCACTTATCTATTGTGTTATCAATATCCCATGTAGGCATGGAAGCTTTTAAGTTTGACTCATTAATTACGTCTTCATTCTTGTTCAGTTGCTTATAGATGTTTGCTGTAGCGTAAATAGTTCTCGGCTTTAACTTGGAGAAACTTAAAATTAAATTTTCAACATCTAATGGTTGAGTAATTTGAAGAGGTTTACCAGATTTAAAATATCTAATCAAGATTTTCTTTTTATCATTTTTATTAAGGGCTTCACAATGTAAACCAACCCATCGTTCTTTGCAAAAAAATGCTATTTCGGATTGAACCAAGGGATTATTATAATGCATTAAAATTTCTTTAAAGTCCATTTTAAAATCTCGCTTTGTATAAATATATAGGAGGCATAATAAAAAGGGTTTTTATGGTGTTTCCATTTCCCTTTCTATTTTAGACCTCATAATTTTATCTATTACAGGTTTAGGCAATGCAAAATCTTCTTTTCTTTCTTTTGCTTCTCCAAGAACCGTAAAACCTTTTCCCTTAACAATTGTTATTTCATGCATTGTTAAACTATGATTGGTTTGCCTCATTTTTTCAATAAGAACGTAACGCTTTAACACACCATTTCGAACAATTCTTCTAAACCTTATTATACCATCAGCTATATGCTCTAATCCAAAACCGAAAGCATCAGAAGTTGTTATAGCATATTGCGAAGTTGCAAGAATTGTAAAATCCCATTTAGATAAAACTTTTTTCACTAAATAAGAGTATCTTCTAGCCATAGCTGGTTTATCAAGCCAAAAAGCTGAAAAGCTATCAATAACTAATCTTGAACGTCCATAACCTAAAGCTTTTTTAGCTTCAATCACTTTATTAACAAGCTCCTCTATTTCAAGGCTTTTAAGAGACCAAGAATCCTCCAAACCCATTAATGCATCTATTATCAAAAGTTTTTTAGCTTCAATAGCCTTTAAAAAATCTATTCCAAACTGCGCAGCTTGCTTAACTATTGAATCCCTAGATTCCTCTGTTGTAACATAAATGCATCGATCTCCCTCTTTAACTCCTTGAGCTGTAAAATGAATTGAAAAAATGGTTTTTCCAGTTCCAGGTTCTCCAGTAACAGCTATTAAAAATCCTTTTGGAATACCTCCTTCAATAAGCTTATCAAATTCTATTATGCCTGTGGATAAACGCTCTATACTGCTCAAAAATCTTCCCTAAAATAAAAATTTTGTTAAAAGGAAAACTTTAAATTTTCTATTTATAGCTAGCCTTTAACCCTTTACTTGTAATGATTAAAACTTGATGAGGAATCGATGTTAAAAATCTGCTGCTACCTATATTTTTTAGAGAAAGACGTCTTTTTTATCCTATTTCTATTTTAGACAGTAAAGCATTTCAATTAATTTGTTTAAAATTCAAAGAGGAAAACAAAAAAATCAAAGGTTTATGCATAAAGCTTTTGGAAAAATCAAAGAAAATCAAAAAATTGAAAGGGTTTTAATATGGGGGTACCCTCCTCCCCCTAGGCTGTAAAGAAGAAATAGTGTATACTCAACAATAGTTTAGGCTTTTAAAGCTTAGAGCTTTGGTGGTTTTGTAAGATCCTTTGTAGCCTTTAAAACCCATATTCCCTCTTTTTCAGCTTCTTTTAAAGCGATTTCGGTTGCTAAGGATGTATATAAAACAAGTATTTTCTTTGGTCTTAATAACTCAGGTTTTTCCTTAACAAGTTTATCAACAATTTTAATCAGTTTTTTAATTTCTTTCAACCCTAATCTTACAGTTGCTTCTCCAATCACGCATATATCTTTGTTAGCTCCATAAATGTTAAGTTCAAAATCTGGAAACTCCAGCTTTTCAAGCTTTATATCAAACCCCATTTTACTTAACCTTTCTTCAACCACTTCTCTTGCTTCATCCTCAATATCAAGCGTAAGCTTCTCTAAGGTTTTTTCAATTCTATTCATTCTTTCATTGAACAACTTAAACATTTTATTAAAATCCTCTCTAAGCCTTGCTTGCTCTTCCCTAAGCCTTATTTGCTCTTCACTGAGCCTTGTTTGCTCCTCCCTAAGCTTTACCTGCTCCTCGCTTAAGCTATCAAGCCTTTTTAGCACCTCTAATAAACCTAAATAACCTGCTACAGCATATCTAAATTCTAAATCCTTTTCTAAAAGCTCTAAAAATTCTTTCTTTAATCCTGCCACAATAACCCCTCTATAGACCGTAAAGAATCAAACCTATCTATTTATTTTAATACCTTCTCTTTTATTAATTTTAACCTAGAAATTTCCGTAATCAACAGTTTCAATATAGATGGATGACAACTTAGCTTACCTCTTAATGCTTGAGAGCTGAATATAGAAGACTAAGCTGAGAATTTTAAACTCTAATGGAAAACTATTCCTCTCAAAAACACCAAGCCCTTAAGATCTAATACTTAACATTAAGAAAATCCTAAACAAGAAAACATATAAACCTTAAGTTGCCACATCTAATAAGATTATAAAACCAGAAAAATTTATATATTTAATTTAGGCAAATCTATAATAACAAAAATTAAAGGTATTGAGTATTGAATAATACTAGAAATTTAAAAAATAAGCATTCTTTG
>Ga0078972_1006605_pt1 | contig 27165 bp, 25 predicted proteins | sample YelNatPaOPGAMG01_FD_67568 | JGI IMG/M metagenome (GOLD analysis project Ga0078972, IMG submission 67568) | Hot spring thermophilic microbial communities from Obsidian Pool, Yellowstone National Park, USA - OP-RAMG-01 (SPADES assembly) (version 2) | ecosystem: Environmental > Aquatic > Thermal...
TGGCTAACGCTCCTCGCAATGACAGGACGGGGTTTTTGCTTTTAATTCCCCTTTTGTAAAAAAGGGGTGGCATTCCTCCTGCAATATACACGGCAGTGATGTTTTTGTTTTTAATTCCCCTTTTGTAAAAGCGAGATTGCTTCGTCGCTAACGCTCCTCGCAATGACAGGATGTTGGCTAACGCTCCTCGCAATGACAGGACGGGGTTTTTGTTTTTAATTCCCCTTTTGTAAAAAAGGGGTGGCATTTTTGCCTTTCTTTGAAAGGCAAAAATGACGGGGTATTTATATTGTATTTTTTTTAAACCTATACACCTATGCCGCAAGAGCTTCTTTGACGATGCCCGAAAAAGCGGCAGGATCGGAAAGGGCGATTTCCGATAAAACCTTGCGGTTCAAACTTATTCCCTTCTTATTAAGAGCGTTCATAAATTTGGAATAGGAAATGCCGTTTTCCCTGCATGCGGCGTTAATCCTGACTATCCACATACCCCTGAACTCTCTTTTTTTAACTTTCCTGTCTCTATAGGCATAGTTAAGACCTTTATTGACTGCTTCCTGCGCTGATTTAAAGAGCCTGCTTCTTGCGCCGTAATATCCTTTCGCCGCCTTCAACACCCTCTTATGTCTTTTTTTAGTTAAGATACCTCTTTTTACCCTTGGCATTATACTGCTCCTTATTATCTAAAATTTATATTCATATCAATATCATAAATACGGAATAAGCTTTTTTACATTAATTGAATCAACGGAATTGACCACAGACGATTTTTTCAGCCTGTTCTTTCTGCCGCGTTTTTTTGAAGTCAAAATGTGGCTTTTATTGGCTTTATGATGGACGACCAGCCCGTTTGCCGTAATTTTAAATCTTTTTTTCGCTCCTTTTTTGGTCTTTATCTTTATCTTTATCTTTGACATTTTTACTCCTTTTATTTATATTTTTTCCGCCTGTTTTTTAGCCTTTACAGGAACTATGACCGTGCTGAATGTTCTTTTTACGTCAGGTTTAATAGGAAACTCGGGGACGCCGAATTCCTTAATATCTTCTATTACTCTTAATATTACTTTAATACCCAGTTCCGTATGCGCAAGCTCCCTGCCTTTAAACGTAACGGTCAATTTTACTTTATTGCCGTCCTTCAGGAAAGAAATCGCATTTTTTAATTTAAACTGATAGTCGTGTTCATCGGTGTTAGGTCTGAATTTTACTTCTTTTATATGTATTACTACCTGTTTTTTCTTTGCTTCCTGAGCTTTTTTGTTCTGCTCGTATTTAAACTTGCCGAAATCCATTATCCTGCAAACCGGCGGCTTTGCGTCTTCCGAAACTTCCACCAAGTCCAACGATTTTTCCTTGGCAAGATTAACGGCTTCATACAAAGGCATTATACCAACCTGTTTCCCTTCTTCGTCGATAACCCTGACTTCTTTAGCCCTGATACTTTCGTTTATATATGTTTTAGTATTTTTCTGTATATTAACCTCTCCTTTTTTTATATTTTGCCTGCCTGCTATACTATGCTATACTAACAGTATTTTTAATACAGCATTAAATTATTACATAATTTGCGACGGGTGTCAATATTTTTATATTTTTACTGTTTTATTTTGCAAAAGGGCTTTGCGGATATTTTGTTTTGAGAATGCTCATATAATGGGCTTCCATTTTTTTATTGCCGATATTTTTGTAACAGACGGCAAGATAATATAAAGTTTTAGGAATTATCGGCAAATTTTTTGAAGCATACTGTTTTAAAACCGTTTTAAACATATAAATAGCCGGTTTCCAAATGCTTGCGTTATAATAATACAATCCTGTGTAAAACGTGTTTTCCGACAGCTGTATATCTATAATTCTTATATATTTGAATGCTTTCTTTGAATATTTTGAATAAGGGTCCTTCGATATAAGTTTTTCGAAAACGGCTTTTGCTTTCTTCAGCGGGCTCTGGTTTCTTCCGACAGCTTCTTTTCGTTTGTAAAAAGACATAGCTTCGTAAAACATGGCAAAAGGAACATATTTTGAACGGGGATGCAGATGGATAAAGTCTAAATAAGCGCCCTGCGCCTCGATATATTTTCCGGCGAGATAATAGGCATCTCCGAGTTTCAGTTCCGCTTTTTTTGTATTTCGGTATGAAGGGTAGTTTTCTATAAGCGCCTTAAAATTTTTTGCCGCACCCTGATAGTTCTTATTTTGAGAGTCGTGTAAGGCTTTTTGATAATAAACGTCAGGCGGCAGTAAGTTTTTTTTGACGTTTTTGCCGCATCCGGAGAGGAGAACGGAAAATGCCGAGGTTATAACTATTGCAAATACAATCAGGACAAGCAGTCTGGTGTTTTTTAGGTTCATGGCAATGTTCATAGTCATATTAAATTAATAATTAGGTTAAAAGCAAATACCCCGCTATTGAATTATTTTGCTTCCCTTTGAAAGAGCTACTTTTATTTTAACATTATAGAGATAATCGTCAACATATATTTTTAACGGAACCATGCTTCCGTCTTTTAAAATGTAATCTTTAAAGCGGACGGTTTCGTTAATTTTTTTATTTTTAACCGCCGTTATTTTGCGGATAAGATAGTCTTTGCTTACGCAGATATAATAACTGTCGGCAGTTTTATCGGAGAGCGGGCGGTATCCGAAGAAAAAACCCTTAGCAGTATTATAAAACAAACCGGCTTTTTTAATTTTATCCAAGCTGTCCATATTTAATAAAATTTTAAAAACGTCCAATAATCTTTTATACATTAAGAACTTTCCGGTGTATTTTTTATCAAGGCTGACAGATTTAAGCGCGCCGCGTTTCGCATCCCAAAAAACGGCTCTGTTTCCGGATTCGGATATTTTTGCATAGAAAAGGACGTCCCCGTAAATATCGAGAATAGTAAAACGCATATATTTTCCGCCGACATATTTATAAAGCCCCGCCTGTTCGAAAGAAAAACGGGAACCGTCGGCGGATAGCACAAACCTTCCCGAAAGCCCTTTAAAGCGTCCGTAGTTTTTATCAAGTCCCGCCAAGACTTCGCTTCTGCTTTTATATACGGCTGGGGCGGTTTTGCCGGTCGGCGGCTGAGGCGTTTTAACGTTCAAGGCGCATCCGCTCAAACCTAAAGATATAAAAAGCGCAAATATAAATATTAAAAATGCAGACGCAGGCGAAAATAACGTCAGCTTTGAACGGCTAAACTTCGACCTTTGCAATCAAAGCCTCCTATACTAATTACTAATTTGACGATTATACTCCAATCAAAACCTCCGATACTATTTTGCTGACGATATTTTCTATATCCCCGAACTTTGAAACAGAAGGGGCTCCGCCCTGAGAAAAGTCTTTCCTGCCTCCCCCTTTTCCGCCGACTTCGGAATTTATAAGTTTTATTATTTTAGAAGCGTCGGCGCTCCCTTCGGCTGAAACTATATAGACTAACTTCTCGTCGTTAATGTTTGAAATAAAAATAACGGCGCTGTCCCCGGAAGGAAAATCGCTCCTCGATTTAAGCGCGTTAACAAGGTCTTTCAGCTCTTCGCCGGAAACGTTTTTAAATTTAGATATAAGGTACTTAACACCGCCGTCTCCGGCAGTTTTAAACGAACCTGCAAGGCGTTCCGCTTCAAAATTATTCAATTTAGACTTTAGCTCTTCATTTGCTTTTTCTAAAAATTCGTAATCGTAAAACAGTTTAATTATTTTATTATATACGTCCGTTCGCGATGAATTTAACAGATTGGCTATGTTAGCTATATTGTCTTCCTCTACGTATAAATATTTCAGGTAATTCAAACCGGTTACGGCTTCGATGCGCCTAATGCCGGAAGCGACGGAAGACTCTCCCGAAATTTTAAAAAACCCTATCTCCCCCGTTCTGGAAACATGCGTTCCGCCGCAAAATTCTTTTGAAACGCCGCCCATAGATACTACCCTGACTTTTTCTTCGTATTTGTCGTCGAAAAAGTGCAGAGCGCCGGAATTTAAAGCTGTTTTTACATCGAGTTCTTGGACTTTTACCTCCATGTCGGCAAATATATATTCGTTAACCGAAGTTTCTATGTTTCGGATTTCATCGTCGGTAAGAGGTTTCCCGTAAGAAAAATCAAACCTCAGCCTTTCCGAATCTACGTAGGAACCCTGCTGGGAAACATGACTCCCGAAGATTTTTCTCAGCGATGACTGCAAAAGATGAACCGCGCTGTGGTTTGAAGCCGTTTTTTTTCTGGTTTCTTTATCGACCGAAAATTTTGCTTTTACAGGAAAAGCCAGACCGTCCGGACCGTTCACAACGGATTCGCCTGCGGAAGCAGATGACGCAGAGGACGCAGAGGACGCAGATGACGCAAACGCGCCGCCCGTGAAAATCCTTCCGTGATGCAGTATCACGCCGTTTTTGGTTTTGTAAGCGCCGGATACGGATGCCGAAAGCGAAAAGTTTCCGGCGGTCCATTCTATATGCCCCTTATCTCCCGTCTGCCCGCCCCCTTCCGGATAAAACGGGGTAGAATCCGCCGCAATATAATAAAATTCGCCGTCCTCTAAAGTTTGCGCCGGTTCTCCGTCTTCGCCGAATATGCCTGTGATATTCGCCTCAGCCTCAAGAGCGGCATATCCGATAAAATTTGTTTTCGGAATACCGGGTCTTATATCAGGAATGCCGTGTTTTTCTTTCTTTTGTTTCGAACCTTTTTTCTGAACTTCCATAAGCTCGTCGAATGTTTTTAAATCTATGGACAGTCCGTTTTCTCCGGCGATATCGATGGCAAGGTCAACCGGAAACCCTTTCTCGTCGTATAGTTTAAATATAAAACCGCCCGGCACCGTTTTTTCTTTTTTATTTTTCAATTCAACAATTTTTTCTTCCAGAAGCCTAATTCCCTGTCCGACGGTATCGGTGAACTTATCGTACTCTTCGGAAATTATTTTCTCGAAAACGGTAAGTCCGTCCCTTACCTCGGGATAAAAACCGCCCATAACTATTACCACGGTATTGCCGAGATAAATTAAGTTTTCAATGCTTATATTAAGCTTTAAAGCATATCTTATCAGTCTCCTTAAAATCCTTCTGAAAACGTATCCTCTGCCTTCGTTAGAAGGAAATACGGATTCCGAAGATAAAAAAACGGACGTCCTTATATGGTCGCTTATGACCCTTACGGCTGTATCGTAGGCTTCGTCGCCACAGTTGTAGCGTTTGCCGGTTATAGCATCTATTTCGTTTATGTATGGCATAAAAACGTCGGTATCATAGTTGGATTTAACACCCTGCAAAATCCTTAATATTCTTTCTAATCCCATTCCGGTATCTATCGAAGGTTTCGGAAGTTTTGCAAGAGCCCGCCCGCTGTCTTTATTAAATTCCATAAATACAAGATTCCAAATTTCTAAATATCTTCCGCAGTCGCAGTTTATATCGCAGTCTTTATGTCCCGCTTCCGAATATCCGGTGTCGAAAAATATCTCGCTGGAATAGCCGCAGGGACCGGTTTCGCCCATCTGCCAGAAATTGGTTTCGTCACCGAGTTTGAAAATTTTTCTTTCGTCGAATCCTACGGTATCTTTCCATATGGAATAGCCTTCGTCGTCTTTAGCGTTAACGGTAATATATATTTTATCCATATCCATTTCGATAACGTCTTTTAAAAACTCATATGCAAAGAGAACGGCTTCTTTTTTGAAATAATCGCCGAAAGAAAAATTTCCGAGCATTTCAAAAAAAGTGTGGTGACGCGATGTTTTTCCTACATTTTCAAGGTCATTATGCTTGCCCCCGGCTCTCATGCATTTTTGAACGGTTACCGCACGCGGCATAGGCGCAGAAACGGCTCCGGTAAAATAGTCCTTAAACTGGACCATTCCGGCATTGGTGAACATAATGGAATCGTCGCCGGCAGGAATTAAAGACGAGCCGGCAACATATGTATGCCCTTTTTCCGTAAAATATTTAATAAATATTTCTCTTAATTCGTTAGATAATAGATTTTTCATAAATTTTTTAAGTTTAATATGTCTTCGATTATTACCGAGGAAAACCCTCTGCTCTGCAAAAAATCGTAGAGTTTCTTTTTAAAAATAAGTTCGTTCTCCCTGTACTTTATAAGAGAAACTTTTTTTTTGTCAATCGCTTTAAGCGCCGCTTCGCGTTCCTCGTCCTCGGTGTAGAACTTTTCCATAAGTTCGCCTATAAGGCTTTTATTTATTCCTTTTTTGTATAGTTCGTAGCTTAATTTTATCTTACCGATAAGCCTGTTCTTACCGTGTTCTATGAGCCGTCCGGCAAACGCCTCGTCGTTTAAATATCCGTATTCTTTTAGTTTTTTAACCGCTCTGCCGGTATCCTCGGTAGAATATCCTTTTTTTATAAGCTTTTCGGCAATCTGCTTTTCGGAATACGCCTTTGCCGAAATAAGCCTCAGGGAATAAACCTCGGGTGTTCCGAGAGTTTTAGATTTTCTTTTAGAAATATTTTTCTGCGATACTTTCAAATTTAGCGCTCCAAACGGGACAGTCTTTTAGTATCCGCATTAACCATTAACATTAAGTAGTCCAGTAAGAACTTGAACCGGCGCTTGCAGAGGCTGAGCCGGATGCCGGCGCGGAATCCGATGCCGGCGGTTGACCGGAAGATTGAGTGCGACCCGCCTCCGGTCCTTCATGCGAGCCTATACCGCGTTCCAAGCCTTCGCCGGAAGAATTTACCCCTGATATCAACAAGGCGAGGTCGTTGGGAGATGTAGATTCGGCTAAAGCATCTTCGTAGGTTATCAGCCCTGCCTTATAAAAATTATAAAGCGACTGGTCGAAGGTCTGCATTCCGTACTGAATATTTCCGCTTTTTATATAATCTCTTATGCTTGCCGTTTTGTCTTCGTTCGCGATACATTCTTTTATGGTTTCCGTTCCCAGCATTATTTCTACAGACGGAAGCCTGCCTTGTTTATCCGCTCTTATTATAAGCCTCTGGGATATTACGGCGGAAATGACCGAGGCAAGCTGTATTCTTATCTGTTTTTGCTGATAAGGAGGAAAAACCGCTATTATCCTGTTAATAGTTTCCTGTGCGTCTAAAGTATGAAGCGTGCTCATAACGAGATGCCCGGTTTCGGCGGCAGTTATTGCCGTTTCGATAGTTTCGAGGTCGCGCATTTCGCCGACGAGGATGACGTCAGGGTCCTGCCTCAACGCTTCCCTAAGACCATGAGAAAAAGTATAGACGTCCATTCCGAGTTCCCGCTGGTTTATAACGGATTTTATATCTTTATGAAGATATTCTATGGGGTCTTCTATCGTTATTATATTAACCGGCTTATTGTTGTTTATATAATCAATCATAGAGGCAAGCGTAGTCGATTTTCCGCTTCCGGTAATACCCGTAACGAGTATAAGCCCTCTTTCCTTAAGAGCAATGGATTTGATTATTTTAGGAAGATTAAGCGAGTCGAAAGCGGGGATTTTAAACGGAATATATCTCATTGCAATGCTTAAGGAATTTCTCTGTGAATATATATTTACCCTGAATCTGCCGACTTCATGCAGGCTGTAGGCAAGATCGACGTCTCTGTTGTCCTGGAATACTTTAAGCTGGTGCTTATCCATCATGCTTCCGGCTATTTTTTCTATTACTTCTTTAGACATTATGCCGAAACCTTCCTGACGGTAAATATCGCCGTCTATCCTGAAAATAGGGTATGTATTTACCTTCAGATGAATATCCGACGCACCTTTAGCTACCGCAGTTTTTAAAATAGTCTCCAAAAGCGATTGCCGTTCGGCGGACTGATAAGACTGATTGGATTGAACCGGTTCTTCGCTCATTATTATTATGTTTTATTATTATTATTTATTATTATTATGTTTTATTAATCTGTTATTAATGTTATTAATGTTATTAATGTTATTAATGTTATTAATATGTTATTAATGTTATTAATTAGTCTTCTTTTTATTACTATTCTTTTATTATTAGTTTATTATTAATTTAGTTTAGTTGAATATTTTATTATAAATACCCCGTCAGTCCGCCTGCGGCGGACTGCCACCCCTTTTTTACAAAAGGGGAATTAAAAACAAAAACTCCGTCATTGCATAGAAGGCGGACTGCCACCCCTTTTAAACTCCGTCTTGTCATTGCGAGGAGCGTTAGCGACGAAGCAATCTCGTTTTCACCCCTTTTTTCCCTGACTGCCCCTTTTATCCCTTAAGCTTTTATCCCTTAAGATTAAATTTTTCTAAAATTTTGGAGTATATCTCGTCACGCAGCGCCGGATTGTTTTTCAGGGTTTCTTTGGCGGCTTCCCTTCCCTGCCCTAATCTTTCTTTGCCGTAGCTGAACCATGTTCCCGATTTTTCTATAATGCCGTTTTCGGAACCGAGATCAACTATATCGCCTTCCAGAGATATTCCGCTGTCGTAAATTATGTCGAATTCCGCCTCTTTAAAAGGCGGCGCAATTTTATTTTTTACTATCCTGGCTTTAGTTCTGGAGCCTACGACCTCATCCCCTTTTTTTATCGAACCTATTCTTCTTATGTCAATTCGGACGGAAGCATAAAATTTAAGGGCGTTGCCTCCGGTCGTAGTTTCCGGAGAACCGAACATAACGCCTATTTTCATTCTTATCTGATTGATAAATATAACTGAAGTGTTCGATTTAGCAATTGCCGAAGTAAGTTTTCTCAACGCCTGCGACATAAGGCGCGCCTGAAGCCCCATATGCGCATCGCCCATATCCCCTTCGATTTCGGCTTTGGGAACAAGAGCGGCTACCGAGTCTATAATTAAAACGTCGATAGAGCCTGACCTCACAAGTTGATCGGCTATTTCAAGGGCTTCTTCGCCTGTGCCGGGCTGGGAAATTATAAGTTCGTCCACGTTTACGCCTATTTTTTTTGCGTATTTTAAATCTAAAGCGTGTTCGGCATCGATAAATGCGGCTATTCCGCCTCTTTTTTGGGCTTGAGCAACGATTTGAAGAGTAAGTGTAGTTTTACCTGAGGATTCCGGACCGAATATCTCGATAACTCTTCCTTTCGGTATTCCGCCGATACCGAGCGCTATATCTAAGGACAGCGAACCGGTCGGAATAGACTGTATATCCTCTGCCGGCGGTTTTCCGCCGAGCTTCATTACCGCTCCTGTTCCAAACTGCTTTTCTATCTGGGCTATGGCAAGGTCTAACGCTTTTATCTTCTGCTCGTGCATTGGCTGAATCGACTGTTCCTTAACTTTATTTTCTGACGGGGACGGATTAGCGTCTCCTTTGTTGCCGCTTGGTTTTAACGCCATAATTATGCCTTCCTTTTCTTTTTTATTTTTTTATTTTTTATTTAAAAGTTATAACTCAAAAAATAAATATTATCAAGTTAAATTATTGTTACGCTTTTATTAAAGACTGCGGCGTCCCGCTTATAAGGCGGTAAATCCAGAATAGCGCCATTTTTGCCGTATATGCTTTAACGTCTATACGGGAACCGGAAAACAAATATTTTCTTACTTCTTTTACTTTGCCGCCGGAAAGGGCTATAAAAACCGTCCCTACGGGATAAGTATCGCGTTCCGTTTTAGGTCCGGCATAGCCCGTAACCGCAATGCCTATATCGGCATTTGCATTTTTCTTCACTTTTTCCGCCATTTCCATAGCACATTTATCCGATACGGCGCCTTCTTTTTCTATAACTGTTCTATCTACTCCGAGGAGAGCAGTTTTTGCATAATCGGAATACACCACGCCGCCGTAAACGAAATAAGCCGAGGCTCCCGGCAAATCCGTAAGTTTATCTGAAATATAACCGCCGGTAAGCGATTCCGCAACCGCAACCTTAATGCCGTTTTCTTTGAGAAGATACGAACATACTATATGAAGTTCGTCGTCGTCGAAACCGTAAAGATAGTCTTTAAAAATTTCGCCGACTTTATTGTCGAGCGACTTTACGTTTTCGTTAAGTTTCTGAGTGGAAACGCCGTTGACGGAGGCGGATATTATGAATTCTCCGTATGAAAATTCATAATCGACAGAGCATTCGGAAGTTTTTTTTAATTTTTCAAAAAGAATTTCAAATTCTTTTTCCTTTAAACCGAAAAGTTTATATTTCCTTAATCGGACAAAATAATTGATGCCAAGTTTGCCGAGCATCTTTCCGATTATATGGTTTTTAAACATATTTACGGCATTTTTAGGCTCAAGCGGCATAGCCGCAAAAAATATAGGTTCGGTAAAATAAAATCCTGAAATTCCTGAATTCTGGTTGGGAACTATAAAAGAATGCTCCGGAAAATAACAGGCTTTTTCAATCGATGAATTAAAAGCCTTTTTTTTGGATTCATAAACGAGAGCCATTAAATCTGCGGCGTCTTTGCTCCTGACGAGTTCTCTCTTGAAAACAGCGGAAACCGTATTGAGAGTCAAATAAACGTCCTCTTTCATTCCTCCGCATACTATAACGAAAGAGTCTCCGGACGCCATGTAAGACATTACTTTATATATCCCGTCTTTCTGGCTTTCCGGCATTATAACCGCTTCTTTAAATCCCAAACCGTAATTTGAAAGCGCATCCGAAAGTTCTTTTATAATCTCTCCGGCTTCCGCAAAATTATGGTTATCGGCTATAACAAGAATTTTGATATCTTTATTCGGCTCTTTGTCTTTAGTTTCCATTTTCAAGATTTAGTTTGCATTATTCAGGATACTATTTTAACATTTTTTTCTTTTCATAGAAAGGTCAAATTTCCACCCAAATCCCGATTTAAAATTTTATATATATAGATTAACTGAATTACTTAATAATGTCATTGCAAATGAGATTGCTTCGTCGCTAACGCTCCTCGCAATGACGCGACGGTGTCATTGCGTGATAATTTTACATTTATTAGCAAAGATACAATTCAAAACGCTCCTCGCAATGACGCGACGGTGTCATTGCGAGCGAAGCATATCGGACCGCGTGTCCGATGAATCTCCATCGTTATAACGGATAGATTATAGTTCCGGTTAGAATCCCGCTATAACCACTATTATAAAACGCAAAACTATTAAGGAGAAAAGGGCGGCGGCAAGGTCGTCAAGCATAATACCTAATCCGCCCTTGACTTTTTTATCGATTATTCCTATGGGAAAAGGTTTCAATATATCGAAGAAACGAAATAATATCAGCCCGCAAAACGCATATATAAACAAGTGGAAAAAAGAAAAACCCATCCGCAATAACCCGGCCGCAACAGTAAGATATCCCAGCGCTTCGTCTATTACGACAAAAGGCGGGTCTGCAATGCCGGATATTTTTTCAGCCTTGGACGAGAAATAAACCCCCGCAATAAATATAATAAGGCAAAGCGCCAAATAATAAAAAGGATTTAAAAACCTTAACAGGAATATATATAATAAAAATGCCGCAACGGAACCGGCTGTACCCGGACCGAACGGAAAAAACCCTATCCAAAAAAACGAAGAAACAATAATAGAAATAGAAAAACTGCGGTTATTTTTTTTCATAATTGAAATTTATATCTTCTCATAGAAATATTTAAAAGTATAGCCGCCGCAGACATATCGACCACGAGCGACGTCCCTCCATAGCTGAAAAAAGGAAGCGGAACACCCACGACCGGCAAAAGCCCAACCGTCATATACATATTTATTATAGCATGAAACGTAATAATGCCGAGGGCGCCTCCGCCAAGGAGAAATCCCTGCAATTTTTTTGCCCTGTAAACTATTTTAAATCCCCTTATTATTACGATAAAATATAGCGCTATAAGGACCAATCCTCCTAAAAACCCAAACTGTTGCATAAACGTGGAAAATATAAAATCGGTGTGTTTCGCCGGCAAAAAATCTAAAGTGCTCTGGGAACCGTTCCCGAAACCGTCCCCGAAAAACCTGCCCGCTCCGACAGCAATCTCCGACTGGATAATGTTATATCCTGCCCCCAGATAATCTTTGGCAGGATGTAAAAATATAAGTATTCTGCTTTTTTGATAGGATTTCAACCTGAACCATAAAAGCGGACCGGCTACCAGTGCGATCCCGGCAAGAACAGCCATAGAACTTTTTTTTATTCCGGCAAGAAATACCATAATAAAACCGATAAATAAAACGATAAGCGCCGTGCCTAAATCGGGCTCTTTTGCTATAAGCAGAACGGGTATAATAATTACCGTAAACGGGATTATAAGTCCTTTAAGGGAATAGCCTTTTTTATTTTCGTACGATGTAAAATACTTGGCAAGCGCAAATATTAAACCTATTTTCATGAGCTCAGACGGCTGGAACGAAAACATGCCAAGCGAAATCCATCTTGAAGCCCCGTGGGTAATCCTGCCCTTTAACAGGACGGCCGTAATAAATATTAAAATAAAGCCGTAAATATAATAGGCGGCTTCTATAAGCGTATTGTAATCGATAGTTATTATTACAAACATTATAAAGAAGGATATTGCAAACCATATAATCTGTTTTATTACGTAAGGGTCGAAGAAATCCTTATGGTGAACGCTTAAAGAACCGTAAAGATTTATAATGCCTGTTACGGATATCAAAATAACGGCAAAAAACATTATAAAATCAAAATTTTTAGCGTACTGGCTATTCAATATTTTCATATTTTAAAAACTCGTATATATAAAGCTCGGCAGTTTACTTTTGCTTTTCCCGCCTTTTTTGCTTTTTCCGGTTTTTTTATGCAGAGGCGGCTTCCATAAGCCTTTTTGCTCCAAATATTTCTCGACTATTTTTTTAGCTATAACCGCCGCGTTCGCTCCGAGAAATTTGGCGTGCATATCAAGCACCACTACGGCTATTTTAGGGTCGTGCAAAGGGGCGAATCCAACAAACCATGCATTATCACGGTATTTTCTAGGTATATTTTTTATATCGTAAATAGAATATGTTTTTGAAATAATCTGAGCGGTTCCGGTTTTCCCGCAAAATTCTATGCCTTTTATTCTGGCGTTTACCGCAGTTCCGTAATCTTTGTTTACGACATCGCAAAGACCCTTTTTAACGGCATTAAGATATTTTTGCTTTATATTTATGTTCCGGATGAATTTGGGCTTCAATTCTTTTAAGACCTTTCCGTTCCACGACACTATCTTTTGCACGATAAACGGTCTGTAAAGTTTTCCGCCGTTGGCTATTGCGCTGTATGCCATCAAAAGCTGTATCGGCGATACAAGGTCGTAACTCTGCCCTATTATAGCGGAAAGCGTGGAGCCTTTATACCACCTGCTGTGATACCTTTGATAAACGAGCCGCTTGGTCGGTATGAATCCCGGATTTTCGTCGGGAAGGTCTATTCCGGTTTTCTCCCCTAAACCTAATCTGCGGGCGTAATCGGCAAGCTGATCTATGCCGATCCTGACTCCTATAGAATAAAAATAAGTATCGACGGACTCGGCAATTGCCCTGTACAGGTTTACTTTAGAATTCTGATAAGGATTCCAGTTATAAAATACGGCGTCACCCAGTTTAAAAGTAGGACCCGAATAAATTTTTTCTTTCGGCGTTATAAGATGCAAAGACAAAGCGGCAAGAGAAGCAACCGCTTTAAAAGTCGAACCGGGGGCTAATGCATTTTGAATCCCTTTGTTCTGCAAAGGATGTTCATCGTTGTTTATAATAGAATCCCAGCGCTTTGTGCTTATGCCCTCCGAAAAATAAAACGGATTAAAAGACGGTGTGGATACCATAGCCAGAATTATTCCGTTGTTAGGGTTAACGGCGATTACCGCTCCCTCCCTTTTTTTCATAAGCTTGTATGCAAGTTTTTGCAGAGAAAAATCCAGCGTAGTATATATATTTGCGCCCATAACAGGCTTTTTAACGACTACATTGCCTATAGGTTCGCCTTTGGAATTCACGACGATTCTCTTCTCCCCGTCTTTGCCGTGCAGATATTTTTGATAGTAGTATTCAAGTCCGGTTTCTCCTATAATATCGGACGAGTTCAGATAAGCGTATTTTTTTTCTTTTAACTCCGCAGAAGATACAGGTCCGACATATCCGAAAATCTGCGCGCCCATTTTCCCGTAAGGATAATGTCTTATAGGAATGCTTGCTATAAAAAAACCTCTCAGGAAGAGCTTGTTCACTTCAAACTTAGACAGTTCTTTGATAGAAATATTGCGCATTAAAATAATCGGTTCGTACGGAGGCAAAAATTCTTCTTTTTTTACTTTCTGCAAAATCTTTGCGTAGCTTTTATGCATCAAGCGGGCAAAGAATTTAAACTCAGTTTTTCTTTTTTGGACGCGTGATAAAATAACGGCTATATTGAACGAAGATTCATTATCCACGAATATTTTACCGCTTCTTGAAAGTATATCGCCCCTTGGAGCGGTAAGATATATTACTCTTGTCGCATTATCTTTCGCCAGCTTGTAATAGTAACCGCCTTTGACAATCTGCAGATAAAAAAGCCTGACGATTAAGATTGCAAGGAGCACGGTAACGATAACCGCAAGTAAATTAATCCTGTTTTTCTGCCCTTTTAATATTCCGTTTTCGTTATATTGCGAAGACATATTTTATCTGCATAAAATTTCCGACATCCTGTCGTGAATCAAACCGTTTGAGGCGAGTATCCTTTTTTTATAAATATCCAAAGGTTTCTTGCAAAAATCGGTAACAGCGCCGCCGGCTTCTTTTACGATCAAGCTTCCGGATGCCATATCCCACGGATTTAAATTAAGTTCCCAGTATCCGTCGAGAAATCCGGCAGCGACGTAACACATATCTAAAACCGCCGAGCCGAGCCGCCTTATACCTCTGACGTCAATTGAAATATCCCTGAAATGGTCGAAATTATTATCGGGATTAATTTTTTTATCGTAAGGAAAACCGGTTGACAACAGGCATCTCTCGAATACCGCCGTCTTGGAAACGTTCAGCTTTTTGCCGTTTAAATATGCTCCTCCTCCTTTAACCGCGTAAAACATCTCTTTTAAAACCGGATTATATGCGCATCCCATAATTATTTCCGAATCCCGCTCCAGTGCCGCCGAGAAACAGAAAATAGGGAGCCCGTGTGCATAATTAGTAGTGCCGTCCAACGGGTCTATAATCCATTTAAATTCTGAATTATTAAAAATTTTGCAGTCATCTTCTTCTGCCAGAATAGAATGGGACGGAAACGCTTTTTTAATGCTGAGAACTGCATAATTCTGAGAAGCCGCGTCTGCTTCCGTAACTATATCGACCGGACCTTTATATCGGACGGTATGGGTTTTTCTGAAATTTTTAGAAATGATTTTCCCGCAGTCTTTGGCAAGTCCTACCGCGAAATCTAAATAATTTTGTAAATCATCTCCGTCCATCGGCATTATTTATATTTTTATTAATTTGATTAGATTATTAATAGGGATGAAACGCCGATAATGCGCTTCTGTTAATTTTAACGTTCGATTTAGATTCTAAATAATCAACGTAATCATCGAGAAATTCCTGCTCTTTTTGAAAACCGTAAAGCTCTTTTTCTTTTAACAGCGCTTCTCCGCCGCTTTTAGTATTTGCATTGGAAACATATTTCGGAAAATAAACCTTTAAAATTTTAATTGCGGCGTACCCCGATTTCACCGGAAAAACTTCCGAAACAACATCGCCCTGACCCGTTGAAAATATAGATTTAAGTATGCTTCCGCCCATGGAATATTTTTTGAAATAAGCCGATTTTACGAGATCAATTTCCGAAAAAAGCGGGACCTTCTTAACCTTTCCTCCGTATTTTTTTGCCTGTCCGCTAAAGTCTTTATTATAAATGACCGCTTTCTTAAGAAAACCGTCTGCTTCGTTTTTAGTGCCGAAAACCGCTATTTCAAAAGAAACGGATTTATTTTTAATTTTATAGTCGTTTAAAAATTGAACGTCGGCTATACTGAAAGATTCGCCTATTATTCTTCTGATATAAGTCCTGGTGATTTCGGCTTTATATTTTTTCTCAAAACTTGCGGGCGTGGTATGGTTGGAAAGAAGGATGCTTTTAAACAATCTGTTGCTGAATTTTCCGTCTTTCTGAAATTCCGGAAAAGATGCTATATTGCGCGCTATAAATCTGTCGGAAACATGTATTCCGAATACGTCTTTTTTCGACTCCAAAACTCTGTCGGCAATCAAAGACGAGAGGGCGGCGCCTGTTAAATCCAATTCGCTTAATTCTTTTTGCGTTAATTTTTTTCCGTAAAGATTTTCATATTCATTTTCGAGCTTTCCGTAATACCGGCTTAACTCGTTTAATGATATTCCCTTCCCGGCCACAGTGGCGGCATCTCTCGGCGAAACCCCTCTTCCGACACCCAGAATATATGGAAGAAAACTGAATCCAACGATAAATAAGAGTCCTACGAGTATGGTAATAATTTTGCCTGCGGTATGCGCATAAAATCTTCTTAAAAAATCAAGCATAATTTTTTTAAAGCTCCTTAAATAATTTTAATAGAATTTATAGAATTTTAATATTTTATTACTATTGCATTATATTTTATATTCAGGCAGAAATTTATGCAAATATTTTCTTCTAATTTATAAATATATTATTTTATTCTTTTTTAAAAAAATTTTATATCCTGCTTTTTTAAATAAGAAAAATACCGCGGGGGAAAAAAGAGCGGTCGAAACCGACATTGGAAAACCGTAAGAAAGAAAAAAATCCCAATATAAAAAATGCATGCCATAGCAATAAAAGACTATTAAAAAAAGCGACAGACAATAAACCGACGAGGCGATAAACGCGGCAAGCATCTCGACAGCCGCATTGTCGTAAGGAATCTTGCGCCATAAAATATATGAAACGGCATAGGACAGCGTTCCTATGAATCCGAAAACGGCAGGATTTAAAGGCGTCATAGAACCGTATATATAAAATAATATGTAAACGGTAAGCCATCCCGGATACAAGTCTAAATATGCCGATATATAAACTAAACCGGCTATAGCGAGATTGGGAAAGACATAAAAGCCGCCGGAGCTGAAATTATCGTTAAAAATCAGGGATAATATCATTAAAAACAAAAATAAACATATTATATAAATATATCTGTATATATTATTTCTCGACGAGGACATATTTGCTGTTAAACAGATTTTTATAAGGGATTATAGTTATGCGCTGAAATATATTATAGCTTTTTTTTCTTATCCTGATTACCCTGCCTACGTATATGCCGGGAGTAAAAACGCCCCCCAGTCCAGATGTCAAAATTTTGTCGCCTTTATCGACCTTTTTGGAATTGAATACGAATCTCATCTTAAGATAACCGTTGCCTATTCCCTGTGCTATGCCCATAGTTCCGGTATTTGCGTCTATTACCGAAAAAACGCATTTCGGATTGGTAATCGGAATAACTTTGGAACGGCGGCGTCCCGCATAAACGACCCTGCCCACCGCTCCCCCGTATGAAATAACGCCGTCTCCGTTTTCAATTCCGTCTTCAGAGCCTTTATTTATATAGAGACTGGAAAACCAGCCTTCTATGCCGTAAAACAGAACGGCGGCGGGAACCGACTTTTTACTTATGGAGTTTTTTAAAAACAGGATGTCTTTTAAGTTCCTGTTTTCTATATCGTAAACTTTATAACGGTTCAGTTTAAATTTGAGCTTATTTAATTCCGACTTAAGCTTATTATTTTCTTCTTTAATGTTTACAAGGTCTATATAATTTTTATAAACTTTTTCGGAAATTTCGACCGGATAATCTGCAACTCTATATATCGAATATACTGAATCGCTTATAAAATCGGAAAATAAGCCGCCGAATTTAAATCCGTTTGCGGAAAGTATATAAATCGAAGCCGATACCGCTATGATTATAAAAAGGACTATTGCATCCTTGTGTTTTTTAAGTTTTAATTTTTTAATAAATTTTCCCACAACGAGTGAATAATAAAGCCAAAGATATTTGTTATAGTTTGACAGCTATGCAACTACGGAGCCATTGCTTTTAATTCCCCTTTTTGTGAAAGCGGGATTGCTTCGTCGCTAACGCTCCTCGCAATGACAGGAGATTGCGAGCGAAGCATATCGGACCACGTGTCCGATGAATATCGTCTGTAATTGCGAGCGAAGTTGTAATATGGCATTGACATACTCCCCATGCCTAAAGGCAGGGGCTTTACGGCAATTAGCAGTAATGTCTTTGCTTTTAATTCCCCTTTTTGCGAAAGCGGGATTGCTTCGTCGCTAACGCTCCTCGCAATGACAGCGGAGTTATTGCCAGCAATGTTGTCATATGGCAGTAATGTCTTTGCTTTTAATTCCCCTTTTGAAAAAAGGGGTGGCATTTTGCCTTTCTTTAGAAAGGCAAAATGACGGGGTATTTATCCAACTGACACTATGCCTTTTATTTAGTTTTATTTAGGCGCTTACCGCCGTTCCGTCAAAATGACGGGGTATTTATCGAACCGACACGAAATTTAAACGGTCTCGTATTACGGGATTAATTCTCGAGCATTATATCTTTTAGTACGTTAATTTCGTTCAATGCCTTGCCTGCTCCGCGAACAACGCAGGTCAGAGGATCGTCCGCTATAATGACCGGCAATTCGGTATGTTCCCTTATAAGAACGTCTATATTTTTCAAAAGAGCGCCGCCACCGGCAAGCACTATTCCTCTATCGACGATATCGGACGAAAGCTCCGGCGGAATTTTTTCTAACGTAGTTTTTATTGCATCGACTATCTGAGAGGCGGGTTCCGATATCGCCTCCAAAACTTCCGAAGAAGTTATTTCGATAATTTTTGGTATCCCGCTTACAAGATCTCTTCCTTTAATATTCATTTTCGATTCTTCTTCAACCGGATAAACAGTGCCTATGGTCATCTTGACAAGCTCAGCCGTTCTGTCGCCTATAAGCAGATTGTACTTTTTCTTTACGTATTGAATTATGGCGTCGTCTATTTTATCTCCGCCTACTCTGAGCGATTTGGCAAAAACTATGCCCGACATAGAAATAACCGCAACTTCGGTAGTTCCGCCTCCTATATCGACTATCATATTTCCGGCGGCTTCGGTAATCGGAAGCCCGGCGCCTATAGCCGCGGCTACCGGCTCTTCTATGAGATAAACTACTCTGGCTCCCGCCGCTTCTGCAGATTCCGTTACCGCTCTTCTTTCAACAGCTGTGATGCCGGACGGGATCGCAACGATAATTCGGGGTCTTATCATAGTTTTTCTATTATGAATTTTTCTGATAAAGTATTTAAGCATCGCCTCCACTACTTCAAAGTCGGCGATGACTCCGTCTTTCATGGGTCTTATAGCAGAAATATTGCCGGGCGTTCTCCCCAACATTTTTTTGGCGTCTTTTCCCACTGCAAGAATTTTTTTATCTCCGCGCAAGTCTATGTGAACCGCGACCACCGAAGGCTCGTTTGAAACGATACCTTTATCTTTAACATAAACAAGAGTATTTGCCGTTCCGAGATCTACGGCAAGGTCGTTGCTGAACAAACCGATTAAACTATCGACAAACATAATAAAATATCTCCTTATATCTTATATAACTTATATATTTTTATATATCTTAATATATCTATATAATATCTATATATCTATATATCTATGATCTTACGCATCTTATATACCATGGATACCTTAGTGAAACTATATTAAAACTATATCAAGCCAAGCTTAAATATTATAATATATCAATTATTTTAGCAAGGGAAACTTTCAGCCAATTAGTATTTTATTATTTATAAAACTCCCGACAAAAATAATCCGGAGTTAAGCATATATCTGTCTAACGGTTTTGAATACTGACTCCAAGGGGTATTATTATTATCCATAAAATCGGCAAACTGGCTTTCTTTAGAATCCATATTGTCTATATAATGCAGAAGAAAAGCCTCGAGTGTTTTAGGTCTTTTAGGCGAACCGTATTCCAGTTCCCCGTGATGCGAAATTATGCAATGAAGCAGAAGCAGTTTTAAATTTTCGGGAAAACCGGGGATTTCCGCTATTTTTTTATTTACGGCTTCCGCGCCAAGAACTATATGTCCTATAAGCCTTCCTTCATCGGAATATTCCGTAACGTTGTTCTTAATTCTCAGCTCTTCGGTTTTTCCGGCATCGTGAAGAAATATAGACGCTAACAGAATATCTTTTATTATATACCTGCCGTAATGACCGGAAAGAAAAACGCCTATTTTCATCATGCTTAGCGTGTGTTCCAGCAATCCGCCTATGTAGGCATGATGTATCGATTTTGCGGCGGGAAGAGTTTTTAGGAGTTTTATATAAGTTTCATCCTCAAAAAATTTATCGGTAAGTTTTATAATATATTCGTCGGTCAAGTTTTCTTTTAAAACAGATTTAAGCTCTTGAAGCATAGATTCTGCATCATTTTTGGAAGATTTAAAGAATAACGCCGCCATGTCGTGGTCAAGCATACCGTATTCGACCTTTTCTATTTCGGAAATACCAAGCTGTAATTCGTTCTGAAAAATAGAAGTTTTAGACTTCACCTTTACGATGTCTCCGGTATCGAACAAAGTGGCTAATTTTTCTGCGTTATCCCATATATAGCCTTTTATTTCTCCGGTTTTATCTGCTAATTTTAAATAAACGTAAGGTTTTCCTGTTTTTCCGGTAGCCTGCGATTTGCTTTTAACAAGAAATATCGAATCTACTTTTTGATTTTCTTTTATATCGGAAACTAAAATTTTTTCCATATATTTTTTTATTGAATGTTTTATTTTATTTATTTTATTTATTTTATTATAAATACCCCGTCATTTTGCCTTTCTAAAGAAAGGCAAAATGCCACCCCTTTTTTACAAAAGGGGAATTAAAAACAAAAACTCCATCATTGCATAGCAGGCAAAAATGCCACCCCTTTTTTACAAAAGGGGAATTAAAAGCAAAAACCTCCTTCTATAGTCATTGCGAGGAGCGATAGCGACGAAGCAATCTCGCTTTCACCCCTTTAAAAAAGGGGAATTAAAAACAAATACCCGTTGAAATATATTATATATATTTGTTTAAAAAATCAAACTGCATTAACTCACAATTAACTGATTTATATTAACCGACGTTTATCAACTGCATGTATTGACCTGCATGTATCAACCTGCGTCTATTGACCTGCATGTATCAACCTACATCGTTATAATGCCTCAGCTTAAAACCGACTCCGAGTTTTTTTGCAAGCTCTTCGATATAGGCGGTATCGACTCCCGGCAGATCTATTGCAGTCACCGTGACGTTTCGTATCCGCTTTTTAGATTCTTTAATGAAATCGAGAACGGAAGCATATGCATCGATTCCTTTTCCTGTTATATGCGGTTCGCAAATAGTATTATAAAGCTCGCTGTTCTGAGCGTTAAGACTTATGCTTACACTGTCTATAAGCCCTTCGAGTTCTGCGGCTATATTGCGTCCGTAAACTGCGTTGGCAAGCCCGTCTGTATCAAGCCGGATTTTTATGCCGCCGGATGCGGTTTCCGATGCGGCTTTTACTGTCTTAGCTGTTTCCTTAAGGGTTTCCAGCCTTAAGGTAGGTTCTCCTAATCCGCAAAATACGACTTCGTTAAAATTATAATAGCGGAAAACCGATGAAACTGCTTCGTCTGCCGACGGTTCTTTTTTTAATTCCAGATTGTATCCTTTCACGAAAAAATCAGTTTTGCCTCCCTGATATTTCGGACAGAACACACATCTGTTGGTGCATTTATTCGTAAGGTTTATATAAACCGAATTTCTGATTTTGTATGCAACACCCGGATAAAAACCGGTTACGCCTTCGAGAGAAAACAGATTTACGGTATTCTGGACGGTTAATGCGTCAAATCTTTGGGTTCCTGCTCCCTTTAATCCGGCAATCACATCCAGAACAAAACGGACATAAGACGGTTCGTTTCTTTTTCCTCTGAAGGATTGGGGAGCAAGATACGGGCTGTCCGTTTCTATAAGAATCTTTTCGCCGGGAATTTCTCTTGCGACGGCTCTTAAACCGTCGTTTTTTTTATATGTTATATTTCCTGAAAACGATATAAAAAAACCCATTTTTATAAATTCGTCCGCTATATCGCGTTCGACCGAGGAAAAACAGTGAATAACGCCGCCGAAAAAACCGTCCGCCTGCCGCGTATATTCTCTTAAAATATTTATTGCGTCTTCATAAGCATCTCTTATGTGCACTATAACCGGAAGTCTGTTTGCGGACGCAAGTCCGAGCTGAAATTTAAATAATTCTTTCTGCCTTATTTTCGTTTTTTCTAATTCTTCGCTTGAAAAATTGGGCAGGAAATAATCCAATCCTATTTCTCCGACGGCAACAATCTTTTTTTTATTTTTTGAATAATATTTTTCAAACAGTTCCGATATGCTTTCGAGGTCTTTATAAGGGCTTTTCGGATGAACTCCAAGCGTGGTATAGATAAAATCATGCGAATTTGCTATCTCTACGGTTTTTTCAATCCTTTCGTTCTGCGCCAAAGAACCGATTGAAACGGCATGGGTTACGCCGTTTTCGGACATTCTGGCAAGAACGTCTTTGAAATCCGCGTCAAACTCCGGCATTTCGAGATGGCAGTGGGAATCTATCATTTTCTATTAATTTTTTATCAATTTTTATTTATTCTTCTAATTTTATTCTCGGAAACAGAATTCCTGCTTTTTCCGATATGCGGCATCCGTCTTTAAATAGTTTCCCGCAATGAGCCTCCAAATCTTCCGGAAGCACGGAAAAACCGTCAGAATCGAACGGCTTTATATTTAATATGCCGTTAATTTTTTTTGACGTTTCAGGCATAAACGGGTAAATCAGATACGATATATAATAAATAGAAACTGCGGCGGTTTTCAGTATTTTTAACAAAACAGTTTTTTCTTCCGGGTCTTCGATATTTAATTTCCAAGGGGCGGAATCATTTATATATTTATTGACGGCGTTTATAAACCTGAATATATCTTCCAGAATCTTTGCAAAATCGTAATCGCCGTATCTTGCCACTAAACCGCCTAAAAGAGCGTAAACGCTTTTTAAAACAGCGGCATCTTCCGAAATTTCTACCCCGGGAATAATACCTCCGGTATATTTATCTAACATCGCAGTTGTTCTCGAAACTAAATTTCCCAAATCGTTGGCAAGCCCTGAGTTATATCTCGTAACAAAATTGTTCATGTTAAAGTCGCCGTCCAATCCGAGCGTTATTTCGCTTAAAAGATAAAATCTGAGCGGGTCGGGACCAAATTTGTCTATTAAATCAACCGGGTCTATAACGTTTCCCATGGACTTTGACATTTTTCTGCTGTCCATAAGCCACCAGCCGTGAGCAAGTATGGTTTTAGGAGGTTCGAGTCCCAAAGCAAAAAGCATAATAGGCCAGTAAACCGCATGAAATTTAAGAATATCTTTTCCTACTATATGGTTGACGGATTTAAAAAAGCCCGTAAAATCATCATTTTTGCCGCCGATATAATCTTCGTATCCTATCCCGGTCAAATAGTTCAGAAGAGCGTCAAACCAGACATATACAACGTGATTATCGTCACCCGGCACAGGAATCCCCCATTTAAAAGACGTGCGGGAAATGCTTAAATCTTTCAGCCCTTCTTTGATAAAAGACAAAACCTCGTTTTTCCTAGAATCCGGTTTTATGAATTCCGGATTGCTTTCGATATAATCCAGAAGCCTTTTTTCGTATTTTTCTAATTTTAAAAAATAGCTTTCTTCCTTGACTTTAGACGCCTGTCTTCCGCACTGGGGACATTTTCCTTCTGCAAGAGCCTTTTCGGTCAGAAAAGTTTCACATGGAGTGCAGTACCATCCTTCAAATTCGGACAGATATATGTCTCCGTTTTCCAATAATTTTTTGAAAGCGGTTTGCACGGTTCTTATATGGTCGGCATCGGTAGTCCTGATAAACCTGTCATATGAAATATTAAGGGCGCCGAAAAGCTCTTTAAATTTAATATGCACCGAATCGGCAAGTTCTATAGGAGTTATGCCTCTCGAACCGGCTTCTTTTTCTATTTTTAAGCCGTGTTCGTCGGTTCCCGTGAGAAAAAAAACCTTATAGCCGGAAAGCCTTTTAAATCTGGCGATTGAATCGGCTATTACAGTGGAATACGCATGACCTATGTGCGGTTTATCATTAACGTAATATATAGGGGTAGTAACGTAAAAATATCCTTTAATTTTGCCGCTGCCGGCGCTGCCGCAATTGTTATTTCTCATAACCGCCGTCCTTAAAAGCGCCGGTCGGGGTTCCCCCGTTCACGGCATCTGTTTCCGTATTATTTTCCGTATTATTTTCCGTATTATTTTCCGTATTATTCTTTTCCCAGTTTTCAGTTTCCGTAAACGGTTCTTCTTCTTTAGGCGCGTCGGAGGCGGCATATTCATCGCCGCAGATATTCTCGCCCTGCATCGGCGGGTCAAAAGCGAGACAGCATAGAAGTCTGCCGCAATAGCCGACAAATTTGCTCGTATTCTGACATTGCAGTTTGGTAATTTTAGAAGTTACTGCATTCATCTCGCTTACTATTGAATTGCAGCAGCAGACTCTTCCGCAAACACCGATTCCTCCTAAAATTTTACATTCGTCGCGGATATTAATCTGGCGCATTTCTATTCTCAGATGAAACCTCGCGGCTAAAATTTTCACAAGCTCTCTGAAATCTACCCTCTCCTCGGCACTGTAATAAAATACTAATTTATTCTCGGAAGGCATATATTTAACTCTGAGAAGTTTCATTACAAGCTTGAGTTCTTCAGCATTTTTCCTGCAAAAATGAAACCCTTCGTCCTCTATCCGATAACGCAAATATCTTTCGCCGGTTTCAAAAGGAAAAAGCTTTCTTATTATAAAACAGTCCGGCCGCGGCGCAGAATTATCAGCCGCGCCGGCGGCGGTATCAAAAGATTTGACTTCTCCCGAAACTGCTCCTAAATAAATAATTTTATTCTTTTCTACAAGCACTCTGTCGTTTACGGAAAGTTCCGGAATTTTAGTAAGGCATTCCAATGTATAACCCATTTCAAGTATTTTTACTTCAGCCGTTCTCATTTTTTAAAGTTTTTTTAAAAGTTCTAAAGTTTAACAGATTTAATTCAAATAATTCAAATAAGTTCAATAAATATTTATAAATATCTTTATTTTTAAAGGGACAAAAGCTCGGAAAAATAGGAATCGGATGCTATAGATTTGTTTAAATTATAGCTGCTGATTTTTTCTATATGCTCCACGGTCGATTCTATCATATGCCGGATATCTTCAGAAGATAACGGCGAATCTAAAGCAAACTTCCTTATTTTGTCGGCAACATCTTCATTATATAATAATTTTTCATTTTTTAACATCTTATAAATATAAATATCCCTGAGAATGAATAAAATTAATTCAAAATCTTCTTTCTCGGCAGTATTAAATTTAGAGGATATATCGTAAGGATTTCTGGTATATGGCTTATTTTTATATTCCGCAAATAATTCTTTAAAAATTATATCTATTAAAAAATCTCTCTTCTCTAAGTATTTACCCTCGACAAGCCCCCGAAAAGCGGAGTAACTGCCTCTCGAAAGTTTAGAATAAAATTTTAGCGTTTCGTTTGAGAGAGCCGGAAATTCCGATTTAAAAACTTCCGATAAAACTTGGTCGGGAATCGGACTGAATGACAGCAAAAGGCATCTCGATACTACGGTCGGCAAAAGCTTGCCGGTGTCGGATGCCGTCAGAATGAAGACGGTTTTTTCCGGCGGCTCTTCAAGCATTTTTAATAATGCGTTTGCCGCAGAAGCGTTCATGGAAGAGGCTTCGTCGATAATAATAAATCTATATCCGGGATAAGCGGGTGTTAAGCCGAGAAATGAATCTATTTTATGAATGCTTTCTATTTTAACGGCGCTTCCCGAAGGCTCTATAAGCAAAAAGCAGGGGCTTGAGCCGTTTAAAAAACTTAGGCATGAAGGACATTTCCCGCAAAAATTCAGAGATGACCGTCCGCCCCCTTCCCCGGAAAAAGACCTATAGTCGCTGCATAAAACCGAAGCCGCAAATGCGGATGCCGTAAACTTTTTTCCTATGTTTTTCTGCCCGTAAAATAAAAGTCCGGAAGGCATTCTGCCGCTGAAGAACAGACTCTTTAAAAACTCTATCTGTTTTTTATGTCCGGCAATACCGGAAAAATTATAATTTTTATTGTCTGCATCCATAAATTAATCCCTCAAAAAGGTATCAAAAAGGTATCCGATTTATTTTATCTCTTCATGCTTTCCGCAAAAAAACATATCGACTGCATTAAAGCAGGCTCCCCGCCAACTTTTTAATGTCATCGGCAACCTCTCCCGCTATATTTTCCGGCACACCTGAAGCATCTATAATTTTAATCCTGTTTTTATATTTTTCCGAAAGATATAAGTAATTATTTCTTACAGAATTAAAAAAATCCGTGGAACGGCTGTCGAAACCGTCGAGTTTATCCGCCCTTCCGTTTAATCTGTTTAATGCCGCCTCAGGCTCTAAATCAAAAATATACGTTCTGCCTATCGCAAAATTTTTTTGTTTAAGAATAAATTCATTAACGCTCAGTATAAAATTTTTAAGTTCTTTATCTTCATCCGTACTATTAAGTCCCGCCGCCTGATATGCATATGTAGAATCGATAAATCTGTCGCAGATTACAATATCCGAAATGTTTAGTTTCGCTTTTATTTCATCGATATGCAGGGTTCTGTCGGCGGAAAAAAGGAATAATGAGGCCATCGCAAAAGTTTTTCCGTCTAACCGCTTCATAAAAGATGAATTTTCTTTATCCGCGCCGAGAATCTCTTTCCTTATAAACTTTCCAAGTAAAGTTTCGGTAGGTTCCTTTATGAGCGTCACCCTGTATCCTTCTATGTCCAGCCTGTCTTTAAGTATTTTGGATACAGTCGTCTTGCCCGAACCGTCTATCCCTTCAAGCGTTATAAAAATACCCATACCTTATTTACCTTATTAATTTAATCGCCGTATTATTTTAACGGCTTCTATTTTACCATAACTGCCGCAAAAGTTGTTAAACAATGTATAGATTAATTACCTGTTTGTCATTGCGAGGAGCGTTAGCGACGAAGCAATCTCCAGTCATTGCAAGCGAAACATATCGGACCACGTGTCCGATGCAATTTAAAGCGAGATTGCTTCGCTTCGCTCGCAATGACAACATCCTGTCATTGCGAGGAGCGTTCTTTAAAATAG
>Ga0078972_1000120_pt1 | contig 27156 bp, 19 predicted proteins | sample YelNatPaOPGAMG01_FD_67568 | JGI IMG/M metagenome (GOLD analysis project Ga0078972, IMG submission 67568) | Hot spring thermophilic microbial communities from Obsidian Pool, Yellowstone National Park, USA - OP-RAMG-01 (SPADES assembly) (version 2) | ecosystem: Environmental > Aquatic > Thermal...
AACAAAAGCGACAAAAATGCCCCGTTTGAAACAGGATGAAGTATGTTTTAATGTTGTTTTCAAGGCAACATATATAAAAGAATACCCAGCAGGAAGTGGGCAACTTCCAAATTTTCATTGTCTGAAACAGGACCGCAAAGGAAACTGGAAAATATCGCAGATTTCTACAGGACCTTAATTCAGCCAATTGCAATTGCACAAATGAATTAAAGGATACCATGCGGAAATACAAAAGATTTTTAGGAACACGCCAAATCCTCGTTTTTATATATCAATTGAATAAAATAGAAATATTTTAAATCAAATAATTGAAATTATTTAAGAAATAGAATAATTAAATTGTGGTAAATTTAAAGGTTCATAAAATTTGGTGTTAGAAAAAATGAAAAATTCAAAAAAAATTCATTTTTTCCCCTTAGTTTTTCTTTCTTTTATTTTGATTCTATCTTTAACATTATTCCCGAGTTTTTCTGCCCAGCCTGTAAAATTTACGGAGGAAGAAAAACAGATACTTGAAGAAGGCAAACTATTGAAAAAACCTGTCAATCCGAATCAATCAAGCGGTTACAGAGGAGGAAAATCGTATATCCTGATAGAAGACGACATTGAAGTATGTTATCGTGCTATGACTGACTTGAAAAACTATTATTACTTTTACGATGATACCCTCATTGAAGCCAGCATATTAAAGAAAGAGCAAAATAAAATGCTGATAAAAATGGTTTATGGAAAAGGTCCGATAAAAACAAAATATCATGCATGGTATACAATGCTTCCCGGACAACACACCATAAAATATAAAGTTGAACCTAATCTTCAGAATGACCTTCGTGATGGTTATGGTTATTTAAAGTTTTCCAAATACGATGATAAAAGAGTTTTGATGACAAATGTTGTAATGGTGGATTTTTCTGACAACATTTTATGGAAACTGCTTGGAAATAAAATAACAACTGGAATGATGAGACTTCCAGAATATTTAAAAAGATTCCTCAAAACTCCAGAATCCAAAAAATACAGGAAATAATTTTGCCTGTTCAAAGAATATATAATTCTTCTTCTTTTTCTAGAAGAGGTCGAAGCTTTTGATTCACAAATTTCTCATCTATCAATATTTTTTCCCCCGACCTTTCCGGAGCAGTAAAAGATATATCATCAAGAAGTGCCTCCATTATAGTATAAAGTCTCCTTGCACCTATATTTTCCCCTTTGCTGTTGACATCTGCAGCACATTGAGCAATAGCTTCAATAGCAGCCGGGGTAAAATCCAATTCTACATTTTCAGTTTTAAGTAGTTCTTTATATTGTAAAATTAAAGCATTCTCAGGCTCGGTCAATATTCTAACAAAATCATCCTTGGTTAAAGCGCTAAGTTCGACTCTAATAGGGAATCTTCCCTGAAGCTCCGGAATAAGGTCACTTGGTTTTGAAACATGAAATGCACCGGCGGCAATAAAAAGGATATGGTCAGTTCTAACCGTTCCATATCTTGTATTGACAGAAGTCCCTTCCACTATTGGAAGCAAATCCCTTTGAACACCTTCCCTGCTTACATCAGGACCATGAGTGTATCCTCTCCCGGCAACTTTGTCTATTTCATCAATGAAAACAATTCCATTTTGCTCTACTCTCATTCTCGCTTCTCTAACCACTTTATCCATATCTATCAGTTTCTCTGATTCCTCAGCCATGAAGATTTCAAACGCTTCTGCAACAGATACCTTTCTCACTTTTTTCTTACGAGGACCTCCAAGACCGGGAATATTTTGAAGCATCTCCTGAAGTCTCATCTCCATTTCCTCCATTCCTCCCTGCGCAGCAAATATCTCAACTAAAGGAAAAGGCTTTTCCTGCACCTGAATTTCTACCATCTTATCTTTCAATTTCCCCTGGCGAAATTCCTCCCTGAGTTTTTCCCTTTCATTACCATTGTCGTAGTCACTTATACTTCCCACACCAGCTCCATCATCAAAAGCCTGCCGAAATTTTTTCCTGTGCATCAACAAATCCAGAACTTTTTCTTCCGCTATATCAGCAGCTTTTGCTGCAATCCTTGCTTTTTCTTCCTCTTTTACCATTCTTATGGCAACTTCCATCAAATCCCTTATCATTGAATCAACATCACGCCCCACATATCCTACTTCGGTAAATTTACTTGCCTCTACCTTAATAAACGGAGCTTGAGCGAGTTTACTTAGCCTCCTTGCAATTTCTGTCTTCCCCACCCCTGTAGGACCTATCATTATTATGTTTTTAGGAGCTATTTCATCCCGCAAATGTTCTGGAACCTGTTGCCTCCTCCATCTATTTCGTAAAGAGATAGCAACTGCCCTTTTAGCCTTAGTCTGACCAATAATAAATCTATCGAGCTCAGATACAATTTCCCGTGGAGTAAACATACTCGCTCTATTTTTCGAGCTTTTGGAATCTTCCTCGTATCTTATTTCCTTTTCAATTGTACCATTGAATTTCATTTTCTATTCCTCACAATCCAATTATCAGGCAATATTATTTTTTTAAAATTTCTTCGATAGTAATCTCACTATTTGTATATACACAAATTGATGCTGCTATTTCCATAGCAATTTTGACAATATCCTTTGCACCGAGATCCGTACACCTCAAAAGAGCCCTCGCAGCAGCAAGAGCATAAGGACCCCCACTACCAATCGCAAGAATATTATCATCAGGTTCTATTACATCCCCGCTACCACTTAACAGAAACATTCTTTCCGAATCCATCGTTATCATAAGTGCTTCCAGTCTTCTTAAAACCCTATCAGTTCTCCAATCCTTTGCAAGTTCAACTGCTGCTTTTGCCATTACACCCCCATGGTCCCTTAATTTTGCCTCAAACCTTTCAAGTAAAGTAAAGGCGTCAGCACTCGAACCTGCAAAACCTGCAAGAATCTTTCCATCAGCAAGTTTACGGATTTTTTTTGCTTTTGTTTTGACAATTGTGTTCTGCAAAGACACCTGACCATCAGATGCCATAACGCATTCATCTCCCTTGCGAACTGCAAGAACAGTTGTAGATTCTATTTTAATGTTTTTTTTCATTTAGACCTCACTTCATTTTCATCTTTCTGAACATTTTCTTTACTTGAACCATCCGACAATGGATGCGTTTTTTCATACACATTCCAGAGGTGGCTTATACTGATGTGCGTATATTTTTGAGTTGTTCTAAGGGACGCATGTCCCAAAAGTTCCTGGATTTCTCTCAAACCAGCTCCTGAATCCAAAAGATGGGTGGCAAAACTGTGTCTCAATGCATGAGGGCTTATTCCTCCGCCTGCACCTGCCTTCAAACTCAACTTTTTAACTATATTCTGTATGCTCCTCACCCCAAGTCTACCTCCTTTTCGATTAATAAAGAGCGCCGGAGAATCTGGTGAAAGCTTACTGCGAACTTCAAGCCACTTTTCCAGTGCCAGAACCGCACCTCTTCCAAGAGGTACTATCCTCTCCTTTCTTCCTTTGCCAAAAACCCTGACAACCCTTTCGTTCAAACTTAGAGAATCCAAATTGAGCATAGAAGCCTCGCTCACTCTCAAACCTGCTCCATAGAGCAGCTCAAGCAAAGCATGGTTTCTTTTATCAATAATACCATCACCACCGCTATTTTCCATAAGAAAAATAGCTTCGTCCACAGAAAGATACCTTGGTAGTCCCCTCTGATAACGGGGTGGAGAAATTGCAAAAGCAGGGTTAAAACTTGCAAAATTCCGTTTAATAAGAAATCCAAAAAACGCTCGAATAGCAGATACCCTTCTTGAAAGTGTAGACCCTTTTTTTATTCTGAACAACGAAAAAAGGTAACCACGAATAATACCCGTGTCAATATCCTCGATTGTAATTTTTTCTTCATTTATATTCGTTGCCCTGCAAGCATAAGCATAAAAATCATTAAGGTCTCTGATATACGCCAGAATTGTATTGGGACTGGCTCGCTTTTCACCTTCTAAAAATTCCTTAAACTTGTAAATTGCTTGACTTAAAAGCATTAGTTTGCAATATATCAAATATTAATAAAAAGAAAAAAATGTATAATAAAAAAAATATTTTTGAAATTTTGACCTTTGTTTTTGCTTTGCTGTTATTCATTTTTATTTTCATACCTTTTTCATTTTCTAATGACCCTAAAGCGGAATCTAAAACCTATTTTAATCAAGGAATAAAATTGTTTGAAAAAAAAGACTATGAAGGTGCACTTTCAAAATTCCATAAAGCCTATGTCATATACCCCCACTGGAAAATAAGGAAAAATATTGGATTATGCTATATGAAAATGGGCGAAAATGTCCTTGCGCTCCAGGAACTTAATGGTTATCTCGAGGAAGGTAAAAGTGAACTTTCTTCAAAAGAAAAACAGATAGTAATGGATGTGATTTTTGAAATCCTGCAAAAAGTTGGAATCTTGCGATTTTATAATATACCAGGTGGAGCGGAAATTATCATTGACGGTCAGGTTAATTCAGAGGCACGCATGGGAAAAGATGTTTATGTGGAACCAGGAACCCATGTGGTTTCTGCCATGTCCTCAACTGATAAACTTCTCATGAGACAGGAAATTTATTTAAATCCAGGTGAAACAAAAGAAATAGATGTTTCAACATATTCAAAATCACCTGTAGAAACAAAACCAGAAGAAACCACTCAAATTCCAGGGTGGCAGGAAATAAAAGAGAAGAAAAAAAGGAACATAAAAGTTTTGCATCCTGCAATATTTGGTTTAACTTTATCAATTTCACTTGGTCTTGGTATCAGTGCTATTGGAACAGGTGCTCATACAATTCAACTCAATAATGATTCGAAAAACCCAAATTTGTCAAATGAAGAATTCGAGAATATAAAAAAAGAAGGGGAGAAGTATCAAACAATAACAAACGGACTTATAGGAGGATTTGCAGGAATGGGTGCTGTGTCATTAATTCTTTACTTTTTCACCAATTTTAGAAGAACAAAAAAGACCACAAATACTGAAAGTTATCCATCCATTAGTTTGGTGCCTTCGTTTCAATCCGGAAAATCTTCATCATTATATATAAATCTCATTTTTTAAAATTTTATTTTAAATTGAATCTCACGGGAATAATCACGGTTTTAGAAACCACAGGGTATTTTGAACCTTTTTTAACAGCCTCAACTGCGGCTGAATCAAGCAAACTATAACCAGATGTGTTCTCTACCCTGACATTTAATGGTGAACCATCCTTTGCAATATTAAAAGAAACCCTCACAACTCCTTGAATTTTAGACCTAAGAGCAGTTGGAGGATATACAAGCGCCTTACTTACAATGCTCTGAATTTTTTTAATTATCTTATCATCACTGTCTTTTACCGGGTTACTTTTCGAAGATGAAGTGAAATAAGATGAAAATGCTGGAACAAAATCGGGTTGAACTCTATTTTCTTCTGTTTTGGAATTATCTATACTATTTTTAATAATTTTTGATTCACTATCAACTAATTTAAGGTCATTTGAGGCTAAATTTGATTCAGAAAGACTTTCTTCCTCTCCTCTATTAATTTTACTTTTAAGGATTTTTCTTGATTCTTCCCTTTTGATCTTCCTCCCCTCATGCTTTATATCGGTGCCTGTCTCAAAACTTCTTTCAGAAAAATTCTGATAATCCGTTTTCTCTATTATTTGAGTTAAAATAATTTCGTTATTTTTAATATTCCTTCCCTTATTTGCAAAGCTTAAAAGACTTCCCATCCCAATAAAAAAAATAATGTGAATTAGTAAAGAAATTTGTATTGAAATAAAATAGATGTGCGAACTTCTCATTACTAATTACAGGAAACCTCCTCGATTGAAAATCCTTCCGGTATACTAATATTAAAAACCTCATCCTTTAAATCTTCATTTACTTCAACATCAATATATTTCAAAACCACTGCAATCTGTTCAGGAACAATGCCAACTTCTATTATTCGAGGAATAACTGCAGTGTCTCTTCCATACCATCCCCTCTGCCTGAAGCTAAAATCAATGACTTTGTTATCATTGGCTATAACAGCTCCCCTCAAAACGACAGCCCCATAAAATCCATCTGCAATTTGAAGTTTTTCCACTACTTGAGAATCCTTACCATAAAGATATGCTATATAATAGCCTTTTGGTGATTCCTTTGTTCTTGATGCTTCAAATTTAATAATAGGAGGCTCACCAAGAAAAATCCTTGGAAGGTCTTCTATGACAGTCTTACTTCCAAGGATTTCTGACATCAAACATCCACCCCCTTCAGATATAAACACTTTAGAATTCAAATAATCAATAAAAAAGTTTTTTTTACCTTTAAAAACAATAACTGCAGTAGTAGCATCTATTGGTCCCATTAAATCAACTCTTAAAGAATCAGGTTTATTATAAAATATATATGCATCTGAACGAAATTTTTTATCCTCTGCTGTGTATAAAAACGAACCTCGTGCTCTTAAAGTATCTATTTTATTAAATGCCATTCGGGTCCACTTTATCACCATTTCCCCGGTACCATGGGATTCTATTGATGGACCACACCCCAACAATAAAAGCAAAAAAATTTTACTCCAAACACTCAACAATTTCATCCAAAATAAAAACTTAATATTCATGTCTTCTACTTATTGAACTTCCGATTGATATGGGGTCAGCATACTCAATTTCTCCTCCATGAGGAATCCCGAATGAAATTCTTGTGATTTTCACTTTCTTCTGTTTAAGTGTCTTACTTATAAAAGCAGCAGTCGCTTCACCTTCAGAACTGGGATTAGTTGCTATTATTACCTCCTCAACATTATCCTCTTCAATAATCTGGACAAGTTTGTCAAGATTGAGTTCCTCCGGTCCCATACCCTCAAGCGGTGATAACATTCCATGAAGAACAAAGTAAGTGCCTTTGTAAACTTTACTCTTTTCTATAGCTAGCAAATCTCGAACCGTCGCTACAACGCAAATAGTTTTCCTGTCTCTTCCCGAATCGGAGCATATCCAGCACAAGTCACCTTCACCTAAATTCCTGCACCTTTTGCATTCAACAACTTTGAGTTTTACATTCAAAATTTCCTCTGCAAGTTCTCTACAATACTCTTCTTTTGACCTTGCAAGGAAAATTGCTATCCTTTTAGCAGACTTTTCCCCTACCCCTGGAAATTTCCTCAAAAGTGATTCTAACTTTCCTAAAGGATTTGGAACATTTTTAAAAGTCATGAACTTTTCTTAAAAGAATCCCGGTAAATCAACTCCACCGGTAATTTTCTCCGTTTCAGTTTTAATTAATTCATCAATTTTATCCAGAGCGGAATTCACAGAACTAACAAGAAGGTCTTCTACCATCGCCAGGTCTTCGTTTTTTAACATTTCCTGATCCACTCTTATCGCTTTTATTTTTCTATCACCTGTTACTGTGACAGAAACTCTACCTCCTGCTGAAATCACCGTTTCCTCTCTATTTTTTAATTCTTCCTTTAAATTATCAAGTTTTTCCTGAATTCTCCTTGCCTGACGAAGGAGTTCAGGTATTCCTCCTCGTAAAAAAGGTTTTGACATTTTTCACTCCATATCTATTTTAATATCCACTATTTCACCTCCAAAAGTGGCAACCGTTTTAGTGACCACTGGATCACTTTTGGCATCCTCTATCTTTTTTTTTCTATTAACATTTAAAATATGTTCCCTCTCCTCTTTAATACGAATGGCATCAGGGTTGCGCTCAAGAACGATTAACTCATGTTTTTTACCTGTTACTTCCTCAATCATTTTTTTTATCAACTCGGAGTTTTCCCTGTCTTGAACAAAACTACTACCAAAACCACTTGCAGAAAAACCAATTTTTACAACTCCTCCTCCAAATTCTAATAAAACTGCATCCTTCAGAGTATGCCCCAATGATGGCCTCATTTCCGTTACCCTTTTAAGAACCTCATCCCATTTTTTGCTTTCAGGTTTTCCCTCAAATCCACCGGGTTCGGCAAATCCGACTGGATTTTCTTCAATTTTTCCATCACCTTTCATCCCCTCATCCTTCACAGTTCGAGAAATATTTTTAGAGAAACTACTTTCAGGTGATTGTTTTTTAAAGCTAACCTCAGGTGAATGCTCAGGCATCTGGTTTTTTAAATTCGTAAGTCTTTTAAGGATTTGCTCTATAGTCACAAGTGGTTCTCTCTGGCAAAGTTTTACAAGCATAGATTCAAATACCACTTTTGGTGTCGGTGCGTAATGAGCAAGTTCAAGTGATTTATAAATATTTGTAAACAACCTGTAAAGTTCAGGAAGGTCCGTTTTTTGAACAAGTTTCCAGATTTCTTCCATCTCCCACGAGGTGATTTCAAGGAAACTACAATCCTTTCCGATGGATTTTACTACCATCATATCTTTTATATCCGAAAGATACCCTTCGAAGAACCTTACAAGGTCATACCCTTCCCTGTCAAGTTTATCAATTATTTCAAGAGCCTCACGAGGTTTCCTTTCAAGAATTGCCTCAGACAATTTAATTTTTACCTCAGGTGCAGGTATACCTACAAGGTCAAATACATCTTTAGCCTTTATTGGAGATTCAAATGCTGCTACAATCTGGTCGAGTAACGAAAGCGCATCTCGCATCGACCCCTGAGCCTCCCTTGCTATCAGGGAAATGGCTTCCTGCTCCATTTCAATTTTTTCATCGTCAATAATCCTGTGTATTTGCTTTTCAATTACCGAAGCAGGAATTTTCCGAAAATCATATCTCTGGCATCTTGAAAGAATTGTTATCGGAATTCTGTGCGGTTCAGTAGTAGCAAAGATAAATTTTACATGTTCTGGAGGCTCTTCAAGTGTTTTAAGGAGCGCATTAAAAGCGCTCTGGGATAGCATATGAACCTCGTCTATAATATAGATTTTCGTCCTGCATGAAACTGGCCTATAAATAACCGTTTCTCGTAAATTACGAACATCATCCACAGAGTTGTTGGACGCACCATCTATTTCCTGGACATCCACGCATGTTGAATTCATTATTGAAACACATGCTTCACACACCCCACATGGCTCGGGAGTCGGATTTGTAAATGCCTTGCAATTGAGAGCCATAGAAAGAATCCTTGCAGCACTCGTTTTACCTACTCCACGAACACCCGTGAAAAGAAATGCATGTGCTATTCTACCCCTTTTTATAGCATTTGATAGAGTAATAGCGACATGGTTCTGTCCAAGTAAATCCTCGAATTTTTTAGGTCTCCACTTTCTTGCAAGAACTACATATGACATCTTGATTTCCAGCCTCGAAGTTTAATTTAATCTGATAGCTTACTTATTTTAATATCTCATATTACTCTGAACCGAGCTCGATTATGAGCCCTTCTCTGGCTGCCACGGTCTGTTTGAAAATTTCCTGCGCAAGTTTCTCTTTTCTGTCAACATCTTCATCCGTATGTAACGGGTCATGATGAAATAAAACAAGTTTTTTTACACCGGCAAGTTTCGCTATGTTAGCACCTTCTATCATGGTGCTGTGCCCCCATCCAACCTTTGAACCACCGCCATTTTTGCCTGAATACTCTTCTGGGAAATATTGAGCATCGTAAATCAACAAATCAACATTCCTTGCAAACTCTATTAACTTTGCATCCGGCTCAGTTGTGTGTTCGGTGTCTGTTGCATAAACTAAGGAATTGCCACCATATCTGATTCTATAAGAATATACCCCATTTGGATGATTTAATCTAACATTATCAACAACCACTTCTTCCCCCTCACCAATTTTTATTACCTCCCCTTCATCCAGGTCATTAAAAACGATTTTAGAAGGCAAGTCTTTTAGCAGTACCGGGAAATTTGGATAATTCATCTGTCCATACAGGGTTTCCTCGAGCGTTGTGGTGACATTTCTCCCCCCATAAAGATAAAAGGTGTTCCCTTCAACAAAAGCAGGGTTAAAGAAAGGAAAACCCTGAATATGGTCCCAGTGGACATGACTTATAAAAATATGTGCCACCCTTTTTCTTTTTTTCAAAAACTCATAACCTAATAGTCTTATGCCCGTCCCTGCATCAAGGATAATTGTATTATTACCGCATTCAACTTCTACACAACTGGTATTACCACCAGTTCTGACGGTTGTCGGTCCCGGTACGGGTATAGAACCTCTTACTCCCCAGAATTTTAACCTTATCACTGCAACTCCCTATACTTATTATTTTCTTTTTTCTTTCTTTTTAAAATTAAAGTCAACCATTAATATATTTTTTTTACCATGAAAATGACATGTAAACCATTTTGGATTCCCGCCTTCACGGGAATGACAGAGGAAGGTCATTTAAGTTTTTACTTTCGTGGAGATAAACAGTCATTCCTGCGGAAGCAGGAATCCATAAATTTAAAACAATTGACCTTAATAACCATGTATTCTAATGTAGTATAAAATGCGAAAGAATAAAAAATCAGAGCAAAAAATATTTCCACTGTTTTATAGATTTGTGCAAAAAAACGGCATGGTTCAAAAAATGGTGCTACATGACCTCTCCCCCTCAATCACCCGCACGACTACGCCCACCACCTCCTCCTTTCAGTTTGGGCTTGATAAATCAAGCCCCTACAAAAATGGTGGATTTTTGCCACTTTTTAACACTTTTACTTTTGAACCATGGCAAAAAAACCTTTTAATTCCCTTTCTCGTATTCATTTTTGCTATTAGTATTAATGCCTGCTTTACAGGAAAGTCAAAAGTTACAGCATGGCCACCAGAAGATGATAAAATTTTAAAAAACATTTATCCATACGATTTTGATAAAAACTACACCGCATCCCTCGAGAGCTTAAAAAAAATAATTGCAGGGGGAAAATACCAGAAAAAACATGAAGAAATATATCTCTTTGCTTATGGCAGAGGCTTACTTGATGCTCTGATATATGACATTCTGCAAGAGTCCTCGAAACAAAAAAGTTTTTCCGAAACATTTTCCAATCTTCTTGAAATCCAGGGGGATGGGTCCTTTGATAATCTGATGACAAACGCATCAGTTATCCTTGAACCTTTTTTAATTCTAACCAGAAAGCACAAACACTCTCGTTATAGAGAAGCGCTCTTTGAAGCAAAGCAGATTTTGCAGGTCATTTCCCCAAACACTGCACCGGAAAAAATTTTAGAAGAAAAATCAAACTATTTACATAAAAAAACTGATAAAAACCTTCTCCTTGCATACCAGAGAAATTGTGCTTTTGCCATAAGAATTTTTGATGCTTTTAAAGAGGCTTTTAATGCATCCCCTGAAATGAGAACAAATATTATCATCAAAAAACTACTTCCACTCGCCTCTATGGAAACTCCCAGGAATTCACAGAAGGATTCTCTTGAATTCACTTTGACATGGATAAAAAACATTTTTAACAGTGTTCTCAATGACGAAGACATACTTGCTTCTGAAATAAAACACATCCTAATTTCAGAAAAAGAGAAAATTTTTTCCCTTCCATTGATTATTCAACCTGAAACCAAATTCGATTTACCAGAATTTTCTACGAAGAAAAAATACTCAGAATATTACTACCCTTATGCTTTCCTCATTGTTGGAAAAGATGGAAGTATTCGCATTGCCCAGGAACCTATTCTTGAAATTGATAAAAAAGAAAAGTTTCCGATAAAAAATAGTAATTCTGAATTTATATGGCCGGGGAAATCCACCCTAAGAGCACAACTCCTCGATGAATTACAAAAAGCACAAAATGAAATAGCAAAATTCATCCCTCCAAAACACTATCTTTCAGCACAGAAAGGGAAAATTGTTGCACTGGTAGCAGAAAAAAATACTCCTGTGAGCGATTTATTAGAAATCATACAAACTCTGAAAAGGAGATACACAAAGATTTTCATTGCTTTTAATAATAAAAAAGAAGGAATCACTAATTTTTTCCCTGTTCGTATTGACCCCGCCTGCATTACTGAAGGGGAAAGAGTTACAATTTCACTCGACAAAAATTTATTAAAAATTACAAAAATTGGGGAAGAAGGTAATCAGTCAATAAAATTTGAAGCGGAAAGTGGTAAAGAAAAAATAGAAGCAAATAGGGTTTCGACTGCACTAAAAAATTTAGTGAACCTCAATGAATCCATTTTAAGTATAGACATAAAATATAATGGAGGAAACTGGACATGGAATGACCTTGCTAAATTAGCAATTGAGATTCTGGAGAATGTAAGTAACAATCCGTCTCTTTACCTCTACCTCCTGCCTGAAATATCCATAGAGGAACTGGCACAAATTATGGAAAAAGGCAAATTAGAAATTAGTGGAAATCCGCAGGGAGAAAGTATCGAAAATTTTATACTCAAAGGAACATCCCCTCAGATAGAAGAATCTGAACTTGACGAAAAACTTTCTTCTTATGTTTCAGGTGTTGACCTTACTGAAGCAGCCCATGTGGTTTTGCAGGCAGCAAGATGCTGGGGAGGTAGTTTCAGAGAAAGAGCAGGAGTAGCCCTTTCAAAATCTGATTCAGAAATATTGCAATGGATTTCGGATTTCATCGGAGAAGAGGCAATTGGAGATATCGTTAGCCAGTCCTTTATACAGGCAGGAAAAAATGGGACTGCGATAGTAGCACAAAAATTTGAATCTCCTGATGAAACTATATGGACATCTGCATGGAACATATTGAAAGAAATCGGGTATGAAAATAGTGCTGAGGAAATAGAAAAACTTCTTTCAAATCCAGATGCCGAAATTCGCATTAGAGCATTGAAACTCCTCAGTCAAATAGGTCCTGCAGGAGGAATACCAAAAATTTTAGAACTCATAGATGACCCTGATGAAGGGGTAAGACGATGGGCTATAGCCTGCGCAGGAATGTTAGGAATGAAAGATGCAAAAGATAAACTCATTTCAATTCTCAATAATAGATACTCCACAAAAGGTATCATAAGTGATGCAATTTTCTCTCTTGGTTTGCTTGAAGAACATTCAGCAATAGACAAAATTCTATCTTTCTCATCAAATCCCGATTCTGAAATCCGTTCGTCTGTAGCCCTTTCTTTAGGGAATATGGGAATAAAACGGGATGATATTAAAGAGACTCTTCTTCGCCTTTTAAAGGACAATGACAATGGGGTGATTTTAAATGCTTTAAAAGCACTATCAAATTACCGTGACCCTGAAACAATAAATGATATTCTACCTTTTTTAAAGAGCAATGATTCTGCCATTCGTGATGCTGCGGAAGAAGCGAAAGATGCTATCGAGGAAATGTAAAGATAATTTCATCCATATTTTTCAACAACCTCTTTTAATTCAGGATAAAGTGGCGGAAGATAATCAAAAATATTTGATGAATCAGGAGGTAGCGAAAGACCGGGAAAATTCTTGCTCACAAATTTCTTCATCTCCATACCCATTAATGCCATCCTTCGTAAATATTCCGGTATTGTTCTTTGAATATCATCTTTTACCTTCTCCCTTTCTTCCCAGAGTTTTTCCATCATTAACGGCAATTTTTCTTTTAAATCAGGGTCATCTGTTTCAACATAGTAATCGTTAAGATGACCTGTTTCCATCATGAGATTTCTCAGTCTTTCGTCCATTGAAACTGCGCAAGAAGGAACTCCTGCCGGCATTGAAAGGACTCGTGCATGGTATCTCGATGTGATAAGAAGAGAAAGTTTTCTTAAAATAGAAGTTAATTCGTATCCATCAAAATCTTCTGAACAAAAAATAGGTGCTCGATGTTTCATGACATCCTGCAGTAATCTGCATGGTTCAATATCGAGCCTTTCCATTCCAATAATAACAGGAAATGCACTCAATTTCTGGACGATATGGTCCATTGCTTCAGCAATTGCTTCGATATATTCTTTAAACTTTTTTTCCCTTTCCTTTGAAGTGGAAAAAAAATACCATTTATCATAATTATCCTTTCTCTTTTTTCCTTCGAGCTTCATTCGTATAAACTTTGCAAGGTCTGGTTTTACAGGCCAGTAAAAGGGATTTATAACAGCAGCACCAACTACTGGCTGATTCCCATTCCAGTTATGTTTTTTTAAACTCTCCTCTGCCCATTCCGGCGGACCGGGTGGAAAAATCCAGGCAGTGTCAGTTCCAAGTGTTCCTTCTAAACCCAAAGATGATGCCACTTCCATTGAAGGTTTTGTCCTCGAAATTATGAACGCTTTATTGCAATACCTTTTCACAAACCATTTTAAAAGTTCGTCCATTTCCCCTGCTTCGGAACCGTATGCTATGCAGGGTTTCCCCTGAACCTTCATTATCCCTGCTGCACCAAAGAAAAATGTGGTCAGTGCATTGGCAAATTTCGATTTAAAACAACTCCCTTCGCTTAAAACTGCCATATGAAAAGATGATGAATGACGAAGTAAATCTTTGAAGAAAACAGAACTGAATTGAATTAGTTCAGTAGGGGGCTTAAAATATTTTGATGAATGAAGCGCATCAAGAGTCAGAACTCCAATATGAATATTTTTCGAACCAAGAACATGATAAAACTGCCTCACCATTGCTTCCACTCTAACATCTGCACCTGTATTTCTCGCTCCGTTATAACCGACAAGGAGTATTTTAAGAATATCCCCCTTTTCCCAGACATTCTTGGGAACAAATCTCGAAACTTCAATTATTCCCCCCATAATTCCTTCAACCACTGCATCCATGTTCAGGTAATCAAAAATCATTTTGAAACACCTCCTTTTCAATTAATTTAAAATTTTATAGAACCCTTGCCCTGATGAAAAGATTTTGTATAATAAAATTAAAGAAAGGTAAAATAAAAATGGAAACAAAAAATAAAATATTTAGTTTTCAATTTAAGTTACTAACATTTTTCCTTTTTCAAATTATTTTTCTCATTTCAAAATTTACAAGTGCACAGGAACAGATAAAGCCTTACATGCTCATAATTTTTGATACCTCTGGAAGCATGGTCTGGGATGTACCTGGTAACGACACCCAAGGAGATGGAACAAGGGACCCATGGGGTTCAAGATGGTGTTGCCCAGGAATAGACCGAAATGGAAACGGACAAACCGATGATAGCAGAATGTACCAATCCAAAACTGCTATTTACAGGGTTGTTTCATCAACAGGAGATATTACTTTTGGTCTTATGAAATTTCCTCAGTATTTTGTTCCAGGTCATAGGGTAATGGATTGGTATTACGGTAATCAGGCTGCAGGTGCCTATGATTATTTAAGATATAACGGAGAATGCACGAGCGCTACATTAACAGATTACCTGGTGGTTCAATTTTCAAACGAAAGTTCAAATAATGTTTTAATGTGGATAGATAACAGAGAATATTCAGCTGCCTGGACACCAATTAGTGCAAATGAAAGGGAACTCAGAGCTGATGGACCAACTCCACTTGGATGGACTGTTCAGCAGGCAAGGATATATTTCGCTAATACTGTTATTCCAGGTGATTCTAAGCGAGATTGCAGACCATATTATGCTGTAGTTCTTTCTGACGGAGAAGAAACCTGCGGAGGAAATCCACCAATTGCAGTTAGAGACCTTTATTCTATAACTTACAGTGGAAGAACATATCATGTAAAAACAACGGTTATTGGTTATGCGACATCAAATACAACATTAAATCAGATGGCAGATTATGGAGATGATGGACTTGCAAATGGTTCAACATCTGCATATAGAGCAGACAGCACAGACCAGTTAGCTGCAATTTTTTCCGATATTGTGCAGAGGTCAATTCTCATTGAAGTATGCAATCAGAGGGATGATGATTGTGATTGCCCCGGGGATACAAACGGGGATACTGTTGTATGCGATCCTGGAGATACAGGAGTTGACGAGGGTTTCACACTTTACTGCAACAGACCCGGCGGACAGCCCCGTCAGATTCTATGCAATGACCCGGGGGAAACAGTTTGTGACGGAATAGATGACAACTGCAACGGTCAGATTGACGAGGGGCTTCTAAACAGGTGTGGTAGATGCGGAGCTGAACCTCAGGAAATATGCGATGGATTGGACAACGATTGCGATGGATTTATTGATGAAGACAATGTATGCGGAGGATGCATTCCCCAGCCTGAAATCTGCAATGGAAGAGATGATGACTGCGATGGAAGAATAGACGAAGGAATTACGAGAACCTGCGGAACCGATGTTGGAGAATGCACAGTTGGAACTCAAAATTGTGTTGAAGGGGGGAGTGGAACATGGACACCATGCACAGGAATTGGTCCCCAGCCAGAGCAGTGCGATGGGCTTGATAATAACTGTAATGGAATAACTGATGAACTGAGCAGACAGTGTGAAATGGCACCTGGAGTAGGAGATACAGGAGAATGCACTTACGGGTATCAGGTCTGTATAGCCCCTAACACATGGAGCGAATGTCAGGGGGGGATAGGACCGAGACCAGAGGTATGCGATGGTCTCGACAACGACTGCGATGGAGTAGTTGATAACGGAAATCCAGGAGGTGGTGCTCCGTGTGGAACTGACACTGGTGAATGCAGAAGCGGAATTATGACCTGCACAGGAGGAAGACTTATTTGCACGGGAGGTCAGGGACCGGTGCCGGAAATATGCGATGGTCTTGACAACGACTGTGATGGGGTTTTGGATAATGGAAATCCAGGTGGTGGTGATATATGCGGACCAACTGATAAATGTGATATCGGTATATGCGAGTGCGGGAGAATAACATGCATAACGCATGGTCCAGGTTCTGCTTCACTTGAGTGCATTGGCGCAGTTTATCCTGATGTGGAAGACTGTAATAATCTCGACGATGATTGTAATACTCTGGTGGATGATAATCTGCCATCAGGAACTCCCTGTGGAACTGATGTTGGAGAATGTACACCCGGAGTCTTAGAATGCGTTGGAGGAACATGGGTTTGCAATGGCTCCACAGGACCGTCAGACGAAATTTGCGATGGACTTGATAATGACTGCGATGGTTCCACAGATGAAGGAAATCCTCAAGGGGGTGGGCTCTGCGGGTCATCAACTGGTGAATGCAGTCAGGGAATAGCCTGGTGCAGTGACACTGATACCCCGCCACCATGTACACCCGATGAACCACTTGACCCACCAAGACTTCTCTGTCTATGCGAACTCGGTCCAACTCCAGAAATCTGTGATGGACTGGATAATGATTGCAATGGGCTGATTGATGATGGACTTGGTCTTGGCGATGAATGCTGGATAGACCCCAATGCCACCCAGGGAGATTGCACACCAGGAAGGTATCAGTGCGTGGATGGTGAGACAATATGCGCCGGAGGAACAGGACCACAACCAGAGGTTTGTGATTGTTCCGACAATAACTGCAATGGTTTAATTGACGAAGATAATCCTTGTGCAGAACCTGAAGTCTGTCTGCATGAATCAGACACTAATTGCTATTGCACAAAACTATGTGACCCCCAGAGAGAATTTCCATGCCCTGCAGGAGAGGTTTGTGATTTTTGCCCTGAACTTGGTATGGGAGATAATGTTACATGTTGCAAGGGAAATCCATGCTGGGATGTTGCTTGCGATGAATGTCAAAAATGTATTGATGGTGATTGTGTAGATATATGCACAGGGGTTACATGCGATGAAGGGCAGGTTTGTATCTGCCTCAATAATCAAGCATCCTGTGTTGTAGCAAACTGTTATGTTGATTTACCAGAATATAGATGCCCGGAAGGAGAAGTTTGTGTTAATGGGCAATGTGTGTCCGACCCGTGTGCAGGGATTGAATGCGACCCACAAACTCAATTTTGCAGGGATGGTGAGTGTAGAAATGTATGCTCTGTTGAAACTATTGGAAGTTGTCCAGAATGCTACTACTGCTACGATGGAGAATGTGTTCAGGATTTGTGCTGTAAAATAACCTGTGCTGAAGGTAATGTATGCAATCCTCAAACAGGGCAATGCGAAGAGGATAAATGTAAGGGAGTTGATTGCCCATGGCCACAGGAGTGCGTCAATGGAGAGTGCAGGGATGAACCCTGCTACCATATAAATTGCCCTGAAGGTTACTATTGCGTTGATGGCACATGCTACGAGGAAGGAGCAATTCCAGACGAAACAATTCCTGATTCATCTGCCGAAGAGAAAGAAGAAGGAGAAGAAGGAGATACAGGTGGAGCAGGTCAAAAAATTATGACAACAGGTGGTGGTGGATGTGCTGGATGCACAATCGCAGGTTCAGAAAACCATAAAGAAAACGCGAATGGAGTAATTTTCATTATTTGCACAATGCTTGTAATCGCATGCCTGAGGTTAAAGAATCGAAAAGAATTTTTTGTACTTATGGTATTTCTTTTTGTTTTTGCTGCCATATCTTTTTCTGGCTGTCATAAAGTCCCCTACTGTATTGGAAATTGCGAAAGTGATGCACAGAATGCTGATGGGGATGAAAATATAGTGCCTCCAGACGGTTTCGATGCTGAATTTGAAATTTCCATTGATTCAATAGACATTGGACAGGATGGAGAAATACCGGAGGGAATTGACCAACCATCGGAAAATCCTGACATTACCATAGATGGATGCATTCCTTGTGAAAATACTTATCCATCCTGTTACGAAGGGAAAACATGTTGCACTCCTGACGGAAAAGAAACCTGTAACAATATTGATGATGATTGTGATGGGCAAATTGATGAGGATGAGGACATCCATTTTCAGACAAATCCTCGTCATTGCGGGCAGTGTAACCATAGTTGCGCTTTACCGCATGCTGAGACAGAATGCGTAAACGGAGAATGTGTTTTTATTAGATGCCAGAGTTATTTTGCTGATTGCATACCTGATGACCCGATGAACCCCGAGAGCCCTGGATGTGAAACATACTGCATAAAAACACAGGAAGATGACAGCATTTGCGATAGAATAGATAACGATTGCGATTGCCAGGTTGACGAGGATGTTAGTCTTACAACGGACATACAGAATTGTGGTTCGTGCGGAACGAGATGTAGATTCCCTCACGCAACAGCGGAATGTTACAGTCCAGATGGAACACCAGAACACGCTTATTGCAGAATAGCATCATGCGATGAAGGGTATTACGATATAGACCCGACACAACCTGGTTGCGAATATTCGTGCAGAAGGTGCGAATACACAGAGCCAGATTGTATTTTAGGGCACACATGTTGCACACTTTCAGGAGATGAAACATGCAACGGTCTCGATGATGATTGTGATGGAATTGTCGATGATGGTAACCCTGAAGGAGGAGGAGCATGTGGAAGTTCTACAGGTGATTGTCAGCAGGGAACATTGACATGTGTTAATGGAGAAATAGTGTGTCAGGGGGGCGTTTTACCGCAAGATGAAAGATGCGATGGCAGGGACAATGATTGCGATGGAGATACAGACGAACCTGGCTCTGGTGAATTCCTCCCCGATGAAAACCAGCCATGTGGAGAAACATCCACAGGTGATTGTGAACTCGGGAGAACAAGGTGCATTGGTGGAACACTTCAATGCGAAGGATATATTGGACCTCAGTCTGAGGTTTGCGATGGCAGGGATAACGATTGCGATGGCTCGGTTGATGAATTACCACTACCAGGTGTAGGAGATGCGTGTGGAAGCTCTGTAGGAAATTGCAGTCAGGGACAAATTGCATGCGTTTCAGGGGCTTTAGTCTGTCAGGGCGATGTTGGTCCTTCACCAGAAATTTGTGATGGGCAGGATAATGACTGCAATAACATAATAGATGACCCATTTAATTTGAATGTTGACCCAAATAACTGTGGTGCATGTGGCAGGAGATGTGCTGACATTGTTGGACCTCATACAATATATGTTTGCAGTAGCGGAAATTGCAGAGTAATTGGCTGTGAAGATGGATACTGGGATATTGATTCAAACCCCCTTACATGCGAATACGCATGTTCTTATAGTGGTGATGAGGTGTGCGATGGAATTGATAACGATTGCGATGGACTTGTTGATACAGCAGATTCTTCTCTTTCTATCCCGTCCAATTTCTGCAATCAAATTGGAGAGTGCAGAGGCTCTTCTCCTGTTTGCACAACTCATAATGGAATAACAAAATGGTATTGCAACTATGGACCAACTGTTAATCTCGATACAGACTTTGAAACAATACTCCCGGAAAACGATTGTGATGGACTTGATGACGATTGCGATGGAGTTGCAGACGATGCTTTTCCGCTTAAAGGAACACCCTGTTCAGTTGGTCAGGGGCTATGCAGAAGAACAGGACAATATGTCTGCAATTCAAGGCAGGATGGAATTGAATGCAATGTTACTGCTGGAACCCCGCAACCAGAATCATGTAACGGAGTTGACGATGACTGTGATACAATTGTTGACAATTTCAGTGAAACTGCATGGGATGTAATTGGTGCACAAGCAGTAAGTGGAAGTGGCGCCCAGCGTGTTTTCCGTTATGAGGCTTCAAGACCTGATGCTGGAGCATGCTCAACGGGTACACAATCCGGCACAGGAACAAGCCTTACAACAAAACCATGTTCCAGGGCAGGTGTTCAGCCATGGGCATCTGTTGACTGGGTAACTGCAAGGGAAGCATGCTGTAATCTTAACGATGATGGGCAGTGCCATTATTCGGGAAGTGGAGCACCACAAAGATGGAATCTCTGCACAGCACCTGTATGGCAGGAAATTTGTGAAAGTCAGGGGCAAAACTATACTTATCCTTATGGAAATACATATCAACCAAATTATTGCAACGGCAATGATTACGATACAAACTGCCCTTGCCCTGGACCATCATGCTCCGACACTACAGGTGACCAGGATGAAATCCTTGCAACAGGGTCTTTGCCGAATTGCTGCTCCAACTGGGGAGGAACCTGCATTTATGATATGTCAGGAAATGTAAAAGAATGGACATACACTCAAAGAATGGTTAATGGAGTTTCTTATAGAGAAATAAGAGGAGGAGCCAACAATGTTCCCTCAAGTGGACTAACCTGCCAGTTCAACTTTGTTATAGGCAGAGAAGATTTCCTCTTCTACAACCTCGGTTTCCGCTGCTGTTATTATTAAAAATTTTGACATGCTTTTGCTTCATAACCCTACCACCTACCACCACCCACACGACCACGCCCACTATCTCTTAATTTAAGTTTGGGCTTGATAAATCAAGCCCCTACAAAAAATGGTGCAAAATTATTTTTTCATTTCATTCAGTGCACGCCATACTCTTTCCGGGGTAAATGGCAATTTTCTTAGCCTGATTCCTGCTGCGTTGTAAATGGCGTTTGCAATTGCAGGTGCAGGACCGTTTATCGAAATTTCAGACACACTTTTTGCTCCAAAAGGTCCTGTTTCTTCATAACTCGGGACGAGAATTACTTTTATTGGAGGTTTGTCACGCATTGAAAATATGTGATAGGTGCGAAAACCGGGATTTAGCATCTTTCCATTTCTGTCAAAAATAAACTCTTCAGTAAGAGCATAACTGATTCCATTTAAAATTGCTCCCTCTGTTTGACCTTCAGCAAGTGCTGGATTAATTGCTGTTCCGCAATCCACAGCAGATACATATTTTAATATTTTAACTTCTCCCGTAAAAGTATCCACTTCCACCTCAACAAAATGTGCAGCAAATGGTGGTGGAGATTTATGAGTTATATGGGAAGCACCTGCCATTATTTGAAACTGGTTGCTTTCATAAAGAGCCCTTCTTGCAACAGTTGCAAATGTAACCCCTACATTGCCATCTTTAGAAATAACACATGAATCCTTCGTTTCAAGTTCATCGGGTTCTCTACCAAGAATATCACTCGCTACAGAAATTATCTGCTTTCTCACTTTTTCTGCTGCTTTCCTTACAGCCTCTCCGCTTAGATATGTTGTGCTCGAAGCATAGGCTCCAACATCAAAAGGTGTCATGTCTGTATCGGAGGAATAAACTATAATTTTATCTTCTGTTGTTCCTAATTCTTCCGCTGCAATTTGAGCAAAAATTGTATCACTTCCCGTTCCAAGGTCAGTTGCCCCTACAAGTAAATTAAAAGAACCATCATCATTCATCTTAATAGACGCCGCACCCATATCAACTTCTGGAATACTGCTACCCTGCATCAAACAGGCCATTCCTATTCCTCGTCTATATCTTCCTGTCTTCTCCTTAAAGTCCCCTCTCTTTGACCATCCAATTTCCTTAGCACCGATTTCTATACATTCATCAAGAGCACAGCTCCCTATCTTCATTGCCACCCCTTCCTTACCCTCACCAAGTGCTTCAAAAACTTTACTCCCCTCCCCTTCCCTTATGTGATTCATTTTTCTAAATTCAAGTGGGTCCATCCCGATAGCAGTTGCAAGTTCATCTATGGCACATTCTACTGCAAAAGTTGCCTGTGTAGCTCCATAACCTCTATATGCTCCCGCTACAGGCAAATTAGTATAAACTGTAGTTCCATCGAATTTCACATTTTCCGCTCTATAAAGTGGCAATATCTTGCTACCACAATTACACATAACCGTAAGTGCATGAGAACCATAAGCACCTGTATTCGAAACAACTTCCATCGAAAGAGCCTTTATCTTCCCATCTTTAGTCGCACCTGCTTTGATTCTAAATCTCGCAGGGTGTCTTGTTCGACTCGAAACAAACTCCTCCTTTCGACTGAGTTCCATAAAAACCGGTCTCCCTGTTCTTAGAGCAAACATTGCAACAATATCTTCAATTAAAACCTCCTGTTTTGCTCCGAATCCACCGCCAATTCGAGGTTTTATCACCCTTATCCTTTGAACAGGAATATCAAGAGTTTGTGCAACAATCCTCCTTGCATGAAATGGAACCTGTGTGCTCGTTAAAATCACAATCCTGTTGTATGAATCAAGGTATGCAAGTGCAACATGCGGTTCTATTGGAGTATGCTGGGTATAATGGGTCTCAAAAACCAAATCCACACATTTATCGGAATTTCTCAGTCCTTCATTTAAATTGCCAACCTCCATTTCAACTTTTGCTGCAATATTTTTAAGAGGTTCATAAATTGTTGGAATTACAGCATGAGCCTCAGGTTCATTATGAATAACAGGTGCACCTTCCCTTAAAGCATCATCAATTGAAAGAACCGGTTCCAAAATCTCATACTCAACTTCTATCGCTTTTATTGCTTCTTCCGCTATTTCTTTTGTCTCCGCTGCTACAGCAGCAACTCTATCACCAACAAACCTCACCTTTCTATCAAACATAAATGTATCATAAGGTGATGGTTCAGGTGCCCCCTGCCCTGCTGTTGTATGAACAATCCTTGGAACATTTTTGTAACATAGCACAGATGCAACACCCGGGATACTTTCAGCCTTACTTATATCTATTGATTTTATAATTGCATGCGGATGTGGACTATATAACATACAAACTTCAAGAGAATCCTTCGGCTTAAAATCAGCAACATAAGATGGTTTTCCTAAAACCAGTGTCATTGCATCTATTTTTCTAACCGATTTCCCAACAACTTTAAAATCTCTTTTCGTCGCCATTATCCATTCCCTTTCTGACCTGAAACTAAAAGAAGTGCTTTAAATATTTTTTCATAACCCGTGCACCTGCACAGATTTCCATCCATCATTTTTACAATTTCCCCCTCTTGGGGGGATGGATTTTGCTCAAGCATTGCCCTTGCAGACATAACTATCCCTGGCGTGCAATAACCACATTGAACAGCACCTGCATCCACCAGTGCCTTTTGAATTGGATGAGGAGAATCAAAACTTCCAACCCCTTCTATCGTCCACACATCCCTTCCATAAACCTGAAAAGCATAAAGAAGACAGGAATAGACAGCCTTACCATCCACAACAACAGTGCATGCCCCGCATCTCCCCTCCATGCATCCTCTTTTAGTTCCTGTATATCCCTCATCCCTTAATAAATCGATTAGTTTCTGGTCAGGGTCTATAATGAACTCCTTTTCCTTTCCATTCAATCTGAACTTCAATATCTTTGAACCTTTAACATCTTTCATTTTTACCATCTCCTGCTCTTTCAACTGCCATAAAAATTGAATCAGTAATTGTAACACTGAGTAAATGCGCAGAATATTCACTGCTCATCCCTTCTCTCCCTGCACACTTTAAAGTAGACACAACATTTTTCACAACCCCCTCAACTTCATTTCTATTACACTTTTTTCCTTTTAAAACTTTTTCCAATTCTATAAGACGCCTTGGAAAAGGAAAAACACCGCCAATTGCCACTTTAACTTCTTCAAACTCTCCCTCCTTTAAAGTAATCATTGATGCTGTTGTGCAAATAGTAAACCCTGGAGAGGTTTTGGTTTTCTTTGCATAACCAAAACCACAATCACCACCAACAGCAGGAACCCAGATCGAAGTGATAATTTTCCCCGGTTTCAGAATCTTAACAGGTTGCGTGAAAAAAAAATCGAGAGCATTCATTTCGGTTTTTCCCCCTGAAGCACAAGAATCTTTAATTTCTATTTTTGCATCAAGAGCAAGAAGAACCACCGGGAAATCTGACCACCAGAACACCCTTGAAATATTGCCACCAATCGTTGAGATATTCCTTATTTGCTGGGTTGCCAGTCTCCATGCAGGTTCACTTAAAACCCATCCATCCATATTGAATCTCGCTATTTCATCAATTTTTGTTGTGGCACCTATACGAAATCCTCCATCTTTTTTCTCTATCCCCGAGAGACCAGCTCGAGTTATGTCAATGGCAATTTTCTCCGAGTTATCAGCAATGTAAGTCGTTGAGGTTCCCCCTGCCATTATAAACCCCTCCTTTCCCAATTCCATCGAAACTGAAACTGCTTCTTCAGCAGATTTAACAATAATAAAATCTTTGAACCTCATCTATTTTTACCTCTATTTCTGTTAAACACTAATTTTCCTGAAAAAAATTCCTGTTTTCTCTTCTGCTGATTTAACCATCTTTTCAGCAACTTCATTTGCTTCATAAAAAAGGTCTTCTTCATTTATATTAAAAAGTTTCTCATCTTTAACGAGGACTCTACCATTTACAATGGTGCAGTCAGCCCTTATTCCTGACCCGCACATAATTATAGCATTTGCAGGGTCATGCATTGCACCTGCAAAATCAACTCTATTAAGTCTAAAAAGAGCAATATCAGCAGCACACCCTTCCCTCAAAATCCCGATTTCATCTCTCCCGAGAATATCTGCTCCACCACGAGTTGCCATTTTCAAAACCTTTTCTGGTGGCATGGAATCCACACCTGACTTAACCCGGTGAATAAGCATTGCAAGTTGCATCTCCCTTACCATGTTCGAAGCATCGTTACTGGAACTCCCATCTACACCAAGCCCAACTTTTACCCCATTATCAATAAGATACGCGACCCTGCATATACCTGACCCAAGCCTTAAATTCGAACCAGGGCAGTGGGCAATACCTGTCCCGGTTTCAGCAAGAATCTTTACTTCATCGTCATTAAAATATATTCCATGAGCATACCAAACATCTTTTCCAACCCAATCATACTTTTGCATCAAAGCAAGGGGTCTCATACCAAATTTCGAAAGGCAGTATTCCTCCTCATCAAGTGTTTCACATAAATGAGTGTGGAGCATAACCTTCTTTTCCCTTGCAAGGGCAGCTGTTTCTTTAAGAAGTTCAGGAGTTACAGAAAAAGGTGAACATGGGGCAAGAACAACTCTGCACATTGAAAAAGGGTTGGGGTCATTGTATTTTTCAATAAGTCTCTCGCTATCTTTCAATATTGCTTCCGGCTCCTGAACAACATCATCCGGTGGAAGCCCACCTTTCGACTTTCCTCTACTCATACTTCCCCTCGTCGGGTAAAATCTGATTCCCATATTCTTTGCAGTTTGAATTTCAATATCAATTAAATCACCTTCAACATTTTGAGGGAAAAGGTAGAGATGGTCTGAAGTTGTTGTGCAACCAGAAAGAAGAAGTTCTGCAATTCCAACTTTTGTGCTTACCTCAACCGATTCAGGGGTGAGTTCTCTCCATATTTCATAAAGGTTTACGAGCCAGTCGAACAATTTGGCATTCTGAACCAGAGGAAGGTTTCTTGTGAGGGTTTGATAGAGGTGATGGTGCAAATTGATAAAACCAGGGTATGCAACCTTCCATGAACCATCAATTATTTCAGTATCACTCTGGTTTTCAACTACAATATCCTTTCCTATTTTTGAAATTTTATTTCCTTCAATAAGTATATCAACATCGTGAAGAATCCCCTTTTTTTCATCCATTGTTTGAACTGTATGAATCCTTTTTATCAAAATATCCGACTTCATCGCCTTCGCTTAAAAGTAATATAACAATAATACATCAAAAAAAACAAAATTTATAGCATTTTATGAAGTATTGAAAAGGATTTAAATTAACATTTTTAGACAGATTATAGCAAAAACACCGAATAATTTATAAAACATTTAGGTTGACACATTGGAAGATGATAGTCTATAATTTAAAAGCCTTAAAGGAGAGAATATGATGCAAGAGGTTAAGAAAATTATAAATGAAGCGCAGATAAAGCTTTTAGCAGAAAAGATAAGGGAAAAATTTCACCCAGATAAAATAATTCTTTTTGGTTCTTATGGTTGGGGCAAACCAAAAACTTCAAGTGATATTGATTTGCTGGTTATCATGGATACTCTGGAGAGTTATCCTCGGGTATCAGCAAAAATTAGGCTTTATTTAGATGAAACAGTTGGAATAATTGGTCCTATAGACATCATAGTGAGAAGTCAGAAAGAAATGGAAAAAAGAATAGAAAAAGGAGATTTTTTTCTAAGAACCATACTAAATAAGGGAATACCCTTATGAAAGAACTAACAAAAGAATGGATTAGTAAAGCGGAAAAAGATTACCGCGTAGCTAAAAGAGCCAATGATACAAAATAAATTACCTCCAACAACGGCAATAATCCATCTCATACTTTAATTGTTTAACAATTAAACTCACACCTGTTCAAAATAAATTTCATTCCTGCCACTCGCCCTCGCAGAGGTAAACCATGTTCCTGCGAAAGCAGGAATCTATTCCCCCAGCAGGAATCAATATACGCACCCTGTCATTCCTGCGGAAGCAGGAATCCATTATCCCTGGCTTTTTAGCGGGTTCAAAATGACCGCATTATTATGAAATTTCTTGACTTGATTTTTGGGCATAGTAGTGAAAAAATATATAAAAATGGTTAAAGGAGAAAATTAAATGGGAAAATTATTTAGATTATTG
>Ga0078972_1006607_pt1 | contig 27155 bp, 22 predicted proteins | sample YelNatPaOPGAMG01_FD_67568 | JGI IMG/M metagenome (GOLD analysis project Ga0078972, IMG submission 67568) | Hot spring thermophilic microbial communities from Obsidian Pool, Yellowstone National Park, USA - OP-RAMG-01 (SPADES assembly) (version 2) | ecosystem: Environmental > Aquatic > Thermal...
GGGAGGGAGAACCTTTTCCCCCCCCCCACCCCCCCCCCGCCAGGGGGGAGGTAGAACCTTTTCCCCCACCCCAACCCTCCCCCACCAGGGGGGAGGGAGAACCAAGGCTCCCTCCCCCCTTGTGGGGGAGGGTTGGGGTGGGGGAAAAGGAAAAAATGTCCAATCTCCCCGTGCCCAGTAGAACGCCCCCGCTCGCCGAAAATCCTCTCTAGAATCTCGCCGCCAGGGTCGATATAGACCCCCATCGGGACAGGGCTGTTCCCGAGGCGGGGGCATTCGCGCCTGTTCCGGAACAGAGGAGGCGCCGCCCATGGATGTATTCGATTTAGCAGCGTTCCGGGCCACGCCGTTGACCCGCGAACCGTTTCCCTTTCTCGTCGTTCCCCAGTTTATCAAGCCAGCCGCGCGGGCTGTAGTCAACGCCGATTATCCCATCATCGACAGTCCCGGCAGTTTTCCTGTCTCCGAGTTGACCTACGGGCCGGGCTTCCAGAAATTGTTGGACGAGCTGCGCAGCCCGGCGTTCCGGGCGGCTTGCGAAGAAAAGTTCGGTATCGACCTGAGCGGTCGGGCTTCCATGATTACCGTGCGTGGCCGTTGCGGCACGCGCGACGGCCATATCCACACCGACGCGGCCACCAAGATCATCACCGTGCTCATTTACATGAATCCGACCTGGGAGCAAGCCGGCGGCTGCCTGCGCCTCTTGCGCTCCGCACACGACCTTGAAGATGTCATCGTCGAAGTCCCGCCGATTGAGGGGACGCTGCTGGCCTTCCGCCGCACCGACAATTCGTGGCATGGCCACAAGCTGTTCGTCGGCCCGCGCCGGGTCATTCAGTTCAACTGGGTGACGACGGCAGGAGTGGAGCGGCGTGAGATCTTCCGCCATCGGGTCTCGGCGTGGATGAAAAAGACGCTGGGGCTGTTTCGCCGCTCCGCATGAACAACCTCACCGGCGAGCGGGGAGCATACGCCCCCGCTCGGCAACGTTCGGAGTTTCCATGAATCCGTCCCTGCTCCGCCGCCGGCAATTCCAGCGCATTCTGCTCATTAAGCCCTCGGCGGTGGGCGATGTCATTCACACGCTGCCGGTCTTGGCCAAGCTGCGTCGGCGCTATCCAGAGGCACAGATTGATTGGGTGCTGACGCCGGCCATCGCTGAGTTGATCGGCCATCATCCTGCTTTGTCCAATGTGGTGTTCTTCGACCGCGGTGCCTTGGCCCGTGATTGGCGTGACTGGCTCGCCGGCCTGGGCAAGCTGCTGACCCAGTTGTGGCGGACGCGCTACGACCTGGTCATCGACCTGCACGGCCAGTTCCGCTCAGCCATTCTGACGATGGCCACCCACGCTCCGGTGCGTATCGGTTTTGAGCGCCCGTATCACGGCCCGCGTTCGCCATCGGATCGCCAATTAGTGCCCAATGCTTACCGCCACGGCTGGACAGGCGCGCGCGAAGGCGCTTGGCTGGCTTATACGCACCACATCCCGCTGCCGCGCTCCGACGTTCACGCCATCGATCGATACTTATGGCTGGCGCCGCTCTTGGGACTGGATGAAGGACCGGCCGAATTTCAGGTGCCGATCCCGCCTGATTCGGAAAACTATATTGAGACCCTGTTGAGCCGCTACGGCCTACGCAGCCAAGCGTTTGCCGTGGTGGTGCCAGGCACGATTTGGCCGACCAAACACTGGCACATCGAGGGCTTCGCCGCGGTGGCGCGTTACTTGCGCGGCACCGGGCGCGGCGTGGTCTTGGCCGGCTCAGCAAGCGAACGCCAACGCTGCCGGGCCGTGGCCGATCTCGCTCCTGGCGTCCTGGATTTTTCCGGACTGACAACGCTGTCGGAGTTGGCCGCCCTTCTCCGCCGCGCCGAACTGTGCGTCACCAACGACTCCGGCTCAATGCATCTGACCGTCGCGCTCAATCGGCCGGTGGTCAGCGTATTTGGGCCGACGGACGAGTTGTGGATCGGTCCCTACGGCCGGCCGCAAGCAGTGGTGCGCGTACCCAAAGAGTGCGCTCCCTGCTACTTTCGGCAGCTGGAGGCCTGTCCGCATAATCATGCCTGTATGCGGGACGTGACTGCTGGCATGGTGATCGCGTGTATCGAGCGTGTCCTCGCCGAAAGCCAGCGCAGGAGTGCCTAATTCGACCGTCCTCAGCGAAATCCTAAACACGTCCGCGCGCTCGCTGGATAACATGAAGCAGCGCATCTATCCCGTTGACCAGCGTGTCTGGATCGGCAATGTGCGCCGTGGCAGACGAGGGCGCCAGCGGCCCGACACCTAAGGCGATGCCACCGTGGGCCGTCGTCGCCTCCAACGCTTCCTTATCGTTGGGAGCATCACCGGCATAAAGAACAAACACCGGCTCGCCGACATGCTCGATCATCATGCGGACAGCATCGCCCTTGGTCCAAGTACCGCCCACCAACACCTCCACGGCCAGCGGCGCATCGACGACGCGCAACTGCCCTTGCCAACTATCCAAGAAGCCCAGGATGCGTTTGCGGACTTCCTCGATCAAGGCTGCATCAACGCCGCGATAATGCACGGTGAAACCATAGCGCTTATGCTCAACCCAGGCGCCGGGATAGACGTGCTCGATAGCTGACAGCCGCTTGGTGATGTCCTCGATGAGCTGGACGCGGTCACGGGCGGTCGGATGTACGCGAAGATTGCCGTCGATCCGCATTTCGATACCGCTCAATCCGCAGTAAGCCAGTTGTGGCAGGCCGATCAACTGTTCCAATTCATCAAGGCGTCGGCCGCTGAAGATGCCGACGTAAATGCGCGGTTGAGCGGCAAGTTCAGCCAACAGCTGGCGCGTCCGTGGTACCAGCTGGGCCTGCCAAGGATGCTCGACGATCGGCGTCAGCGTACCATCGTAGTCAAACAGCAACAGCAACTTCTCGCCGGCGTGATAGGCGGCGAGCAAAGGCATAAGAACATCGGGAAAAGAGTTGGCCACGTTGCCCTCATGTAAGCAAAGGTATGCTGTTCTCGTGGGCCGGACGGGCGCCGCGGCGGATCGGGCGCGGCATGCCTGGTTCCACGAAGCGGCCAGCTGCTGACAATAACATGCCGGCCCAGCGATAGATATTGTTATCCGCTACGTGACGCCGCATTCGTCGCATACGCCGTCGTTGCTCCTCGACGGGCATCGTCAGGGCGGTGTGATAGGCCTCGGCCAGACGATCCAGGGCATAGGGATTGACGATCAGGGCATCGCTCAGTTCGCAGGCGGCCCCCGTGAACTCCGACAACACCAGTACGCCTTGCTCATCGGTGCGGGCAGCCACGAACTCCTTGGCCACCAGGTTCATGCCGTCATGCAAGGAGGTGACGACGCACGCCCGCGCCGTCCGGTATAACACCGCCAACTTATCAGGTCCATGATGTTCACGAAGATAAAGGATCGGCTCCCAGGAACCGTCGCCGTGGCGCCAGTTGATCTCCTCCACCAGGGCTGCCACTTCTTCATTCAGGGTGCGATATTCGCCGATGGAGGTGCGGCTCGGCGCGCCTACCTGGATGAAACAAAAGTTCCGCCGCCATTGCGGCCATTGGCACAGCAAGCGGTCCACAGCCCGCAAGCGTTCGGGGATGCCCTTAATGTAATCGAGACGGTCGACGCCCAGGAGCAAGGGTAAATCGCCGACCCGGAGCTTTGCCCGCAGGCGGCGCTCTTCGCGCTTGAAATCGGTCGGGACCAGGGCCGCGATTTCGTCGGGATCAACGCTGATCGGATGCGACCGAATTTCCGTGGTGTGACCGCGGCGTATCACGGCAAAACGCTCAAAGCAGATCCGCGCCTCTAGATAGCGATCGACCGACTCCAGGAAATTGTGGCAGTGATGCTGGGTATGGAAAGCGAGTAGGTCGTTGCCGAGCAGGCCGCTCAGGATCTCTTCCTTCCAAGGACAGATGCGGAAAGTCTCCGGGTTGGGCCAGGGAATGTGCCAGAACTGAAGGATGGTCAGATCGGGCCGGGCCTGGCGCAGCAAGCGCGGCAACAAAGCAAAGTGATAGTCCTGCACAAAGACAATAGCTGATTCACCTTCAATCTCTTCGAGTACGGCCTCGGCAAACTTGCGGTTGACCAGGCGATAGGCGTCCCAATGGGCGGCCTCGAAGCGCGGCCGCGTGTAGGCGGCATGGCACAACGGCCACAATGCGGAATTGGCGAAGCCGTGGTAATAGCCCTCTTCTTCCTCGCGGCTCAGCCAAACGCGGCGGAGCAGGTAGCTGGGATCCTCCGGAGGCACGGCGACGCGGCCTTGCTCGTCGCTGACGGCGCGATCAGCCGTGCCACTGCCATGGCCGACCCAAACGCCGCCGCAAGCCCGCATGACCGGATCAAGCGCTGTGGTCACACCGCTGGCCGGACGCAGGCAGCGAATTTCGCTGCCGTCGTAGACGTGAATAAACGGTTCACGGTTGGCTACCACCACCAGACGGCAACTCGCCAAGCGCGTTCGCACTACGTTTTCCAAGCGTTCTTTCGTCCAGGCCATGAGGAAGTCCTCCCGAGGTGTCTAGGTAGGTCGCTTCATCGGGCAAATTCTCCACGCAGCGATGGGGCGTTCGGCATCGCGAGTGGCTACAAGCGTCGTAAACCGGGGCTGAATTGCCGCCTGCGAGATTGAGCAGCAAATCAATTCATATAAAGCAACTTCTATGCCAAATGCTGGAGACGGCCCTTTTATGCCCGGATGTGAGAAAATGTAGAAACTACGTAGGCGCCCAAAAAGAGTGACCAGCGATTTATTATGGCAACTTTCAGGCCGAAGGGAAACTTTTTGTCCAATTATTTGCAGTCCGCTTCCCGTTCTCTCGGAAAAGGGTTTCGCGTATTCTGGGGGAAAGGAGGCTTCTCATGGAACGTCGCCTACTCATCCTTATGACGGCTCCGACGGTGGTGATCGGACTGTTGCTGTTTGCCGCCTGCCTAGTCAGCGCCTGGAGCGTCAATCATGTGCAAGCCCGCTTGTCGGACATCCTCGCGTCCAATGTGTCCAGCATGGAATCAGCTCAAGAGTTGGAGATCAATTTGCGCAAATTACGCTTCCATTGCTATCTCTACCTGATCGAGCCGAAGCAGGGTGACGCCAACGCTGATCTGCTCGCTAAACTGGCGGCGGACGATCGAGACTTTCGCTTGGCCTTGGAAGAGGCGGAACGTTGGGCGCTGACTCCTCAAGAAGTAGAATATGTCGGACAAATTCGATCCGCTTATCAACATTATCAGGACCAATTCCAGGAATTGAGCCGCAGGCCGCCGCCACCACAGTCCGATTATAAGGAATTGGCCACGCTCAACCCGATTCGTCCCATTGTGGAACCGTGCGAACGCTATTTCCACTTCAACAAAGAACAAATGAATCGGATGCGCCAAGAGAACGAGCACGTCAGCCGTTTGCTGCGTTGGGTGTTGCTGCTATTGGGTCTGGTCGGACCGATCAGCGGGCTGCTGATCGGTTGGAGCATGGCCCGCGGTTTATCGCGGTCGGTACAACGCGAGCTCCTGCACGCTCAGCAACTTTCGGCCCTGGGACAATTGGCAGCCAGCCTAGCCCATGAGGTCCGCAATCCCCTCATGTCGATCAAGATGTTGGTGGAGGCGGCGCTGCGATCGCACAATCCGCGCCCTTTTACACACGATAATCTGCACGTGGTCCATCGAGCGGTAGCGCGCTTGGAGAAGACGGTGCAGGGGTTCCTTGATTTCGCTCGTCCGCCGGCCTTGCAGCGCAGCGTCTGCGACCTTCGGGTGGTGGCGGCCGAAGCTGTCGAGCTGGTTCGCGCCCGCGCTGGCCAACAAAAAGTGGACCTGGTCCTCAGCTGTCCTGAGCAGCCTATCTACGGCGACGTGGACCGCACGCGCTTGTGTGCTGTCTTTGTCAACCTTTGTCTCAACAGCTTGGACGCGATGCCGGGCGGAGGGCGTCTGGAAATACATTTGTGTTCGGAACCGGACCGAATACTCGTTCGTGTTCTCGACACGGGAACGGGCATCGCGCCGGAGGTGGCCGGAAGGCTGTTCACACCGTTCGCCAGCAGTAAGCCAACGGGGACCGGCCTAGGGTTGTGCATCAGTAAGCGAATTATCGAGGACCACGGCGGCCGTATCGCTGGCTGCGATCGCCCCGAAGGCGGCGCCTGCTTCACTATCGTCCTGCCTCAAACTTCCCCGGCAGACAGGGGCCAGTAGGACGGATCAGCCGGCGGACTCCGGTCATTTGCTTACTTTGAGAAAGAATAGCCATGGCGAAGTTACTGGTAATCGATGACGAGGAGAGTGTTCGCTATTCGTTCCGCTACGTCTACGAAGGCGACAACGTTGAGGTGCTGACGGCGGGAACGGCAGCCGAAGGTTGGCAGCAGCTGTGCGAGCATCAGCCCGATGTGGTGTTGCTCGATTTGCAGCTTCCCGATCGCTCCGGCCTGGAGTTGTATCAGGACATTCGCGCCCTGGACGCTAAACGGCCGGTCATCTTCATAACGGCACACGGCACCGCCGATACCGCCATCGAAGCAATGAAGCAAGGTGCCTTCGATTACCTTGTTAAGCCAGTCAATCTGGAGGATCTCAGCCAAGTCCTCGAGCGCGCTTTGGCGGCGGCGCGGCTGATGCATGCGCCGGCCGTGCTGCCGGACGAAGAACAGAGCGGTGATAAGATCATCGGTTCCAGCCGGGCCATGCAAGAGATGTGCAAGCTCATCGGCCGGTTGGCACCGCAGGACGTCAACGTCCTGATTTTAGGAGAAAGCGGATCGGGAAAAGAGTTGGTAGCCCGTGCTCTTTATCAGCACAGCCGCCGCGCCCATCAGCCGTTCTTGGCCATCAACTGCGCCGCCATCCCCGAAACGCTGCTGGAGAGCGAACTGTTCGGCCATGAAAAGGGCGCTTTCACCGGAGCGCATCAGCGTCGCATCGGCAAGTTCGAGCAGTGCGATGGCGGCACGCTCTTTCTCGATGAAATCGGTGACATGCCGCCGCTTTTGCAAGCAAAGATGCTGCGCCTGCTGCAAGAACAACGCTTCGAGCGACTGGGCGGTAATGAAACGCTGCACACCCAGGTCCGCATCTTGGCCGCTACCAACCAAGACCTGGACCGGCGCGTCGCCGACGGCCGCTTTCGCGCCGACCTGTACTATCGACTGAAAGTAGTAACCATCGCTGTACCGCCGTTGCGCGAACGCCGCGATGACATTGCCGAGTTGGCCCATTATTTCCTGTTTCGCTTCAACCGCGAACTAGGCATGGACCTGCGCAGTCTGGCCCCAGAAACGTTGGAGTTGCTGCAAGCGTATTCGTGGCCGGGTAACGTGCGGGAATTGCAAGGGGTCATCAAGCAAGCGATGGTCAGCGCCTCGGGACATGTCCTGCTTCCGGAGTTTCTACCGGACAATCTGCGCGGCCAGCCGGCGACTGCGCCGCCATCGGCCTCAGTGGGAGAGCTGCCGGAGTTGCGATCTCTGGTCGCCGGCCTGCTCGAGCGCGGCGAAACCAACATCTATAGTCAAGTATTGACAGCCGTCGAACGCGTTCTCTTGCCCCAGGTCTTGCAACACACGCATGGCCATCAGCAACAGGCTAGCGAACGGCTCGGCATTAGCCGAGCTACATTGCGCCATAAGCTGCGCCTGCTCGGACTGGCCGTCAACCGCATCGTCACCGACACGGATCTGGGTGCGTGATCTCCATTCCCTTGCCTGCCAGCGAGAGGGCAAAAACTGTCCTCGTTGAGAAAAAAACGGCCACGACGCTATGCACCCGGCAGAAGGGGAAAAACGATCTTTTCGCTCAACATCAAGCAAGGCCAATAGTTCTGGTCAAAGGTCCCTCCGCTGCCCTTATTGGTACGCCGCTTGCCTGCTATCTGCAAAGAACCCAAAGATGCCCGCCTGGGAGGCGACGTCTTCGCCGCCTTCTGCCGAGGAGGTTTGATGCGGAGCTTCACCCCCGCGGATCGCCCGGCATCCAACGATTCGGTTCGCCTTCGCAATCCCCGGATAGAGAAGGCCAATCCCCGTCGCTCCCCGCAGAGGTCGGGTGCGTAACTCGACCTCTGGGGAGCACTTTTATTCGCGTGTATGTCCCCGAGAGGAAGAAGCCATACCAGCCCCCGGAAGTGCGGCGAAACTCCTCCGGAGCTAAGGACCTATCCTTTGAGAACTGGGAGTGCATCCGGAAAAGGCAAGGATGTGGAAGTCGGGCGTGCCTCCCCTGTCGAGTCCGTCGAAGCGGTCGCCGCGCTTCCTTGACTTTTTCGGACCATGAAACAGGCACAATCCATTCGGAGGCCATCTCTATCCAACAGGCGCCAGGCACCCGGGGAAGAACTACCCTCGGCCTGGCCCTTGTTGCTACAGCTGATGCTGGGCGGGGCAATCTGCGGAAGTTTCGTCGGCAGCTTCGCCGGCGCTTTGCTGGGTATGGCCCTTGGCGCCATTTATCGAGACATTTCTCTAGGTTTGGATGGCGCCCTTCTTGGTGGCGTCCTCGCCGCTGTAGCCGGGGGCGTTTATGGGCTCGGCTTGGCTTTGCGCGAAAAACGAGCAGAGGACCAATCGGCTGAAGGATAAAGGGCCCTGGATAAAGTAGTCAAATCGAGAAGATCGTGCGGATTTTATCCGTTTGTTCGCTGGCATGAGGAGCAATCGGTGCCGCTTTGCATACAATCGCCGCCACCGTCGGTCAGATAAAACAAGAGAAGGCAGGGCGATTATACGGAGGGGCAAAGCATGAAACCCGGGCAGCACAAAGGGATGATGGGCCTACTGATCGGTTGGGGGCTGGGCTTGGCCGGGACCGCTTGTGCGGGGCCTTATGTCAACCTGATGCAGCCGTGCGATTGTCCGCCCAATCACTACAGCGCTTTGCATGTTATGGTGCCGGCTTTCTATCGCTGGGCGGCTTGGTGTCAAGGGCCGTGCCGCTACACGTTCGCTCGTGTCCTGCACCCCGACGTCGCTACCACTACCTATGTCAAGCGGTATCATTGTCCCTCGGTCAATCCGTTCTTGTTCGCGCTCCAGAATTATCCGGGGCTGAACGGCATTCCGCCGTCCTCTTCCTATCAAACCCAGTCGGAGATGGCCCAAGCAAGGCCGCGAGAACTGCCGCCCAGTGAAGAAAAGCCGCAGTCGCCCGAAAAGCTGCCGCCACCGCACGAAGAGAAAAAGTAAGCTGCGATACCCTCTGCGCTGCCATTGGGCACGGCTTCGCTCGCCATCCCTTCGCCATCCTGGTAACATATCTTTCTCTAGACCTTCGCGCCCTGCGCCTCCGCCGTGCAATCAGGAATACGCATCATGGACCCCATGCTCTTCGATGAACTGCAACACACGCTCGCCGCCGAAGGCCCGGATGCCGCCATACGCCGTCTGTGCGAACGCCTGCGCGAAAATAAAGATTACGCCAGTCTCTTTTATGCTTTGCTCATGCACAAACGGCAGCAACTCGGTGTTTCGCCAATCCCAACTGGACCCGTGGCCGATCTGCCAGAATCCACGCATGCCGAATACGAAGAAGCCATCCGACAAGCAGGCCGACAGGTCGGCGACCTGTATCTGCAAGAAGGCCAGTTGGCCCAGGCATGGGCCTATTTCCGAATGCTCAACGAGCCGGAACCGATACGCCGCGCCTTGGACGCTTATGAGCCGAAAGAAGACGAAGACATACAAACACTCGTGCAGATCGCCTTTTATGAAGGGGTACATCCGCGCAAGGGCTTCGATTGGATTTTGCAGCGCTTCGGCATATGCAACGCCATCACCACGCTGAGCAGTCAAGAGTTTTCGCATTCGCCGGAGGACCGCCAATACTGCCTGCAAGCATTGGTCCGCGCCTTGTACGCCGAGCTGCGTGAACGTCTCGTGGCCGAGATTGAACGTCACGAAGGCCGGTCGCCGGCCGAAACCACTCTTCGTGCTTTGATCGCCGACCGCAAGTGGCTGTTCGGCGACGATTGTTACCACATCGACCTGTCGCACCTGTCGAGCGTGGTGCAGATGAGCATGCACCTGCTGCCCTGCCCAGAGTTGGCGATGGCGCGCGAGTTGTGTGAGTATGGCCAACGTCTGTCCGGACGCTTCGTCAACCCGGGCGATCCGCCTTTCGAGGATCTGTATCGCGCCATGGGCATCTATCTGGCGATCCTGGCTGGCGACAACGTTGAAGAGGGATTAGACTATTTTCGCCGCCAAGCCGAACAGGCCGATCCGGAGACCATCGGCACCTATCCGGCGCAAGTGTTGGTGAATCTCTTGTTGCGACTGGAACGCCCGACAGAAGCGTTGGCAGTGGCGCGGAAGTACCTGGCCGCGGTAGACAATCGCCCGCTGTCCTGTCCGAGCATTGCAGAGCTATGCCGTAAGGCCGGCGACTATCGCACGCTAGCCGAGGTGGCGCGCGAGCAAGGCGATCCAGTACATTTCCTGGCGGGATTGTTGGCGAGTAAGTAGAGTCCGAAGCGCCAGCAAGGAAAAAGAATAAAAAGAACAGAGTCCGAAGCGCCAGCAAGGAAAAAGAATAAAAAGAACAGAGTCCGAAGCGCCAGCAAGGAAAAAGAATAAAAAGAACAGAGTCCGAAGCGCCAGCAAGGAAAAAGAAATGCCTTTTGTATTGCATTTCCCTTCCCTTGCTGGCGCTTCGGACTCTGTTCTTTTTAGCGCTTCGAGCTCTGTTATTTTTGGCGCTTCGGGTTTCTGCGATTTTTGGCGGTTTCGGGCTTCTGCGATCTTTACGGTAGGCCGTAAAATGTACAACACGAAAGGGTTTCACTTCAGGGAATGAGGACCGATGGCAAACGTGGCCGATGAAAAACGACCTCTGATCCTACTCACGGGTAGCACCGGCTACGTCGGTGGTCGGCTGGTTCCACTGCTAGAAAAGCAGGCTGTGAGGCTGCGCTGTCTGGCCCGCAGTCCAGAGAAGATGCGGTCCCGTGTGCAGCCAGGCACCGAGATCGTCCAAGGCGATGTGCTGGATCCCGTTTCCCTCGACCGAGCGCTGCAAGGGGTCCAGACCGCCTACTACCTCGTCCACCTTATGTCCGGTTCCAAGGACTTCGAGAAAGAGGACCGCCAGGCGGCGACGAACTTTGCCCAGGCCGCAAGGAATGCCGGAGTGCGACGCATCATCTACCTGGGGGGCCTGGGCGACGACGCCGACCCGAAACTTTCCCCGCACTTGCGCAGCCGTCACGAGGTTGGCCAAATCCTTCGAGGTTCCGGCGTAGAAACCATCGAGTTCCGAGCCTCTCTGGTAATCGGCAGGGGCAGCTTGTCCTTCGATCTAGTCCAGGCGCTAACCGACCGTCTTCCTGTGATGATCTGCCCCCGCTGGCTGACGACTCCTACTCAGCCCATCGCTGTGGACGACTTGCTGGCTTACTTGCTGGCAGCGAAAGATTTGCCACCCGGCCAGAGCCAAATCTTTGAGATCGGCTGCGAGGATGTCACCACCTATGGGGGCATGATTCGTGAATACGCCCGGCAAAAAGGGTTGCGGCGCTGGCTGATCTTCGTGCCGGTGCTGACGCCGTACCTGTCCAGCCTGTGGCTGGCCCTCGTGACGCCCGCCAAGTTCGAGGTCGGGCGGCACCTGATTGAGGGATTGAAGAACCCCACGGTAATTCGGGACAGAAAGGCATTGAACGTCTTCTCCATCCGTCCGATGAGTGTCAAAGAAGCTGTCATCAGGGCGAGCTAGCAGTACAGCGCGGATTCCCTGCTAACCGATTAACTCTGTTCGTTCTGCCGGGACCGCCGTGTGTAATGCATCTCCAAAACTGGGCACGCCTGAAAGTTGGAAATAAAATATCGGTCAGCTGACTGCTGGAGCTAGCTGCCGCAAAAAGTTATCCACGATGCTCGGCTAACGACGGCGTACCAACGACGCCTGGTGGTTACCACCGCTGAGGACTTCGATGGGCGCCTGTTGTATCAGAGTTGTGTGTTGGCCTCCAGTTCGTACTATTACGCCACGCGACGGTGTGCGGACACGGCCTTGTGTGCGGCCCGCGTCCCGGAGGCGTTCTGGTTCCTGCCAGCCGGGGACAGTATAACGACCTTATGTCTTCTACCTCGTCGTCTTTAGTTGTAATCACCGATGTTCCGTCTTTGCCGCCGCGGCCTTTGGATGCTAATAAAGGTACGTTTGGTCGAGTGCTGATTGTGGCTGGCAGCCGCGGCATGTCAGGAGCAGCTGTATTGTGCGCCACAGGAGCGCTGCGTGGCGGCGCCGGTCTGGTGCGTCTGGCCGTGCCCGAAGGGATCTGGACCATTGTTGCTGCGGCCAACCCCTGTTACACTACGGCACCGCTGCCCCAAGACGACCACGGCCGTCTCAGTGCTGTGGCCTTGCCGCAACTGCTCGACTTGGTGCGCAGCAATAGCGTCGCCGCTCTCGGTCCTGGATTGGGGCAGAGCATCCCCCTCGGCGACATGATCGTCGCCCTCCTGGAACAAACGGCGACGCCGCTTGTCCTCGATGCAGATGCCCTCAACGTGTTGGTGGGCCGGCTGGACGCTCTGGGCAAGCATCGTGGTCCCGTGGTGCTGACGCCGCATCCGGGTGAATTTGCCCGCTTGCTCGGTTGCGACATTGCTGCGGTGCAGGCCCAGCGCCAGGAATTGGCGGCGGACTTCGCGCGGACGCACGGGGTCATTATGGTGCTCAAGGGCCGCGGCACGGTAGTGACGGACGGTCGCCGCATCTATGTCAACACGACGGGCAATCCCGGCATGGCCACAGGGGGGACCGGTGACGTGCTTTGCGGCTTGATTGCTGCACTTCTGGGACAGGGATTGGAAACATTTGCCGCAGCGCAATTGGGTGTCTATCTTCATGGGCGAGCCGGTGATCTGGCGCGCGAGCAGTTCGGCGAAACATCACTGATCGCCAGCGATTTGCTCACTTTTCTGCCACAAGCTTTCCAACGTCGGCCTTGAGTACGAGCCACCAGGTTGAGGGCGAGCCGCCAGGTTTATCCCGGCGGGGATAGACGAACATGGGAAGTATAGGACATTACGAATATTCTGAGACTCATTTGCTTTTTTTATTTCTCTTTCATTTTCAATCTCAACAGAGCAGCTCGGAGACGGGGATCGTCCGGTTTTAACTTCTCGGCGCGTTCGAGCACCCTACGCGCCTCAGCGAATTGACCGACGTCGCTCAAGGTTTCGCCCAGATAAAGATGGGTTTCGGCCAGGTGGGGCCCGCACGCCACCGCTGTGCGGAAGGCGTCAAGGGCCTCTTGTTGCCTGCCCAACCGTCGTAGAGACATCCCCAACAAGAGGTGCGCCATCGCAGCCTCCGGCCGCCGCGCGATCGCTCGACGGGCGCAGGCAGCCGCTTCCTCAAATGTAGCCTGCGCTCGAGAGCGGTTCGTGTGTTCATCCTTGTCCGCACGCATCCACAAGAGGCGGCTCAACTCCTGGTGCGCCTTGAACTTCTCCGGCGCCAGGGCAATCGCCGCTCGCAGCGCCTGTTCGGCCCCGTCCCAATCGCCCAATTTGCCGAGATCTTCCCCCAAGCTGACATAGGCGCGATAATCGGGTCCTTCCTGAATCAAGGCAGAGAGTTGTTCCACCGCCGTGAGATAATCGCCGCGCAATTCCAGATAGTAAATCTGCTGGAAGCGAGCCGGTCGCCCCACCGCCAACACTTGGGAGAGGAACGGATCGGGCCAATTGCTGTCCCGCGGTAGGGTGTCGGCCTTACGGCTATAGCGGTCGGCTTCCTCCAAGCGTCCCATCCGCCGGTAAAGGGCAGCCAGCTGGATGCATGCCTTTCGCCGCGTGAACGGACTGTGCTCGCAGCGCTCCAGGTGCGTAAGACTGCCGGGCAAGTCTTCGCGTGTCAGGGCCAAGAGACCGAGGTTGTAATGAACTGTGGGATTGTCTGGTTCGATCTCCAGGGCGCGGCGAAGTGGTTTTTCCGCCTCATCGTTGCGCCCCAAGGCCAGAAGGACTTCGGCCAAGCGCAGAAAAGGAGCAAGGGTATCCGTACTGCCGGCCAGAGCAACGGCCCGTTGCAGAGGCGGCAATGCCGCACTGGCACTATTTAGCCGCAACGCTTCTCCTTGCAAGTACGGCCAACACGGATCCTTCGGATCGAGCTGTTCTGCCTGAGCGAAACAAGTAACTGCGTCTGCAAGAAGCTGGGCCGCGCGTAACAACTTGCCTAGATCTCCCCAGGCCTGGGCCGAATACGGATTGGCGTGGATTTTCTGTCGCGCCGTCTCGATCGCCTCAGCCAGTTCTGGATCAAGCCCTGCACAGGCAATCAGTGGCGGCGTCGGTGCAGTGCCGCGCCGCCAGGCATACCAACCCACTGCGCCAACAAGGGTGGCCAGAAGCACAATTATGATCCATCTGCGCCCGCTCATCGATCCCTACTCCCCTCTTGCAGTCACCGTTCCCATAAGATGGGCAGCGGCGGCAAGCGGGGCCCGCTATTTCAATTCGATGTCGTGAGTTTGGACGCCACGCTTGACCTCGTAGGTGAGGTCGGTCGTGTCTGGATGGGCGTACTTTGCGGGGATTTCCACATAGCGTTTGGCGCGCTCGGCACGGAGTTGGGGATTGTACAACGGATTTTTTTTGGCCTCCTCCGGCATTTCAGGCGGCTTGGCCATTTTCGACATGTCTTGCATGTTCGGCATCTTCGGGGCGGCGAATGGCAGCTGAGTGGGCCGATATGATGAGGTATCAACGGTAATTTTCACGGTCCCTACCGGCGCCTTGACAATGGTGTAGTTGCCATTCTCGTCAAGGTCCGAGGTGCCCGTCCAATTGTTGGCTCCGTAGAAGGCGACTATGCCGCCGGGCACCGGCTTGCCCTTGTAAGTCACCTTGCCCACGATCTTGCTGGAGGAACCGCAACCTGCCAGACAAGACAAAGCGGCCGAGAGAACAAGGGCAGTCAGCAAACAACGTAGGTTAGACGCGAATAGCGCACACATAAGCTAAGGTTCTCCATTCGAGTGGGAGAGAACGAAAGCTTGGCTGCTCCACGGCAGCCAAGCGAAAGGATAATTCAGCGATGGTAAATAGGCGGCTTACCAATCGGGTCCGAGCACCTCGCCGCCGTTAGGGGTCAAGGCGTACCACCAAGTGATAGGGCTAATCCCCTGAGCGACCAGACGTACGCTGCCATCACCCATGCCGACCATAATACCACCCGTGTGCGGTGAAACACCGACACCACATTGGCCTGCGCAACAGGACCATTGCGGCCAGCTTTGCTGGTTGGGCTGGACCACAAATAGAGCAGCCGCCGTTGGTCCGACAGGTTGCGGCCAGTTCGAATCGGCGATAGACGGACCCCAATCGGGCCAAAAACCCGTACATCGCGATTCCTTGTCCATGAAGAAGATGGTGTTGGAAGTACCGTCGGGGATGCTAGCCGGATACTTCATTGCCTGCGTCCACTGGAGGTAGAACACCTGAGCGTTATGGCCATAACTGCTCAACCCACAGTTCCAGCCGTTGGTGCCGATGTTCGTCGGATCCGAAGGGCAAACGTAGGTCTTCAGATTCACATGCAGGACGTTCCAGAACGGCGAATAGGTCGGCAAGGCGGCGCCGCCCGGTCCTACGTTGCTACCGTGCGGATCGCTGGGCTGAAGCGTCAAGTTGTACGCATTCTGCTGTTCGAGGTACGGCAGAATGTGGAAGTAGACACTGGCATACGAATTGTTAGCTTGGGGAGTCAGGATAGGATACAAACCGTCGCCTGGCGGTATTAGCCCTTGGTGCGTGTCTGAGCAATTAACGACGGCGAGACTCATCTGCTTGAGGTTGTTCTGGCACTGAGCGCGGTTAGCGGCCTCACGCACTTTCTGCACGGCGGGCAATAACAAACCAATCAGGATGGCGATGATGGCGATCACCACCAACAACTCGATCAACGTGAAACCACGCCAGCGATAAAACGCACGCAAAAATGGCATGACCTGTACCTCCAGAAAAGGTAGAAAGCAGAAGTTAATTTCGCGAGGAACAAACAGATGTATTCAGGCTAATACCTTCTGTACCCACTTCAAGGTTAAAAACGGTTTTTTTTTATAGATTTTTGGTACAGGCTCAGGTATCCTTATCGATGGAGAAACCCAGCGGATTCAAAGCGATTCTTCTTATCATCCTGTGGCGCCGGCAAGGGCATTTCTTGCCGGCGCCACAGGATGGTTGATAAGGTCACGAAAATGGCAGGTATTTGGGCGGTCCTCAGAAAATCTCAGCCTCGCGTGGCGCTACTCGTGGAAACATCCCAGGCGTCGGGGCGTGACATTTTACGCGGCATCGCCCGCTACATTCGCGAACAGGGTCCATGGTCGATTTTTCATCATGAGCCGCGCAGCCTCGAACGGAGCGTGCCAGGCTGGCTGAAGAACTGGGACGGCGACGGCATCATTGCGCGCATTCAAAATCCGGCCATGGCCGCAACCTTGGCATCTATCGGCATTCCTACAGTAGACGTGCTGGGAAGAGTTAAAGACGCCAACTTCCCGCTGGTGCATGTCGATGATGCGGCCATTGGCCGGCTCGGTGCGGAACATTTGCATGAGCGCGGTTTTCGCCATTTTGGCTTTTTCGGCATCCAAGGCGAGAACTGGTCGGCACGCCGCAGGGAAGCATTTACTCATCGAGCAGCGGATTGGCAGTGCCGTACTGCTGTTCTGGAGGTGCATCGGCGGATGATCTCCAGCAGCTCATGGGAACATTTCGAGGACAAATTGGCGACTTGGATTGCGAATTTGTCCAAGCCAGCCGGCGTCATGCTAGCTTCTGATCAGCTGGGGCCGTATCTGCTCGAAGCCTGCCGCCGCGCCGCCGTCCACGTTCCGGAAGAGATTGGCGTTGTGGGGGTAGATAACGATGAGCTGTGGTGTTGGATTTCCGACCCGCCCTTGTCGAGCATCCAACCCAATCATGTCCGCGTCGGTTACGAGGCAGCCCGCTTGCTCTATCAGTTGCTGGACGGCCAACCGTTGCCGCGCCAGCCCCTCTTGGTCCCTCCCAGCAATATCGTAACTCGGCTCTCGACTAATATACTGGCCGTCGCTGACCCCTTCGTCGTCGCCGCTGTCCGTTTTATCCAAGAGCACGCCTGCGAGGGCATCAACGTCGCCGATGTCGTCGAACACGTCGCCGTCTGCCGTTCCATCCTGCAAAGGCATTTCCAATCGTCCCTCAAACGCACCATTCACGACGAGATCATTCGCGTTCGCCTGGAGCGGGCCAAGAAACTACTGGGCGAAACTGATCTGCCGTTACAACAGGTTGCCAAGGAGGCCGGTTTTCGTCATCAGGAGTACATGGGGGCGGTGTTCAAGGCGCGTCTGGGCCTCACACCCAGTCGTTTTCGCCGTGCCGCCAAAGATGCTGCTGTTTGAGCCGCGTACTGCTAAATCGATTCGCTTTTGTCGTTCCAGCGTTTGGTACGTCGCTCCAGGAACGCTTGACGGCGGTGCATCATTGCGGATAGATAAGAAAAACTGTAGAAGCCGCGATTTCCGTTTCCCCGGTGACCAGAGGCCAGTAGCTTTATGAATATTCTTTGTCCTAATTGTCAGAAAATGCTGACGGTCCCGGATGAATGCGCCGGGCAGTCGATGCGGTGTCAGTTGTGCAACGGCGCCTTCACGGTGCCCAGCCTGCCCGGTGTTGCTTCGCCTCCCTTGTTTGCCGCCACGCCAGAGCCGGATATTTATCCCATCCGACCTGAGCCGCCGCCGTCTGCACCATCGCCGTTGGCGTACTCGCCGTCGCCCTCTCCGGAAGCGGCGGCTGTCCCCCCGCCGTCCCCCCAACGCACCACGAAGCGGGACGATTTTCAACGTACTTTAGTCTTCTCGCTCAGCCCTACAGTGCTACCGTGGATTGCCCCGGTGTGTCTGCTGCTGGTGTTCTTCTTGCAATTCTTCGACTGGGTCGGGCTTTATCCCGGCGGCGAGCCGGCAGAAGTGGGTAATGCTTGGCGTATTGCCTTCGGGGTCTATGCTATCGACGGCGACCTGAAAAACCTTGTGCCTTTCGTCGAGGATGAGAAGTATAAACCTGGCGTAAGCGTCCTGACCCTCTTCTACCTGTTGTTGTTCTTTCCTGCCCTCGCTGTGACGGTAGCCAGTGTGGTCATTCCCTTGGTCCCGACGAAACTACCGCCCCAGGTGACGGAACTTCTGCCGTGGCGCTGGGCGATCACGGCGGCAGCCAACCTTATTTTGTTCCTTTTTTTGGGGCTGCAATTGCTTCTGGGGTTCAGCCTCGACAGCCGTTACCAAGAGTGGGTAGACAAGGAGACCAAGCGCGAGACCAAGAGCAATCCGACCACGCCGGAACGGAAGTTGGCCAATGCGACTCGCGGTGAACTTCTGGAAAGGCTGCGTCACACCGTTTGGCTGCGCCTGGTTGTACTGCTGCACCTGATTGCAATCGTCAGTTCGGTCCTCTTGTTTTGGCTCGACCAGCGTGGCGCCCATCGCCCGCTGCCGCGAATGGAACTGAAATGGTGAGCCGCTCATCAGAGCAAGGATGGACCGAAAATGCGTTGGAATTGCTGGAACGTCTGGTATATTTAGCATACGCTCCCCACCTTGGCGAAGGATGTCTCATGCGTGCTTTTTTTCTGGCCGTACTGCTTTTATCGCTTTTGAACCTGTCCGCACCCAGCGGTGCGGCGGGGCCGGTGAAACTTCACCTCGAGGACGCCGGCGCCTTCATTCAGATCGACACCGATGCCTTGCAAGCTCGCATCCGCAAGAAAGGTTATGTCAGCGGCGTCGAGCAAGGGACGTTTCTCGATAAGAAGACCGGAGCGCGCGATCTCGGTTTCGGACTGCACATCATGGATTTTTTGTTGGCCCCTGGCTGGCGCGACGACGGCTATTCGCGTGATGCGAACCTCCACGGCAACTTGCCCAAGCACTTGGTGGAAGGCCCGCAAATTTGCACTCAGGCCAAAGAATTGAAACCAGAGGTCTTTAAAGGAGACAATTTCCTCGCCCTTCGCCAACGCTATACGTTCAACCAACCGGGCAAGGGCTACAAGGCCGGCTCAACCTGGGAGCAGACACTCGTCTTCCAGCCCGGCGTCCGCTGGTTCTTTTCCTGCGAGCGCATCACCAGTGTCAATGATGTAGACGATCTGTTTTATCGCATCGACATGCCCGGCCATATCCGCCATCGCAACGGCGACACGTTCACGCAGGTTTACCTGAGTTACCTCGACAAAACTATCCCTGCCTCGGAATTCAAGGATAATTTCGGTCCTGATCAGAAGTTTTTTTATCAGAGGAGAAAAGACAAGGTGCCGGCTCGCATGATCCGCGCTTATCAGGTAAAGCGAGACGGCAAGCCCGGCCCGTGGCTAGCGGGCATGACGCTCGATCCTGCCGCGGTTTCCGAAGCGTGGTGCCATCAGCGGGGCTACGTCTGCTTCATCGAAGAACTGCATGGCAAAAAAGTCCAAGCCGGCGAAACGTTCGGAGCGGCCTACATCGTCGGCTGGTTCGAGGACCTGGCCGAAATGCACAGCGTCTACGACCGCTACAAAGGCAAGCGCACCATCATCCTTGAGAAAGGCAAATGGCGGCTAGAATGATGTGAACGCAGCGAAGCAGACGTCCATTCCCTCGAGAACGCAGAACCAGCGAGGTTACCGGGGGGTTGACACCTCCCGCTCGCCAGAGTTCTACCGAGGGATTCACACCCCCCGCTCGCCCCCGGTAACCCCCGGTTTTGCTTCTTTCGGAAAAAAGTCGGGGCGACTGGACTTGAACCAGCGACCTCATGGTCCCGAACCATGCGCTCTAGCCAAGCTGAGCTACGCCCCGCTCCGATTTCTGCTTGTATCCTAGTGTGCCCAGCCGCATTGTCAACATCAGGCCGGACAGGCGAAACGCGGGGGTAGCGTCCAGAGTGACCGCTGTGCATACGAGCATCTAGAGATAGTGTGAACACATGATTTCCCCTTTACCTGAGATGGATTAATTCTTTTCCCCTGCCGCAAGGTTGCAGAAGGGGGCGAGGTCGGCGAGGACAGTGCGGACAGCTTCTTCGATACGGGCCTCCCAGCGTGGTTCGTCGGGAGAAAAGGGGAAAAGGATGCCGCGCGAACTGTTGATGACGGCGCCGAGTCCGTCGGGACGGAAGGCGGGAGCGACCTCGGCTACTGTGCCCCCCTGAGCGCCGAAACCAGGCACCAAAAAAATCACCTCCGGCAGCAATTTGCGCAACAGCGCTAACTCGGCCGGATAGGTCGCGCCGACTACGGCGCCGACATCGCCCAGGCCACAAGCGCCGAGGTTTTCGCGGGCCCATGCAGCCACGACTTCGCCGACATGCTGATACAAAGGCCGCGGCGGCAGCGTCCCGGAAGAGACGAGCAGATCCTGAAACTGGCCCGCGCCGGGATTGCTTGTGCGTACCAGGACGAACAGCCCGGCCCCGACGCGGCGTGCGCTTTCGAGAAACGGTTCGACGGCGTCGCGTCCCAGATAGGGATTGATCGTCAAGGCATCGGCCTGCCACACGGGATAAGTGCGGCCGGCCAGGCGCGTGCCGGCAAAAGCAGCGTCGGCATAGGCAGCCGCTGTCGAGGCGATGTCGTTGCGTTTGCCGTCCAGGATGGTGATAAGCCCCAAATCGCGGGCTTTGTGCAGCACCCGTTGCAACACTGCCATACCGTCGGGACCACATGCCTCGAAGAAGGCGCTCTGCAATTTAACCACCGGGGCCAAAGGAGCTGCAATGTCTAATACACGGCGGCAAAATTCCTCATAAGCAGCAGCAACTGACGCCAGCGTCGCCGTACCATGACGTTGGCGCAGGTCAACCGGCAGCAACTCCCAGCGTGGATCCAATCCGACGCAGAGGGCGTTGCCCTTGGCACGAAGGGCGGCCGCCAGACGATCGGCGAAGTGCGTCATGTCGTGCGTCCTCCGAGCCGCGACGCTAAGACAGCCGTTGGGAATGCGGCCCTTTCATGGTCGCGGTTGAGATAATCCTTGCGATACCATTCAAGGGTACGGCGAAGGCCCTCGACGACGCCGATGCGCGGCTGCCAACCCAGATGCTCGCGCGCCTTGGCGATACTGAAACGGGTAGGGCGGCCGACCAGGGCCACGGCGTAGCGTGTCAGGTGCGGCGGGCGGCGCAAGCGGATCATGCGGCCAATCACTTCCGACAAAAATCCTCCCCAATAGGCCAACCGATAGGACACGCGCCTGCGGATGCGTGGCCGTTCCAGTTCCTCCACGAGGAGATCGAGGAAATCTTGCTGCGTGATCTCGCCTTCGCTACTGAGATTATAAGCCTGGCCCTTGGCCCGCGGATGAGTGGCGGCACGGATGGCGCCCTCGGCCACGTCGCCGGCATAGACAATGTTCAGCAGGTTGTCGCCGCGCCCAATGACGGCGACTCGGCCAGCGTCCAGGGCCTTGAGGAGGCGCGGCAAGGTCGTGCGGTCGCGGGGACCGTAGATCCAGCTGGGCCGGACAATCGTCAACTCGCCGAGATATTGCCGGCATAATTCCTCGGCCCGTACTTTGGCCCGACAATAGTGGTCCCACAGCCACAGGTTTTGGCCCAAAGGCTCGTCCTCGGTAAAACAAGCGTCGCCCAGATGCGGATGGCCATAGACGATGATCGAGCTGACGTGCAGGACACGGCCGACGCCGACGGCATGGCAGGCCCCCAACAAGTTGGCCGTAGCGTCGATAATCTCGCGCTGGAAGACGCGCCAAGGCCCCCAATCCCCAACACGGGCAGCACAGTGATACACCACATCAGCGCCATCGAGAATGCCAGGCAAGCCAGCCGGCTTGGTCAAATCGCCGGTAACTAGCTCGACCCCGAGTTGTTTCAAGAACGTTGTATCACTCGTAGGACGTACAAGAGCGCGGACCCGTTCACCGCGCAAACGCAGATGTTCGGCGATGTGACTACCCAGGAGGCCCGTAGCCCCCGTGATTACATTCAACCGATCGGTCAATCCTTTTCCTCCATGCCGCATGTAGATTATCTACATATCGGAGTAAAATCGCCAGAAATACGATTAGCACCCCTAGGGCCAAACCGCCGGCCATACTCCACCCTATCATCCGGGCCGGTCCCAGCAAGTGATAACGTTACAGGAGGGCGGCGAAACTACGGATGGAGTCCACGGCCATGGGGCCTCTCTGGGCGGAGGATAGTAGAGCAGTCCAGGTGCAAGAATGCAATAGGGCAATTGTACCTACGGCGAATCTCGAAGTCACGGGGTTAGCAAAGAAATGTCTCGGCCTACTGCTGGGCCTTGCTGTCCGACTTGCTACGCCAATCCGTCGAACCTGCGGTGCGAGGGGGGCTGCCGTTGTTGGGGTGTTTCAGAATTGCGGCCCCCGAAGCGCAGCTCTCCGTTCTCCCCAGCGAGGGAACGAACGAGTCAGGAAGTTCCGCAGAAAACGGCGGCATAGATGTATCTTCTAAAGCCGCGCGAGACTGCTAAACAGAAGCTGCGATCAACGCCAGATAGAGGCGGCCGAGATGGTGCCAGGCGCTGGTATCAGGCAGCTGGGCGACGGCTTGCTCCAGAGCGATCTGGGCCTCTGCGGGCCGGTTGAGGAAGAGAGCGGCCATACCGCAGTTGAACCTTACCGGCACACTGATTTTCTGAGTTTGCCACCGCGCCCATGCCTCCTCGGCGTGGCCGCGATGCCAGGCCAGCGCCGCTTCTTCATTGGCCCATAGGGGCTGCCAACCTTCGGGCACGGATCGGCTGGACCTCAACAATTCGTGGGCCTCCTCGAAACGCTGTGCCAGCCGTAGTACCGCTGCGGCTGTAAGAAGCTGAGAATAGTCCTGGACCGCATTGGTCCACTGCACCAGGGCGGTCGGGAGGGGTATCGGCCGAGCAGCAGTCGGGCGCAGCGCGGGCAAGTTGCCGCCCGCCAGCAGCGGTTGCACATGACGTACCATCTGCGGGAAATTGCCGATACAGAAAGCCAAAGCGAAGGCTGGCCCCTGAGCGGCAACAAGGCCCGGCCACTCCGGCGGCGCTGTCAAGCGAGAAAAGAGGTCTTTTTTTTCACTCAGGCGGCCTGCGGCCAGCGCCTCGTCCCAGGCCAGCTGCGGATCAACCGGCCGCAGCGGCGCCGCCTCATGCGGCACCACCTGGCCATCCGGGTCGGCCAATCCCAATCCCGCGGTTTGGGCCGCCTTCTGACGGTGCAGATACTGGAGGAACAGTTCCGTCACCGAGTGTAGCTTCTGGCTCATATTTTCCTCCTATTCATCCCTTGAAGAAACGCCCACCTGCCCGAAACTTGCGCCCGTAATCTGCTTATAATAGGGCCGGAGGCGATCTGGGCCGTATCTTAACAGCCGCTTTCGAGCGACCCGACCCCGATCGCATCGGCGGAGGTTTAGCCGTGTTCGCCAGTTTGCGTGCTCTGTTAACGGAACTGATCGATTATGCCGGGCTTTTTCCGCCTGCCCGGCTGCCGCTCGATCAGGCCATCCGCAATTATGCCCGCTATCGCCAAGGGCCCGACGCTTGGATGCTGGGCCGTTTTGTTATCCCCGCCGCGCGTCTGGAAGATTTGGGGCCTTATCACGAGGAACTGTTCTGCATCAGTCCGCCGTTTACTTTCAGTGTCCTGGGCCGCGGCGGCAACAATCTCACGGAGTTCTTGACCAACCTGCGCGCCGACCTGCGCGACATTGCCGCCTTTCGCAAACGGCACGGCAGCCGAGTGAAGGTCGAGGTGCTGGAAATGCGGCTGCCGCCCGACCTGGCCGATCCGCGTTTGCCGGAATCGGCTTCGAACCTTTACAAGATGTTGCGGGTCTTTTCCGTAGTTGATCTGTTCCCGTTCTGCGAAGCGCCGGGACGAGCGGAGGACTTGCTAGAGCAACTGGTGCGGCTGCCCGGCGACCACGTTGGCCTGAAGCTGCGCTGCGGCGGGCAGGAAGCCTCGGCGTTCCCCAGCAGCGCGCAAGTTGCCGCTCTCCTTCAGGGGTGTCTCGACGCGGGAGTGCCGTTCAAGGCAACGGCCGGTTTACACCATCCTTTGCCGCGCTTCGATGCCACAGTACCGGCACGGATGCATGGCTTTATCAATATTTTTCTGGCCGGCGTGCTGGCATACAGCCGCAACCTCTCGCCTGAAGCAATCCGCAGCTTGCTTGACGACGATCAGGCCGATCATTTCTCCTTCACTGCCAAGGAGGCCCGCTGGCAGAAATACCGTGCTACGACCGCCGAGATCATCGCCGCGCGCCGGGATTTTGTGCGTTCGTTCGGCAGTTGCAGTTTTGACGAGCCTTGTGCGGATTTGCGTACTCTTGGTTGGCTGTGAAAGATTGGCATATCTGCCCTATTCGGACTAATCGCTTCTTCTCGTGCAGCCGATAACAAGGGAAAAGACGGAGCCGGCGCAAGCGGATCGGCTCCCGAAAGGTATGCGCGGAAAGGAGTGTGGTGATGGTCCGGTCAGTCGGGATAGCGGCGGCGGTGCTGGGGTTGGCCTGGACCGGCTTTGTTGGGGCGCAAGCGTCCTCGCCGTTGGAGAAGGCCCGTTACATCATGGTGACCGAAGAAGGCAAACCGCCTCAGCGCTGCAAACTCCTCAAAACCTGGCGCGAAGCCGACGGGGCCCCGGCCTTTCAGGTACAGGCCGTTGATACCGGCGAGTTGATGACTATTGTCGGTACGGCCCCATCAGGAGGGGGAAGCCCTTTGCGGGAGATGTCTACGCGCATTTTCCGTTGGGGCCGCGACAATAAACCGCCGCTCGGCGCGCCGGTGCCGCCGCCTCACGCCACCGTTTTAAGCCCATCGCCGGACGCTCCCATGCCAAGGGGGCAAACGAGTACAACGGTGCAAAAGCTGTCAACGGTCTCTCCACAACCGAACCGTCCGGCAGCCGTTGCTGCAACACCTCGACCAAGTCCGACCTCCCAGACGGTGCGAAAACCGGAGCCAAGCCCAGTCCCTGCGCCGCCCCAACCTGCCACTTCCCCCTATATTCTCACGGGCACCAAGGCAGCGTCACCTTCTGTCGCCGCCAAATCGAATGCTCTGACGGACACCAAGGCGGCGGCGTCTTCTGTCGCTGCCAAACCAAGCCCTGTGGTCTCAAGCAAACCGTCGCTTACGCCCATGAGCACCCAGGTGGTCCAGTATTCGCCTGGCTCCAAACCGAGCGAGCAACGCCCCGCGGCCATTGCCACCCTACCATCCACTTCGCAGCCGCGCCTGACGCCGCTGCCCGCCGGTAGTCTCGTCCATCAGAAACCCTGTAACTGCACCTGTTCGACGCCCTGCGCCCCCTGCTGCAAACCGTGCAATCCGTGCGGTCAATCATCGTGTGTCTGCGGCACGCCCTCGCCGATGCGACAGCCGCTCATCAGTCGGCTGTTCCCATCGAAAGCCTCCGACGCTTGTCCGACAATGGCTTGTAAACCGGCTGCGAGCGGCGCCGCAGCCAGTGCATCGATCCAAGAAGGGAAACCACGGCCTCTGGCGGCTGTCGCGGCCCAAACGACATCTCGCACCCCGGAGGCAACCCAAACGATCACGGAACCGGCCAAGCCGGGGGATTGGCGCCAATCCTGGGGCAAGGTGGAGTCGTGGAAAGGGCCGGTCTCGGCAAGCAGCGTCCGACCTATCGAAGCGTCCAAGCGTGCTGACTCGACTCCGGTACAGCGGGAAACGGCCCTACCGCCCGATCCGCTCAAGGCCCCCGATCAGTACCGCGACATGGTGATGAATGCACGCTTGGCCAACAGCAAGATACCGCAAGAAAACCGCTCGACGGCAGCAACCCACCTGAAGGAAAAGCTGGCCGCGCTGAAACGTCCGGAAGGAACCAGGCTGCCGGCTCGCCCTGCCGAGCAGGTCCGGGAACCCCACACGCTGCCGCCCAATGAGGGCTTGCCGCCCAGCCGCGTGATTACGATCGCCGCCGACGAACCCAATGCCTTTTGGTCGCCGCAGCAAGCCGGCGCAGGACAAGCCAAGGCGCCCACCAACGCCTTCGACCGCGAACCGGATCCGCCGCCGCAGGGCGTACCGTCTGCCTCCCCAGGCATGATCTCGCGCGGCCCGACTAGTGCTCCACCCGTAGTCCCTGGTATCATGCAAGGACCGCCGCCGCAGGGGATCGTGTTGAAGAACGCGCCGCGCCCCCCCATGGCGCCGTATGTTCCCCCACCTGGCCCCCCCCAACCGATGCCGCCCGATACCGGCGTGCCGGACGCGATGGCCAATGCCTTCACCTTGTCTGGTACACGCCGACCTATCCCGGCGGACTTCGGTGGAACGCCCCAGGAACCCAATGGCTTCGATCCGCCGATCCAAATGGATGGATCCCCGCCGCGGGCCTATGGCATGGCCCGGCCGGGGGCATATCGCCCACCGATGCCCAATGCGATGGCCATGATGCCGCAAACGCCGGGGATGATCAATCCGCTCATGAGTGTGCCGTCAGGTGTTCCCATGCAGCGCGTGGCAACGAGTGCGACGGCTGCTCCCGCCGGGGTCTCTGCTCCGCCAACTGGGGTGCCCCAGCTGCTAGCCGCACTCAACGATTCGCTGCGCCCGTCGGAGCGCGAGGCTGCTGCTGAACATCTGAGCGAGTTGGACTGGCGTATTCAGCCTCTTGTGGTAGAACAACTCATGAAAGCCGCCCGCGAGGATCCGGCGGCGACGGTGCGGGCTGCCTGTGTTCACGCTTTGGCCCAGATGAAAGTCACAACGCCGGCAGCGCTTGCCTTGGTGCGCGATCTCAAAGCCGACCGGGATCCGCGCGTGCGCCAGGAGGCGGAGGAAGCCCTGAGCGTGCTCGGCGACTCCGGCATCCAGCAGGCATCGCACAAGTAGGGGCCGTGGCCCGTGGTCGGCTGGACCTGGCGGCCGGCCAACGGGCAACCGACATACGGAGCACAGCGGATTGGGGCACTTTCCCTCTCTCCCCCCAATCTCCCCTTGGTGAGGGAGGTTGGGGGGGAGGGAATTCAATCAGGGGCGGTATAACGGACCACTGTGACCGTAATTTTTCCCAAGATGCGGCTGACAGGTAGGAGGGGCGTCAGCGACGCCGTATCGTGCCAGGAGTGATCGTTGATCTTAAGGTGGGCGGCACTAACGCC